>Ga0209391_10000972_pt1 | contig 14557 bp, 13 predicted proteins | sample PPLLak3March2015_FD_187246 | JGI IMG/M metagenome (GOLD analysis project Ga0209391, IMG submission 187246) | Freshwater sediment microbial communities from Prairie Pothole Lake near Jamestown, North Dakota, USA - PPLs Lake P7 Core (1) Depth... | ecosystem: Environmental > Aquatic > Freshwater >... | reverse complement strand
ATTGAAATTCCTGCTACTTTAGTCTCCTGAGCCATTGATTTGACAATTCTTTCAAGGTCTGCCAACGAAAATCCTTCTTCAATGATAAATGAAGTACTCAAAAAGAGTGGCTTTGAACCGGATACCGCCAGGTCGTTAACAGTTCCAGCCACAGCCAGCTTTCCAATATCACCGCCCGGAAAGAATATCGGGTCAACCACAAATGAATCGGTAGTAAAGGCCAGATTTTTGGAAGCCACCTGAATAACAGCTGCATCTGTTTGTTCCTTTAAAATATCATTAGAGAAATATTTTACAAACAGATCTTTGATCAGATCATTTGATAATTTGCCTCCGCTACCATGACCAAGAAGTATTGTTTTACTCATAATTTTAGTCAATTTCTGAATTTAATCCCTGTTATACCGGTAATATGCATGGCAGGATCCTTCATGTGAAACCATACAGGCTCCTACCGGGTTTTCAGGTGTACATGCTTTTGCAAAAAGTTTACAGTCCTTTGGATTTTTAATGCCTTTCAAAATCTCTCCGCAAATACAGCCTTTATCTTCCCTTGTCGGCTCAACCTTGACGGGAATTTGAATTTCAGCATCATGGTCTGCATATTTTTCCCTGACTTTAAGGCCGCTTTTTGGAAGAACACCCAGACCACGCCACCAATCATCCCGTAATTCAAATACCTCTTCAAGCATTTGCTGTGCCTTTATATTCCCTTCAGGTTTTACAACCCGTGTATAAGCAATTTCAACTTTCGGGTCATTTTTTTCGATTTGATAGACGAGCATTAATATTGCTTTTAAGAGATCAACCGGCTCAAATCCTGAAATCACGACACCCAATCTATATTTCTCGGGTATTCTTTTATAAATTGAAGTTCCGGTAATTGCACTGACATGGCCCGGAGCAATATATCCGTCAAGTTTGACGCCTTCATCTATCAAAGCCTCCATTGCCGGAGGCATAATCTTATGCGAGCTGAATAGATAAAAATTACTGATTCCTTCCATGTTTGCATTGATGACTCCGACAGCAGAACCCGGCGCGGTTGTCTCAAATCCAATACCCAAAAAGACGATTTTTTTATTCAGGTTGTCCCTTGCAATTTTAAGTGCATCCAAAACCGAATAAACAATACGCACATCAGCTCCGCTTGCCTTTTCCTGATCAAGCGTAGAAGTTGAACCGGGAACGCGGATCAAATCTCCGTAGGTAGCAATGATCACATCATCCAGCCTGGCATAGGCAATTGCCTGATCGATGTACTTGCGATCGGAAACACAGACAGGGCAACCCGGACCAGAGATCAGTTTAATAGTGCCGGGCAGTAAAAATGGTATTCCGAATTTCTGAATAGACATCGTATGACCGCCGCAAACTTCCATCAGGGAAATTTGTTTTTTTGACACCCTTTTAATGTGTTCAACTAATTTCTGAACGAGATCTTTGTCTCTATATTCATCAATAAATTTCATCAATATTAGTTAGAATCAAATTTGGAAATCGGAAAGATCATCTTTCAGATATATTAAGAATTAGCAGTTTTATACTATTCGTTTACCCGTTTCTTTTTCCTCAATATCCAATTTTTCATTTAATTCCTCAAACTCTTTAAAAACCAACAAAGACTCAGCAGCTTCTTCCGCAGTTAATTTCTGAATCGCAAAACCGGTATGCATTAATATATAGTCACCAATTTTTACATCATCTAGCATTTGCAGACTGGCATTGTATTTTGTGCCACCAACCGATACAACTGCCATTTCGCCATTTATGACTTCAACTTTTGCTGGTATACTTAAACACATTTTGATTTTCGATTTTTGATTTACGAATTACGATTTATTTTCCCAAGTTCTCTTCTCTTTGCCGCTATTACCAATTGACCCAATGCTATTCCGCCGTCATTTGAAGGGATTTTACAATGCGAAAATACCTCAAATCCATCCTTTTTCAAAATCAACTCCACTCTGCTGAGAATATATTTGTTCTGAAACGTTCCGCCTGACAAAACAATTTTATTCAATCTGGTTTCTTTTCTTATTTGACAGGCGACGGCAAAAATAACATTAACCAAAGTGTTGTGAAATTTTGCTGAAATCTCAGACACATTAACTCCTTCCAATAAATCCTGAACAATTTCCTGTATTGTCGGTTCAAAAGAAATCACTTCGCCAAAATCGAAAGGGTAAGCAATTTCAATGGTACCTGAAGCAACATTTTCAAGCCGCATGGGGGCTTCAGCATGAAATTTTGAAACCGGACAAACATTTGTAATTGCAGCCACTGCATCAAACAACCTTCCGGCGCTTGAACTCAACGGACAATTTATTTTCTTGTCAATGGCCTGAATGATCATTTTTGTTTTTGTCAAATCCAGGTTTTGAATAAACGGAATTTCAAGTTTCAGGAAATCCTTTCCATAAATTTTATAAAGGTACGAAACTGCCGTTCTCCAGGGTTCTTTAGAAACCGAATCGCCCCCCGGAAGCGGGATATATTCAAAATGAATTTCCCTTGCATAATCTGCCAGATCGCAAACAAAGAATTCCCCGCCCCAGATATTACCATCGTCACCGTAACCGGTCCCATCCATGCTCACGCCGATTACCTTTTCATCCAGGTTATGCTCCGCCATGCACGATGCAATATGCGCATGATGATGCTGAACTTCTAACCTTTCTATGTTCAAATCTTTGGCAAATCGGGTTGATAAATAATCAGGATGCATATCATGAACCACGAGGTTAGGATTTGTGCGAAAAAGTTTTTTAAACCTTTCGAATGATTCCGAATAAAATTCCAGCGTCTCCAAATTTTTCAAATCACCGATATGTTGACTAAGAATCGCCTGATTACCTTTTCCTATGCAAAAACAATTCACCAACTCAGCTCCTGCTGCAAAAATTCCATCCACATTCAGATTCAGGTTTATCGGTTCAGGGGAATATCCTCTTGAGCGACGGATCAACCGTTCCTTTTCATTTACACTCATAACTACCGAATCATCGGTGCGGTTATAAATTTCACGGTTATAGACTATAATAGCATCAGCGATTCGAGTCAGCTTTTCAACCGCTTCCCGGTTATCAATCACGATAGGTTCATCCGACAGGTTCCCGCTCGTAAGCACAATCGCCGGGATCTTCAGCTCCTCAAAAAGCAAATGATGAAAAGGCATGTAAGGCAGCATAGCGCCTATTGTCCTGAAACCGACACTAACTCCAAAAGCTAATTTTTTCTTTTCCTGTGCAATCACAATCGGCCTCCGCCATGATTGAACAGACTTCTTCTCTTCAGGATACAGATGGACAAACTCCTGCAAAGATTCAACACTTCCAAACATTACGGCAAAAGGCTTTCCTTCCCTGATCTTTCTTTCACGCAATCGGTTTACGGTTTCTTCATTTTGGGCATCGCAGGCAATCTGAAAACCTCCAATCCCCTTGATGGCAATAATTTTACTGCTTTCAAGAAGCGTGCATGTTTTATTTAAAATTTCAGCGAAGGATTTTATAGATTCTTCTCCTATGATCAGCTCATATTCTGGTCCACACTCAGAACAGGCAACCGGCTGTGCATGAAATCGTCTGTCCAAAACATCTTCATACTCCTTTCGGCAGGTATCACACAACTGAAAGGGATCCATTGTTGTATTAGGCCGGTCGTAAGGCAAATCTCTAATGATTGAGAATCGTGGACCGCAATTGGTGCAATTGATAAACGGGTAATCAATTCGATGCGATTGGATTTTCAAATCCTCCAGACAATCTTTACAAACAGCAATGTCAGGGCTGATGTCGGTAACCTGGTCCGAAGTGTTTTCACTTTTTACAATCCTGAAATCAGAATAACCTTCATTCAGAACTGGCTCATGAAAAATTTCTGTGATGGAAGAAGCCGGAGGAGCTTGTTCCTGGATGACTCTGATGAATGATTCAACCGAATCAGGATTTCCCTCAATATGAATAATTACTCCGTCATTACGATTCTCTACCCATCCATTCAAATAATACTGATGGGCAAGACGATAAATAAATGGTCTGAATCCCACACCCTGGACCCTTCCACGTATGTGTATACGATTTGCAAGATATTCTTTCTGACCAGCCAAATTTTATCAATTTATATTTCAAGTTTGTATTACCCGAATTGTTGCAAAAATATGTTTTGTTAATCAAATCCTTATTTATAATTTTTGCTATGGCAACATATCTTCAGATATTTATTTTTAACCATTTAATTGAACCAAAAGATATTTTCTTTACTTTTATTCGCTCAAAGTTGCTTAATGAATTGTTGGTTTATTTATATATTTTTACTTTTTAATAACAAATTAAAAGGAGGTTCCTATGACAAAAACAGTTTCGCTGAGAGTAAAATGTCCCCATTGCGGAAATTCTTTTATGGATTCGGAAACAATGTTGCACGAGGCTCCCAGCATTAAGTTAAACATCGAAACCCCCTCTGAAAGAGGAACGATAAGACTTTGTTCGATTTATGGATGCTATGATCATCTCTGCGATTTTGATTTAAAAAAAGGTGAAATTGCACGGGTATACTGCCCAACATGTAACAAGGAATTAAAAAGCAACGACGAATGTGATGTAGCAAATTGCAATGCTCCCATGATTCCATTCACCCTCGAACTGGGTGGGAAGGTATTCATCTGTTCCAGGTGCGGTTGCACCAATCACTTCGTTGCATTCGAAGATCTGGAAACGCAGCTTCGGAAGTTTTATCATGAATACGGGGAATAATCGGGCTTGGGTTGGTATAAAGTTTATTTAAATTGGCAACTGAATTTTTCCAACAAGAATAAATTCCGTTGAATTTAGTAACCTTTATTTTCGAGGGGAAAACCTGAGATTATTGATCTAACCCAAAGTATTCAAGAAATTTATAGAAAAAGGCTGTATTTTCATAAACCCCGGTAAATTCTTCTTCCCCTGGTCCGAATGCAAAAACAGGCACCATGCTTCCGGTATGCAGCCAGGTTAAAAACTGACCCTGAACTGTATGGTTAGATAAGTTACCATCAATAAGTGAATAACCTCCGGTTTCATGATCACCTGTAATAATAACAAGTGTGTTTCCATCAGCTTCTGCAAAATCCAATGCCCTTCCGACAGTCCTGTCAAAATCGAGCATTTCAGCCATCAGGTAATCCTGGTCATTATCCTCACCTGCCCAGTCGATCTGAGCGCCTTCAACCATTAAAAAAAATCCCCTTTTATTTTGTGAAAGACGGCTCACAGCAACAGTAACAGCATCAGGCAAAACATTTCCCCTACCGTGGAGGTAAGTTAATGGGGCACCTTCAGAAATCAATACTGCCGCTTTTTGATTTCCCGAAACAAAAGCTAGATTATCTTTAACCTGATAATCTCTTTTTACAAGGGAATCCAATAAATTTAAACCATCTGATCGCTGGTTAAAGTATTTCCAGCCACCACCCAGAAAAAAATCCACACCCTTGCTGACAAGTTCCAATGCTATTGCTTCATACTGATAACGGTCGGTTTGGTGGGCAAAAAAAGCTGCAGGCGTGGCATGAGTAATCTCAGAAGTAGTAATCAAACCAGTAGAAAGTTGATTTACTTCAGCAATTTCTACAATGCTGGTTAAAGGATTTCCAGCAGTATCAACACCAACCGAATAAAAGTTGGCTTTTTCACCACATGCCATTGCTGTTGCTGCAGCTCCTGAGTCGGTTACATATTTATCGGCAGCATGGGTGGATTGTATTCCAATGGAACGACAACGAAGGATATTCAGGTTACCTCCGTTTACAGTTCGGGCGCCGGTTATCTGGGTAAGGCCCATTCCATCCCCGATCATAAGGATGATATTTTTCCCGTGCTGCAACTCAGGTTTTTTAATAGGTTCCAAAGCTATATTATCATCTTTTCCTGAACAGGCGTATAGAATAATTAATAGGAAGGTAATCCGTACAATCGATTTCATTCAGACGGGGATTTTAAGTTTAAGAATCTTTTTACCAAACAATAGCAAATAAACAACTATAAACAAAAAAGCTTCAATCATTGTTTGGCTGAAAGTAAGATCGTAAAATCTTTTTATCATTTGGTCGAGTGCTATCTGCAGGATCAGCAGCAGAATCAGGAGTCCGATGCTGATGATGTATTCCCTGCTCCTGAAAAAGCCCGCATCATCCTGAAGATAAAAATACAATAACAAAAATAAGTAAGCTACCAGTGTTGTAATAGCTGCCCACTGGTAACCATATAATGGAATGAAAATGAAATTCAGTCCAATATTCAGAATGCTGGCAATAATAACTCCAATGGCAATATTTTTCAGTTTATCAGCAAATTTAAATTTTACCTCGATGAACATAAATATTCCGTAAAAGAAGGCACTTATAAAAATATAAGGCATGATGGTATAACCGCTTCTGAATTCCCCACCAAGAAGGATGAAAGAGAGCGATTTGGAAAACAGGCTAAGCCAGGTGATCAGCGGTAAACCAAGAAGCAGAAAAACATAAAGGTACTTTGAGATCAGGATATTTGCGTTTTGAAAATTAATTTCCAGTTCCCTGTTTAATTTGGGATTGATGGTATTAAAATAAACAGTTACCAGGGCCACAACACTTAGTTGACAAATGGAATAAACCTGGTTATAAATACCAACCGACGCCATGTCAGTAAAAAGCGCAATGATGTAACGGTCGCTGGAACTGACAAGCAGGAAACAAAAATTTGCAATCAGGCCAACACTTCCAAACCTGAACAATACACTCAAAGTGGGTCGAGCTATTTTCTTTAACGACAAAATCACTTTTTCTTTGTTCATAGCCAAAAGATAAATCAATGCAACGGCATCGATGAAAATGGTGCTGGTTAGTACTGATGTAATCCTGAAATGATAGCCAAAAGCCATCACATAAAGCAAACCGAAACTGAGCACTGCCCGCAGGGAATGAATGATATTGTATTTCATCGACTTCCCTTCAAGCCTTGCGATGATCAGGTATAAACCGATAAGCTCACGAATCAGGTATTGAATAAAAGACAGGATGATCAATTGCCTGATTAGTTCATTTTCCGAAAAAAGAAACCAAATGACTGAAATGACAAGCAAAAAAAAACTCGCTCCAGAAAAGATGAGGAACAGGTTAGCGTAGAGCGTTTTAAGGTCGTTCTTTTCCTTGTAGGCATTATAATACCGCCAGAGACATCCCGAAAGCCATGAATAAAGAAAAACTGAAATGTATGAAAAGGTAATGGTAATTAGACCCAGGTATCCATATTCTTCCGGTGTAAAATAACGGGTAAAAATGGGGGTTTTAATAAATCCAACTCCCATGGGGATGATGGTTCCAAGCAGATACCAGCTTAAATCCTTCATAAACCCGGAATTATTTAGCCTTGAATCTGTCATTCTTTAATCAATTTTTATCGGCTAACAATTCATGATAAATACTTAGTAATTTCTCCTCCATGAATTGCCATTTAAATTTTTCAGATGCCTTTAATCCATTCCTGCTCATTTCTTCATAAAGATTTTTATTTTTTAACAGAGAAGTTATTGCATGGGCTATCTCTTCTTCGCTTTCGGGATTGACAGTTAAACCTGCCTTGTACTCATTAATGTAACGGTTGATGTGGCCGAAATTACTTCCGATAATCGGCAGTCCGAAATTCATGTATTCAAAAATCTTGATTTGCAGAATGATTTCGTGCGTTCGGATGGGAAGGAAAATTCCCAGTCCAAGTTTACTTTTGCGATAAAACCCTGCTACTTCTTTGTAGGGAATGGCATCCATCAGGATCACATTTTCCTCAAGATTATTCTTCTTAATAAAATCAGACATTTCCTTACTCAATTCCGGAGGAAAGAATGTACCGAGAAACAGCACCTTCAAATCCGGTCGTTCCTTTTTTGCCAAACTGACTGCTCCGAGAATTTTCATTGCGCCCCGTCGCTTTGTAATTCCTCCGCTATAAATTGCATCGTAATCTTTCTCTTCTGTGGCTAAAGGGATTTGAGAATTATCCAGATCAGTATAATTATAAATGATCTGAACTTTTTCGTCCGGCAAAAATCCTCTGAATCTCGCCTGAACATTCTCCTCAGTGGCGATGATGAAATCGTACTTCAGGGCATGATTGTTCTCCCATTTCCTGATGTACTCAGCGTAGCGGTTTTTTACAAATGTAGCCAACCCCTTTGTTTCATTGTAATCCAGAATATTTTCAGGGTAAGGTTCATGTACATCATAAACCAGTTTTGGTTTCCAGGGAAGCTTCTTTAATTTTAAACCCAGGCGGTTTACTTTTAAATCGTGTATATGGTAAACATCTGCTTTAACAGACTTTGCAATCTTGAACATATGTTTATAAAGCCCTCCGGGAAGCAGCAACTTCACCAGGTAATTGATATACCTGTTTCCGGAAAACGTTTTCCTTTTAATCATTGTATAATGAATCCCCTCCCCGGTAATTCCATTCTTGGCCCTGTCTGTCGCCAGGACATAGTACACTTCATATCCGCTTCGACTGAGCGAGACAGCTTCCTTCCAGTAAATCCGGTCATCGTAAAGACCATGACTGTCAGCAAGCAAACATATTCGTTTGGGATGATGAGTCATATACCGCTTACTAATTTATATGAATTAAACATACTTCATTTCTTTTACCACAAAGGATCACCAAGGTCATCACGAAGGCACACTAAGGACTAAAGAATTACCCGCTTAATTCCATCTTTCAGGTGTCTGACATTGAAGTTAACTAAAAGGCCTAACTTACAACCAGAAAGCTTCATATAAGTAAGTATTTGAGCCATATGTATATCTGCCAATGCATCAATAGATTTTATCTCAACTACCACTTTATTCTCGATCAATAAATCAACTCTATATCCTGCGTCAAGTTTAACTTCTTGATATACCAGCGGTAACGGAATTTGCTTTTCTACATGTAAGCCCGATTGTACAAGTTCATAATACATGCATGCTTCATAAGCGCTTTCAAGTAATCCCGGACCTAAAGCTGTATGGACCCGAAAGGAACAGTCTAATAAAGTTTTGAATACTTTTTCTATTTCCATATTTCTAAAAATCTCCTTCATGGTACTTTGTGAAATCCTTTGTCGCCTTTGTGGTAAAAAAACAACACCATTTCATAACCGCATTCAATCTATTTGATAACTATATTAATCCGATTTTCAATACATTTAACTGCATTGAAAAGCCGCTGTTGCCCTAAACCGTTAACGATTTCGAATGGCAAATTTCGTTTTTTTAATTCGTCCAAATATAGATTAAATAATTCTCTTCGTTTATGAGGGTGCTCCCGTAGCGGATCCGGTTGCCAGGGTAAGTCATTATCGGTCAATAAATAAAGTTCATAATTTTGCTTTGCAAGTCGATCCAATATCCACGGATGGCATTTTCCATACTTCACCTCGCACCAGATCTTTAATACAATCATTTCCGTATCGACAAAGATGAGCTGATTTGAATTTTTTAGTATCTTTTTTTCTGCTTTTACCTGTCCATTTGCAATCATCAGGATATCCCCATAATCGTAAGGACGGTTAAGGTTATTCAGATAATCTCTTGCATACTCCGGAACCCAAACAGTCTGGTAATGTTCAGCCAGGGCTTTGGCCAAATCTGATTTTCCGGTGCTTTCGGGACCTGTTATAGCAATGCGTTGCGTCATTCGATTAGCTTTTGATTAATTGAATTTTGCATGGAGCATGGGGCTTGGAGTTTGTAATTCGAAACTTGAAAAATGCCACATCCCCCTACCCTCCCGCCACGGCGGGACAGGCTCTTCAAAGGGGGAAAGAAACCTGGAACATGAAACCTGAAACATGAAACCTTGAACTTTAAACATTGAACCTGTTTATAAGTGTTTTCTTCCAGGAAATATACCCCATTACCGCCAGCACCAGGAAAACCATAAACTGAAAACCTGTAAAGGCAAGTCCTTTGTAAATGAATAGAGGGATCGAAATTACATCTCCGATGATCCATAGAATCCAGTTCTCAATTTTTTTTCGGGCCATCAGCCACATACCAATAATAAAAACTGAGGTGACAAAGGTATCAATATAGGGAACAAAAGTTGACCAGTATTCCATATCATCTTTCTTAAATACTTTCAACAAAAAAACAATTATCAGCAGCGAAACAAAGAACAATCCAATCGAAATATACCAGTCTTTTTTGTTGCAAGAAGTAATATGAAGTATGGGTTGATTCTTTTTAATCGCCCAATTATACCAGCCATAAACGCTCATCACAAAGTAAAACAAATTTATTCCTGCATCGGCATAGAGCTTTACATTGTAGCAGATAAAAACATAGAGGACCACACTAATGATACCGGTAGGATAAACCAGAATTTTTTCCTGCTTTGCATACCACACGCTGAGCAGCCCGAATACAACAGCAGTGAATTCAAGCCAGGAAGTATTCAGGAGATTGTGCCAGAAGGTCTGAAAGATGGATTCAAAGATCATGGGCTATTTTGATTTTACTAGAGTTTGCAATTTGAATTTGCCAATTGCATACTGCCAACTTCGTACAACAGACTGGGAAACGTTGGCTTTTATCAAAACCTGAAACTTGGAACCTGAAACTTGGGACCTGAAACCTTGAACCATCTCACTTAAGGTCTGCGTTGACAATCTTTAAAATAAACACCGAGTGCGGCAGCTCGAACGATTTTTCAATTTCGGTAGTGAGCGCTTTCATTACCGCATTGTACTCACCGAAGACCTGTGTGCTCATGCCGCTGGTGACTGCTTCGATTGCTTTATGTTGTTTTAACCTTTTGATGAAATCGAGGATGGGGGTTACAAACTCGGGTCGCAAAGGGTAATAGCTTATTTCGACGGATGTTTTCATTGCTGTATGTTTTATAAAGGGCAAAAATATTAAATATCCGATAGTTTGGAAGAGCGGGGAAATTGATGGAGATTATTGGAAATTGGTTGAAATAGATTGAAATAGGGAGATTAGTGGAAAACACTCCTTTGCATAAAGAAAGGGCAATGGTGGGAATAGGTAAAATAAGAGGTTTAACCACGAATTCACGCAGGAGACAAAATGGACACAAAGAGTAAAACCCCTGGTGACCTTTGTGTAAAATCTTTGTGCCCCTTGTGGTTAATCTTTTTATCCCATAAAGGCGCCTTATGGAAGTTGCTGGTAGCTGGTCGTTGGTTAATTTGGGTTTTATATTATCGTTAAGTTTTATGGTTGTTTTGAAAATATGATTTACATTTGGCGGGATAATTAATCAATTGATTAAAAATTTGCTTTTACCTTTTAAGGAAATAAATAATGAAAAGATTATTTTTATTCCTTCTCGTAGTTCCGGTTTTGTTATCTGCACAAACGGAAGAAAAAGTTTATAAAAATTCTGTATTTTTTGAATTTTCTCACTTTAAAAGCAAATTAAAAAAATATCCGGAGACAGAAACCTTTAACCAAATTTATAAATTCAATTATTACAGGTTACTGTTAAATAAAGAACTTGTTAAATTAAACCTTGGAGCCGGAATTGGTTTTTATGGTAAAGAAATAAATAATGGCTATGGATTCTTTGAAAAAATGATTACCAGCCTGTATTTCAAATCTTTTTTTGGAAGAAACAAGCACCTTGGATTTATTGGAGCAGGCGCATTACTTATTCCCGATAATTGGGATATTGATTTTTATATCCCGGTTGGATACCAGTTTAAATTAGCCCCTTATTTATCCGGCTTCTTTTCATTTTCCCAGCTTATGATGACATTCGACGGGGAAACCACGTGGATTTGGGACGCCAAATCAAATACATTCACCATTGATGTCGGACTTGGAATCAATTTTTAGTAGTAAGTATGCTAATAACCACAAAAATAGCGGACACTAAGGCTGAGGAGAAAAATAACTTTTTGCGGATGAAAGAAAGCTAATTGCGGTTGGGAGAATGCTAAATGAGGCAGGCGGAAAACTTGTGGAAGATTTATGATGTACGAAATAAGATTTATGATTTGAAAAGATTGAAGAGGGTTTTAGGCAGCACAAGCGGACGCTTGCACCATTTGTGGGCCATTGGTGAATAGAAATTAAATAGGAATTGTTATAAAAAATATTTCCAAAAATGGACATGAGAAACATACTCGTCGTTACCTTTCTAATAAGCATTTATAATTCAAATTCTCAGGAATTTGATTTCCTTGCTCATTTTGAAGGAACCTGCCAGAGTGCGGAGATAAACGGTAATCTTGCATATTTTAACTCTGGACCAAATATTAATATTTTAGACATCAGTGATCCGGACAATATACTATTAATAAATACTTTCCATACTGGGTATTTTTTTCCTGTTGATATAAAATATTATAATGGTTATTTGTTCATCTGCTCTGGTGTAAAAGGATTTCTTATCTATAATGTATCAAATCCAATGGTCCCTCATTTTGTCAGTTGGGTGAATTGGCCTATATGTTTTTATGGTTTTAATTCAATATTACAAGATTCTATTATTCTGATTGCTGAAGGGACTGAAGAGTCGATATCGATTTTTGATATAACTGATCCAAATTATCCAACTTTTTTATCAAGAATTGAGTTTCCGATCAATCAATATAATGCTTATGCTTTAAACAAAAATATATTGTACGGATTTGAGGTTGATGGTAATGCAAATTACGATCATTATATTCGGGCATATGACATTTCCAATACAACACAGCCTGAATTGGAAACTGGACTAAGACTTTGCGGTGAAAGTGAAGAAACTTATCCGGATGACATGTTGATTTATAACGAAGACCTTTTAGTTGCCTTTGATGATACAATTAAAATTTATGATGTTTCATTTTCCGATACAATAATTTATTCTGGCAAATTTTCATTACCATACGAAGTTTCTAAGATGCATTTACAAGGAGATACTTTATTTTTAATGTGCCCTGCTCATGGCATTTTATTGTTTAATGTTTCCGATCTTCTAAATCCATATTTTTTAGGAGTATTTGAACAACCCAATCCAATTAATAAAATCACAACGAAAAATGACATCCTGACAACTTCACTTGGATACAAAGGATTTGAATTATTCAACATTTCTGAATTAACAAATCCCCTTAAAAAATATGAATTTAAGCAAACCGACGAGGTTCAGGCGATAGAAATTCAAAACAATTTGGCTTTCATTGGAATGGATGAGAAAGGAGTGCAGATAGTTGATATAACAAATCCATTGGAACCGATCGATTTAGGAAATATAGACTCAATCAAAAGGATTGAAAAATTTGAATATTATCAAGGATTTTTGTTTTGCAGAGAAGATTCAGAATATCATACCGTACACATTATTGATATTAACGATCCGGAAAATCCTGTAAAAGTAAATGAAATATATACTTCAGGTTTTATCTGTGATTTCAAAATCAATAACAATGTCCTCTATTTAATGGTAGATACAGAATGGTTAAAATTTTTCGATATCACAAATCCTGCCTTGCCCGTTGAGGAATCATCATACCAGCAAGATGGCTCTAAAATAGATGTTAATGGTAATTTATTAGTAATGATTTATTCAGCTGAGACTAAATTTTATTATCGAATTAAAACTTTCAAATTAGGACCTAACTATAGCATAATTGCATGTGATAATAAAGTTTTCGGAAATCCTCCAAATTATCATCCCAGGGAAATAATTATCAATTATCCTTACATACATATCGGGGTCTCTAATGGAGTGGTTGTTGCTAAAGTTAATGAGCTTTATGATATTTCTTTTTGTGATGAAATAATTTACGAAGGTTGGTCCTCATTCACGCAGACAATTAATTCAGATAATGATTATATTTACTTAAGCGGACATTTTAATGGTATAGATCAACTATTGATTATTGAAATCCAAGACCCATACAATTTAAATATAACTAAAAGCATTAACCGGTATGTACTTAACATAGCCTTGAAACCAAATCTGATATTTACTAGTGAAAGTCAAAATGGTTACTCAATTTATGGAGATTATAACGTAGGTTTTTCTGAACAAAATATGATTTCTTACACATCTAAATCGAATATTTTTCCAAATCCTACTAATGATAAAATTACGATAACCAATAATTCTGACTTACTTCAAACAAAAACTATCAGTATTTTCAAAATTAACGGCCAAAAGGTAATGGAATGGAACTTTCAAAACCAAAAACAAGTAGAAATAGATTTAAGCACCTTCTCAAAAGGAATATACCTTGTGAAAATACAAACGAAAGAAGGAATGGAGGTTAAGAAACTATTGATACAATAAAATCTCCAAAATTGTTCTTAGTCATAATACCTTCTGATTTGAGCTAACTTTTTTTTCCTCTTAATCATGAGTTCCAAAAAATATTTACCTTTGGCTGAAAATAAATAATATGAAGAGGTCGTTAATATCGCTGCTTTTAATCGTTGTGTTATCCATCGTGATAACCGGCTGTCTTACTGTGGAGAAAAAGGAATATACCTTTCAGTTAAAGGACAATAATTCGGGTACGCTCACCATCAAATTCATTAATATCATGAGTA
>Ga0209391_10000971_pt1 | contig 14559 bp, 15 predicted proteins | sample PPLLak3March2015_FD_187246 | JGI IMG/M metagenome (GOLD analysis project Ga0209391, IMG submission 187246) | Freshwater sediment microbial communities from Prairie Pothole Lake near Jamestown, North Dakota, USA - PPLs Lake P7 Core (1) Depth... | ecosystem: Environmental > Aquatic > Freshwater >... | reverse complement strand
AAGGTTTAGCGGCGTCTGGCGATTGCGGTGCTCGATTAGTCCATCAGGTGATTTCGGTCTTTCAGAGAGTCCCTATTCCGTTTACCACCAGAAATCACTAACCCAACCCGACGCACTCGACGAACCCGTCGCCAGGTCATCAACCACAGGGCCTTGCAGGGCAAGGGTTGGCGTCGAGTCGTCAGGTCCGACGGGTATATCCGGAGTTTCTCCCCCCCTGGGGCCCATACTTTTTCGCAGCAGGGAAGCAGGGTTGCGCGGAAATTCTGAGGGGGCTTCTTATAGCTCTGACGCCGACAGCTATGCCGTGCTAGAACTTCGGATCAATCGGCGTTATATGCCCGACCCGCGCCTCGATTAACCCAGCGGCATCCAGGCACAAGTCTTCCCGCCAGCGATCCGCATAGATCTGCACACCGGTCGGCAAGCCATCGACGACACCCATGGGTAACGCGACCGCGGGCAGACCCAGCAAGTTACCCGGGGTAATGAATTGCAGTCGCCGCATCATGGTCTCCATGCCGGTGTCCGGATCGATATCCGCGTCATGGAGGAAAGGTAAGTCCGCCCAGGTGGGTCCGATAACCAGGGGGTGTTGCTGAAAGAACGCCGACCAGGCCACCGCCAAACGATCCCGCTCGAGATACAACTCTGTGCCATTCATGGCGGCCGGATCGAATTCTTGAACAAAAAGCGTCAGCGCACCCAACGCGCCCTCGCTCATAATAGGCGTCATCAAAGGCAACATATTCTGGAGATCCGAGGCCAACACCCGCGCCCAGATTTCATTCACCCGAGCCAGTTTCGGCGGCGCGACCTCCTCTACCTGCCAACCTTCCGCCCTGAGATGCTCCCCGGCCAGATGAATCGCCGCCATGGTGGCAGCGGGCAGTGGCGAGTTTGGCATTTGGGTGACGAGCGCCACCTTCCGGGCCACCGCAGGGCCCTCCAGTGCTGCGGGAACTGAGTAAGGATCCTGTGGATGCCAGCCTGACAGGACACGATAGGCGATTTTCAGATCGGCGACCGATCTTGCCATTGGGCCCTCAACGCACATCAGCCTGAAAGAGTTGGGTTGGGAAGCACCTGGTATCGATGGCACAAAGGGGATTCTGCCCGTAGTGGGTTTCAACGCTGCGATGCCGCAACAATAGGCCGGATTTCTCAGTGAGCCGCCGATATCGTTGCCAAGACCGACGGGGCTCATACCCGTCGCCAGGGAGGCCGCCTCCCCTCCACTTGAACCACCTGCCGTTCGTGTGATATCCCAAGGATTGTTTGTTCGACCTCGCAGCGGATTATCTGTGGTGATCCGCAAGCCCATTTCCGGGAGATTTGTTCTGGCCAGGGGAATCGCACCGGCCGCCCTCATACGCGCCACTACCGGTGCATCGGCGACGGGCATGGCATCGGCAAGCACCGGCACGCCCATGGTCGTCGCGGAACCGACGCAGTCAATGTTTTCCTTGATGGTGAAGGGCACACCATGAAACGGCCCCGTCGACTCACTGGCATCTGCCTTGTCTGCCGCCGCCAGGGCTGATTCCGCCAATGTCACCGTAACCGCATTAACCCTGGGATTGACCGCGTCGATACGCTCCAGATGACTGGTCACAACCTCACGACTGGATACTTGCTTACTGCGTATCATGGCCGCCAGTTCATGAGCAGATTTGCGCCAAAGTTCGTCTGCCATGTCATCGTCTCGCTGTGAGCTTCGAATTTGTCGCTTAGCTTATGGAAAGCATCGTGGTTTGTCGATAGCCTTGCCATGCATAGGTCGGCGTCGAGTCGTCAGGTCCGACGGGTATATTGGTCGTTTCTTCCCCTCCCCCAGGCCCCCATACTTTTTTGAAGGTTGGAATCGGCTTGCGGGTGAATCCGGAGGGGATTCCTTATAGAGCCCAGGGTGGCAGGGTTCGCCTAGAACAGGCAATCGCCCTGCGGAAATCAAAGAGATGGATGTCTCGAATGGTCCCGAAAGCGGGCGTAATTTGGCGGCAGTTTTGGACGAGAGAATAGTAATATTGTGCCAATATAGGTCTATCCCCAGCGCGGGTGATCTTCAAGGAGAGCAAAAATGACAGAGTCCGATTGGGTTGAAATGTATGGAATGGCTTTTAGCGCCAGTGCTACATATTTTACTGTGCTGATCTCGATAGTGAGTGGGTATCTGGTGGTTGCGTATTTTGTCGGCGAGCGACTAACGAAAACTCAGGTGTCCATAATGAATGCTATGTACTTGGCTGTAGCAGCAACTAACATTTCTGGCACTTACACAGCAATTTATGATTTTATGTTTGCACGAAATCAGATGGCATCACAAATACCAGAATTTGCGGTCTACGGTGTTGTCGCAAATATATACTTTTGGGCTTTGTTCAACGTAATCTTATCAAGCCTTTTGGTTTCCGCTTCTCTGATTTTTATGTGGCAGGTGAGGCACCCTAAAGAAACCTAAAACGATTGCTTCGCTTAGTAGGCGGGAATTCTCCTGGGTGCAGCCAGCGCGCCGAAGATGACCACTACTGTGCCATTTGGAGCCATCTGCTTAGCTGGGGTTTCACCCTGATCTGGCTGCTGGTGCTGCTCCGCTTTCGCCCAAGGGACATTCACCCGACTTCCATGGTGGCTGTGTATACGCCTACACTTGCACAAGTCCACTAACAGGAAGATGTGTGTATGATTGACAGGCTCTGAATTTCTAGGGGCTCACTATAGACCCGCTGCGGCGTTACTCCGATGTGCTGGCAGAATGCCGGGCACGACGTCCTCTGCAATATCGCCTTTGAATACGCAACGTCGCCATCCTCAAGCCCCAAGCTCTTGCGGAGCATCATTGACGTCGAGTCGCCAGGTCCGTCGGGTGTATGTCAGTAAAGTACCTCCCTGGGTCTATATCGCCTTTTGAGGCCATTTCGGGGGCTTCTTCACCTCTTTTTTTTGCCTGGGTCGACCACTATGAGTAATTCGCCCTTCTTGCCCCGGTTTGCACGCAAGAAGCAGCAACGGACAGGCCACAAGGGGGTGGCCAGTACCCCGGGTAAGGGCTGCCATATGGCCTCAAGAAGCTGCCTTCTGGCCATCACCCGGCGCTATGACACGGGGTATCCCCCTTTGAGGGCCCCATGAGTGTAAATAGCTAGCCGAAGATCCATACCGGGGCTATAAAGGCCTGGCCCGGAATTTCCTGCTCTGCCCGGCCAAACAACGTGGCCCACAGGGATCTGGCTACCCGTCGCTACACTGCGGTAGGGTTGACCCCATGAAACTCTATATCGCCGAGAAGCCCAGCCTGGGCCGTGCCATTGCCGAGGTGCTACCGAAACCTCACCGCAAGGCGGACGGCTGCATTTATGTAGGGAACGGGGATTGTGTCAGCTGGTGCGTGGGTCATCTCCTCGAACAGGCGGAACCTGATACCTATGACGCCCGGTTCAAACAGTGGCGCCTGGAGCACCTGCCGATCGTCCCCGGGGAATGGCAGCTGAAGCCCAAGGAAAATAGCCGCAAGCAGCTGGCGGTGTTGCGCAAGCTGGTCAAGGACGCCGACCAGCTCATCCATGCCGGCGACCCGGATCGGGAGGGCCAGCTGCTGGTCGACCAGGTGATCGCCTTTCTCAAGGTGATCGGTAAGAAGCGGGACACTATCCAGCGCCTGCTGATCAATGACCTCAACCCGGCGGCAGTCACCCGGGCCCTCGGGCAATTGCGGGCCAATAAGGACTTTGTACCGCTCTCAACCTCCGCCCTGGCCAGGTCCCGAGCTGACTGGTTGTACGGGATCAATATGACCCGGGCCTATACCCTGATGGGGCAGAAAGTCGGTTACCAGGGGGTGCTGTCGGTCGGCCGGGTCCAGACCCCGGTGCTGGGGCTGGTGGTGCGGCGGGACGAGGAGATCGAGCGCTTTGTCGCCAAGCCCTTTTACCAGCTCATCGCCCACGTGGTCACTGAGCAGGGTGAGCGCTTCAAGGCCCGGTGGCAGCCCAGCGAGGCCTGTTTGCCTTATCAGGATGACGAGGGGCGGGTATTGTTGAAAGCCCTGGTCGAGAATGTCCAGTCCCGCATCCACCAGCAACCCGCCACGGTCACGGCCAGCAGCCGCAAGCCCAAGAAACAACCGCCACCCCTGCCCTACAACCTGTCGGCCCTGCAGATCGATGCCGCTCGGCGATTTTCCATGAGCGCCAAGCAGGTGCTCGATACCTGCCAGGCGCTGTATGAGCGCCACAAGCTGCTCACCTACCCCCGCTCGGACTGCCGGTATCTGCCGGTGGAGCATTTCACTGACCGAAGCACCGTCATCGATGCCCTGGCCAAAAACTGCCCACCCCTGCACAAAGCTGCACAGGACGCTGACCAAACCCTGAAAAGCGCCGCCTGGAACAGCAGCAGGGTCGAGGCCCACCACGCAATCATTCCCACGGCGAGAACAATGGATACCAGCAAGCTCAGCCAGGCGGAGCGCAATGTCTATGAACTGGTGGCCCGCCAGTACCTGGCCCAGTTCTATCCCGCCCATGAGTACAGCGACAGCCAGATCGATCTGGCGATTGCTGGGGGTCTTTTTATCGCTAGGGCCAGGGCGACGCAAAAGCCGGGGTGGAAGGTCTTGTTCCCGGCCCGGAACGAGGACGAGAAAGGCGAATCTGCCCTCAACACGACCTTACCCGACCTGAAAAAAGGGGACACCTGCCTGTGTGAGCGCGGGGAGATCCTGGAGAAGCAGACCACGCCCCCGAAGCCCTTCGATGATGCCGGCTTACTGGCGGCGATGACTGGGATTGCCCGCTATGTCCAGGACCCGGAGCTGCGCAAAGTCCTCAAAGACACCGATGGCTTGGGCACCGAGGCCACCCGGGCGGGGATTATTGAGCTGTTGTTCACCCGGGAGTTTCTCACCCGCAGCGGCAAGCAAATCCGCTCCACGGCGGCAGGCAGGGGGCTGATCCACAGCCTCCCCGAGATCGCCTCGACACCAGACATGACCGCCCGCTGGGAAACCGAGCTCGAGGCGATCAGTCAAAAGAAGGCAAGCTATAACGCATTCATGCAGCCACTGCTGGTATCGCTTCACGAGTTGATCGCCCAGAGCCAGGTCGCGCTGCCTGAGGGTCTGAAGAATATCGACCGGAAACCGGCCCCCAGGAAGAAGGCACGATCGGGTAAAGCAGTCAAAAAGGCGAGCAGTAGTGGAAGTTCAAAGCGGAAAGCTCGCCCCAAGGCCCCGGCTTGACGCCACCGGTCTCACTCCCCTGACTGTGCCCGCTGATATGGGTACGGTCGGGGTTGCTTCACCCTCAATCTTTCCGGGGACGATCTTTATGAGTTATTCGCGCTACCTGCCCCGGTTTGCATGCAATAAACAGTAACAGGCAGACAATCAGGGGCAGGCATCACCTGACGCAAGGGCTTTCGTATGACCTCAAGAAACCGCCTTCTGGCTATGTTTCTGGGCTATGCCCCGGGCTACCCCCCTTACGAGTAAACCCATCCCAGAATATCGGCTCCGGAACTCCCTCGCGCGCGTGAGGCTCCGGAATCCGCTATCCCCACCTGCTCGAAAAGGCTACGTGTAAATACGTACACGCGCTGCAGGTCGCGAGCTAACTGCTACTCTGCATTCAATAGTGAACCCCGGCTGTGCCTGAGTCATCCGAGCCAGGTATCGAAAATAGCCCATGGAATTTTTTACTGACGTCATCATCGCCTTTGGCAGCACAGGGTAAACTGAAAACTACATCGAGAGTTCCGGTAACCCATGTCCCCTGTCTATTCTGATCATTGGGAAAACACCTGCGGGTCGCTGAGCACGATCCTCGAGTATGTATTGACGATGCCGTGGAGATAGTAAGCTGGCCAATGTGATCGACAGGCAGGTAAGACGAGTGAGATTACACAGTGACAGTGGAAGGGCGTTGCGAAAGGAGCCATTGAGCAAAACCTATAATGTTGTCGTTGTTTTGCAGCCGCTGACAACGGCCAACCCTATGTAAGCCAATAGATCAGGAGAAGTGTATGATTTTCAAAAACTACCAAGCACATAAAGCAACGACGATTCTGGGGATCGGCGTCGCAATCGGTCTGCTCCTGATAGCAAAAATACCGCGCACAGTCGCCGCAGAGCCAATACCGCGGCAGGGGTTTTACTGTCCGAATGGTTATTCCATCAGTGGAGGATATTGCATACCAAAGAATGACAGCAAGGCATCGATACCCAAGTCAGGCGACCTGTGCCCCCAAGGTTACGAGATGCAGGGAAACTACTGCAACCCTCGCAACAAGAAAACTACCCCCGCCATCAACAGGCAAGGCAACTCATGTCCCAATGGCTATATCGCTCGATCGGGCTACTGTGTAAAAAGGGAGTGATAGTCAATATTCTTCAAGCAGAAGGTAGTGGGCCATATTGACGCCGTAGGCGTCTCGCATAGCCACCGCAAGATTCCACAATACGCAAACCAGGGGAGTGTATAAAAATGCTCATCGGGATAAAGCGACTAATAATTACAATTTCTTTCCTGGCACTGATTATCACTAACATACTCACGCTCACCAACACCGCCTTCAACGCCGCGCTTTCCGGCCTGATGGGTACTGCCCTTGGCATTAAAACTGTGTCGAGCTTGCTTCATGAAAAAATTACTGCTCGTGATACGGAAATCAAGAAGCAAAAGGCTGCTGCCATCAAGCGCCAGGCTGCCACGCGAAATTTCGGCACGAGGCTGGCCAGTAGAAGCAAGCGCGTGGCTGCAAAGAGTATTGCAGCTATCCCGGCTGAGGCTATCCCTTTTGTGGGTGTGGCTGTGCTGATTGCGGATACCGGATATGAGCTTTATGCCGCCTGCGAAACCATGCGGGATTTGGAGGAGCTGTATTTAGAGTTGGGTGTACAGGAAAAAGTGTCAGGAGATGCTATCGACGCCGCATGCAATCCCCGGCTGCCTGATGCGGGTGCAGTCTGGGATGGGGTTATGCAGAAGAGCGGCCAGTGGTGGCAAAGCCTTGTTGGGGCGACGGAATAGCCGCCAGAAAATCTACTCACAAATGGCTCGTTATTCTTCTATACTTTTCGACTGACAATGGCCAACCATGGTTGTGCCGCACGTGGTTGCCCGAACGGGCGATAGTAGTGATCAAGGACTTCAAACCCAGCGGCGTCCAGATACGCTTTTGACGCATCAAACTCCATAAAATGCCCGTAGCGCTGGCCAGACCAGCCCTCACTGCTGCCTCGTGGATTGGAGGAAAACAGAATGCCGCCGGGACGCAATGCACGATGCAATTCCTCCAGTACGCGTGGCAATTCCTGACCTGGCACATGGAACAACGAGGCGTTCGCGAAAATACCATCGAACTCGTGGTGCGGGAGTGCCAGCGACAGAAATTGCTGATGGAGAACCCGGCAGCCTGTATTGGCGTGCGCCATGTTACAAAAAGCATCACTGCCATCCAGGCCGACAGGACGGTGGCCGAGTGAGGAAAAATAGCTGAGGTCCCTGCCAGGACCGCAGCCGAAGTCTAAAATATCGAGTTTCTTAGCAACCGGAAATTGACTCAGGAATGCTTCGTAATTCTGGGTGACATCGTGATCCTTGGTCCCCTGCCAGAAAGACAAGGCATTGGTGTCGTAATGATCCAGGGTGATCTTTTCAATCTCAGTCAATTGTTTTGCGGCCAATGTATCTGGCATACCTTGCTGTCTCCGGAGTCAGCCTGTGAAATGGCCGGCCAGCTCCTTTCCCTTGGCTGTGGGCGGCGCCAGAGTAAAATTATCCATGTCTGCGTAGGCTTTTGTAAATGCGGTGCGTTGTGACAGCCGCGCAACATAATCCGAAAATTGGCTGCCCTGGCACAGACCGTAGGCCTTGGCCCACAAAACATTCTGCCCCATGACACAGTCTACGGCGCTGAACTGGTCGCCACAGATGTAGCCAGTTTTTTCCAGTCTGTCGATCAACTGGGGTTCAACCTCCTGCGCAAATTTGTGGTTGTAGCGCGCAACCGTCTTTTCATCGCTGTCTCTGCCCAGCAGGTGGGTATGAATACGAATCTGCCACAGCATCATATCCATCCATGATGTGCCGTAGTGCAGCATCTGCAGATAGTCGACCCGCGCCAGCGAAAATGGTTCGGGTACAGGCGCCAGGCCCTTCTCGGGAAACAGGTCCGCCAGCAGCGACACCATGGCGCCGCTCTCCAGCATGATATGGCGCTCACCCGTTTCCAGTGTGATCTCCAGCACCGGTACATTGTGGTTCGGGTTTTTTTGCAGGTAATCCGGGCTGTACTGCACACCCTCATACAGCGGCACCACCTCGACGTCGAAGTTGTCATCCAGCAACTCGTGCAGCAACCATTTGACGCGAGCACTGCGGGTTGCCGGAAAGTGGTACAATTTTAGTCGCGTAAAGTTCATGGGCTTAGCTCGGTGAAATGGGTCTGGTTGAACCGCTATCATACCGTTGTTATCAGGAGTAAAGCACCATGTCACAACTTGACGACGCTCTCACCCTGCGCTCTACCGAGGAGGGGCTCTGGTCAGGCTTTTCCGATCCACGGTATGAAGCAATAACTGGCATGTACGGTGGCTGGACCGCAGCGGTGCTGCTGCGGGCAGTCATGCTGGCGGCAGACCCGCAATTCACGCCGTCAGCACTGACCATCAACTACATCCAGAAGATTGAGCCGGGCCGGGATGTGTTCATCAGAGTCAGGTGCATCGGCGGTAGCCGCTCGATACAGCATTGGCAGGCGGAAGTTGTGCACGAAGCTGCAGGGCCTGTCCTGGCGCATGCGCTGCTGGTACTGGCGGCGCGTCGTGACACTGACGGCCATACCGAGCCGTCAATGCCAGAGGTACCCGATCCCAAAACGTTCGAGGATTTCTATCCGCCTTTTCCGGGCGGCAAAATCGCCACTAAGAGACCAGTTTACGGTTACCCCCCGTTTGCGCGCAGCGACACCGCGTCTATGGCATGGGTGCGTGAGTTCGCCGGACGAAAGCTCGACCATCTGCAGCTCGCGTTCCTGTCTGACCTGTATCCGCCGCGACCGTTCTTCTGGAATGCTGCTCCACGCCCCTATGCAACCATGTCGCTGTCGGTGTACTTCCATGCGACGCCGGCTGAGATTGAGTCGGTTGGTGCTGACTTTATTCTTAACGAGGCCATTGGCACCCGCGGTGACCACTCGACGTCGGGGCAACAGGCCCGACTGTGGAGCCGGGACGGCAAGCTGCTGGCGACGACCGAACAATTGGGCTGGTTCAGGTAAGCGGGCGCTCGTTCAGGAATTAACGTGATATGAATTGCATGATCACCGCCGCGAGCAAGATTTCAGGTCAATAGGCGGGAATTTCGCGAATTTCTATCGTCCAGCGAGTCCATTTGACAGAGTCAGTCAGGAAATTTACTCTCAAAAGGCCTTTTATACTTACTATACGTAGGGAGAGACGCCAATGGCCCTAGTGACGGTGGAGCGGCGCGCGGGCGCGGCGATCATGACCTATGCGAACCCGCCCTTCGGCACGATGACAGCTACGGGCGCGCAGGAGATGCTGGATGCGTTCCGGCCACTGGCCGCCGACCCGACCGTGCGTTCGGTGATCATCACCGGCGGCGTTCCGGGCATCTTTATCCGCCACTACGACGTCGACGAACTGTCTGCGATGGGTGAGCAGCTCAAGGACCGACCCCTGCCGCCGCCGTCCGACGATCCGCCCGAGCAGGGTTTCCTGGCCCTGGTCGACGACATCGCCGCCGCACCAAAGCCGGTGGTGGCCGCAATCAACGGCCTGTGCATGGGCGGCGGCTTCGAGCTGACGCTGGCCTGCGACCTGCGGATCGCCGATCCCAAGGCGGGCGCCATCGGCCTGCCAGAGACCCGCATCGGCATCTTCCCCGGCGGGGGCGGCACCCAGCGGCTTCCGCGCGTGGTGGGCGAGGCCAAGGCGCTGGAGATCATCCTGCGCGGCCTCACCTTCACTGGCGAACAGGCGCACGCCATCGGCATGGTCCACGAACTGGCCGACGACCCGCTGGCCCGCGCGCTGGAGATCGCCGACGAGTGGGACGGCTGGGGCGCCGAGGGCCTAGCTTACGCCAAGCGCCTCACCCGCGCGGCCCTCGACCGCCCGGTCGCGACCGGCCTGGCGGACGAGCGCTGGGGGTTCCTCGAGGTGATGCAGCAGGCTTCGGCCCGCTCGGGCCTTGAGACAGGCCGCCAGCCCGCGGAGATCCAGAAGCTTTAGCTACCCCTGGCTTGGCCGCCCCAGGGTTTTGACAAGTTAACTTCTCCAGATCCTGATAAACCGGTATCCAGTATCAGGCCGCAGCCAATGACCATTCTTTGAACGAATTCATCCTGAGATTTCTATAATGATTAGCGGGTACCAGGTGACGACCGAGTGGGTCATCCCCCTGATTTGTCGGATTGCCGGAGGCAGGCTGGCTCCTCGCCATAGTCACAGCCGCTCAACTCGGCCTTACAAAGACATTTTTTACAAAACCTATAAGATCGGGACTATAGTTATCCCGCTTTCATCATAAGCTCATAGACTTCAGAAAAGAGGGAGAAGTATGAAAAAAAAATATCGTGCATTGGCCTTTATTTGCGTAGCGGGTACTGCGCTCACCGCATGCAGCGCCGACGATTCACTCTCCGGCAAGTATGCTGCCGACTTTGAGGGGGAGAGGATGGTCATCAACTTCATCGACGACTCAAAGGCCACGTTTACCATGGGTGAGAGCTGTGCCTGGCGAATTCCCACTTCAAGCTGCCATCGGAAGCTGGAAGAGACCGCGACAATGCTTCTTCCAGCGATAGTCGTTAATATCCAGGATCTCAAATTCACCTGACGGAATGGGAGTAGAATTTTCCAGGCTGGAATGGCATCTATGCCTATTGTAATAGCACTGGTAAGCGTGCAGCTTCTTCTCCAGGTCGGTCGCTGTCCAAAACAAGGTTTGATCCAACAACTCACGTCGTATGCTGTCAATCAGTCGCTCAACAAACGGATGCGACATTGGAACATGCGGCAGCGACTTTATCTCCTCGATTTACAGAACACGTAGGTTTGCTTTCCATCGATGATATTGAAACAATGGATCGTTATCCGTACTAATCCGTCCTGGCCACCCCTGCTTGGAAGTAGCAAGGTAGAACATATGACAAAGCGCTGGGCCATCGACATTCCCTGCGCGCACAGCAAAGCCAATAATCCTGCGGGTGTATTGATCCATCACCACCATGATCCAGTGTGTTTTTAGGGTAATGGACTCGGTGCGGAACAGATCCACGCTCCACAAGCTATCCTTTGTGTGACCGAGGGTAGTCAGCCAGGATGGTCCTCCGTTACAGGTATTTGGCTTGCAGTGAACCGCAAGTATTCGCCGAACAGTGTCTTTATCTAAGTCGAGGCCGAATGCCAAATTGATCTGTTGCGCAATGCGAGGGCAGCCGTATCTCGGGTTGCGCTGTTTCATCTCAACAATGGCTGAGATCACCTCTTTCGACGGTCCCTTGGGTCCGGGTTTCCTGCCGCCGCGGGGGGAAAACAGCAGATGGTACTTTCGTTTCTTCAGTGCATTGTGGAAAGAGAGCAGGGTAGATGGCCTGATGATGATAGCTGCTCGTGCTATCCGGCGGGGAGACAGAAACTGGGACATAAAGCCAAGTAGAGCGCGATCACATGTGTTTAGATTGGGTGCTCGTTGGCGGGACCTGCTGTGGATAATCAATTGCTGCTTCAAAATTAGATTCTCCGCGATGACAGAGCGGCTGCCACCGGGTTGGACCAATTTGGCGATTGTGGCGAGTAATTGAAAAAGCAGGAATATGAGGTCTTTCATGCCAGCCGAGATTAGTAAAGTCCACGCGGGGTAGCAAATATCAAATTTCTGATATCACTAACAAAGTACGAATTCGCCAGGCACACCCTCAGTTCTGCAAGGAAGGATTGCGTGTTAAATCATCCGGGAGTACACTCGGAAGTACATTTACAAGTACGGTTGAAGTGCAATGACTAAATTAAGAGTTGATGAAGATATACGCCCTCTGTCCGATTTCAGGGCGGGGATAGCATCCTTTGTAAAGCAGATCAACGAGACTCACCGGCCCATGGTGCTTACTCAGCGTGGCCGCGGCGTCGCTGTTCTGGTTGGAGTGCATGAATACCAAAAGATGCAGCAACGTCTCGAGTTGCTCGAAGATATTTTCCGGGCAGATGCGCAAATCGAGGCGGGAGAAGGCGTTCCTCATGCAGAGGCAAAAGATCGGATACTGAGGCAACTGCGTCAGTGATGATTCTTGAATGGTCGCCGCTCGCATCGACATTACCCGCATTGACAGCGAAGCCAATGACTCTGCGCGTGTACTGATCCATAACTACCATTACCCAATGACTTTTCAGCAAAATCGATTCGCAGCGGAATAGATCAATACTCCAAAGACTATCCTTCGCGTGACCGATAACAGTTAGCTGGGAAGGACCCCGCTCGCCAGACTCCGGCTTGAAGTGGATGGCGAGTAAGCGGCGAACAGTGTCTTTATCCAAGTCGAGGCCGAATGCCAGATTGATCTGTTGTGCAATGCGAGGGCAGCCATAACGTGGATTGCGGCGTTTCATTTCCACAATAGCTTTAAGAGCATGCCCCGTTGTATCGGGCATCACTTCTTTGGATGGTCCTTTTGGTCCTGGCTTGCGACTTCCACCCGGTGAATACAAGTTTCGATACTTTCGTTTCTTCATTGCGGCGTGAAATCCAAACAGGGTTGCAGGCTTGATGATAATGGCCGAACGAGCAATCCGTCTGGGATTCATGAACAGTGTCCAGAAGCCGAGTAAGACACGGTCGTGGGTAGTCAGATTCGGTGCTCGTTGTCGTGATCTGCTGTGGATGATCAGTTGCTGCTTCAGAAGGAGATTTTCGGCCATGACGGCGCGGCCGCCACCGGGTTTGATCATCTTTGCCAGTGTAGTAAGCAGGTGAAGCAGTATATAAATGAGGTCCTTCATGCCGTAGAGGGTAGTATCCATAAAGAAAAGCCGCAATAGCTAACCTTCTGATACTATTGATGAATTACGAATTCGCCAGGGACAGGTGGCAGACTTCAGCGGTTTACGCACCGGTACCACCTTGCCAATGCGCGGCAGCTCCGAGAGCTGCAGGGTTTTATCGACAATCGCTTGAGTTACTTTCTTGGCGTAGTGCCGGGAATCGGCAGCAATAAAATCATGGATATGGCGTAGATCTGCCTTGGCGTGATCTGACCACGTTACCACTGATCAATCTCATGCTTGAGATCTGCTGCGGGCGTGAGGCGTCCTTGTTCAACATCTTCCTGACCCTTGCGCACTTTATCGAGCACATAGAGCCGATACATGATCTCCTCCATGTCGGCGGTGTCGGGCAACTGGCTGATGGTGTTCAGGGCATCCTGTTTGGCGGCCTGCATGGTCTTCTCCCTTAGCTGCTCAAGGCAGATTGGCTCGTAATTCGGTCAGCATAACAACCTACCCCATTACTTGCAGCCCATCAATTTCGGACGCCAAAAGGGCCGATCTGATATGGAGGGGTTCGGCCCTGGTTCGGAGTTCGGTTTCGGAAACTCGTTACGCTTCTTCGTAAGCGGTGAGTGAACCGCGGGGTTGCATATCGGGTTTCCGCGGGAATTTTTTTCACTGCCCACGGCAGCAGGCTTTCGATGGCCTCCACCATCTCGGCCTGCGGCAGCACCGTGAACACCTGCCTCAGGTACTGATAGGGCTCCAGCCCGTTGGCCTTGGCAGATTCCACCAGGGAATAGAGGTTGGCGCTGGCTTTGACGCCATGCACAGAATCACTGAAGAGCCAGTTCTTGCGGCCAATCACAAAGGGGCGGATGGCGTTTTCCGCCAAGTTGTTATCGATCTCCAGGCGCCCGTCCTCAAGGTAACGGACAAGCTTCGGCCATTCATTATTCAGGTAGTTCAGCGCCTTGCCCGTCAGGGTACCCGGCGGGACGCCGGGAAGATTGGCATCCAGCCACGCCCGCAGCTCTACGTATTCAGGCGCCGAGTTTACCAATTTCGGCCAGTCAACTTGCCAATACCGAGCTGCAGCTAGCAGTGCTGCGTAACTTGACTAGCGCCCTTTGACTCAGCCGGGCCGGAATAACTCGACTTCAGAAAAGTCTAGTCAATAATATCCGGTAAACCCTGAACATCACCATTGCCGTGTATGATAACAGAGCCATCTGTTACAGCTGCCTCCAATGTGGTCTGCCCGGCAAACAGTTTGATAAGCGTTGCCCTATCCATTTTTACCGAGCCTTCTACGCTATCGACTGAATCACTGTAACGCAGTATGCCATCACTAACCTGCCAGTAGTGCGGCGCCGTCTCGCCATCAATTGCAATCTTTACAGCGAAGTCTTTGCCGAAAGCCTGCTCTGGAATGACCCGGGCGCGAAACATTTCCAGTAGCACACTGCTTGGCTGATCCGCATAGTCTCGAGCCATTACTGTACTGACGGGCTTACTCCAGTCGAAGGCGCCGCTTTCGGCCAGTACTG
>Ga0209391_10000970_pt1 | contig 14569 bp, 10 predicted proteins | sample PPLLak3March2015_FD_187246 | JGI IMG/M metagenome (GOLD analysis project Ga0209391, IMG submission 187246) | Freshwater sediment microbial communities from Prairie Pothole Lake near Jamestown, North Dakota, USA - PPLs Lake P7 Core (1) Depth... | ecosystem: Environmental > Aquatic > Freshwater >... | reverse complement strand
ACACCCGCACCGAGCCCGCGTCGTCGATCGTGCCGTAGAGGCGCTTCGAGTCCGCCGCCCAGACCAGGCCGTCGGCCGAGCGGTCCCACGCATCGCCCACCACCTCGCGCACCGCGCCGCCGCGACGATCGAGCAGCATCAGGCGACGCAAGTCGCCGTAGAAGCCCCAGGTGCGCTGCTGTGCGAAGGCGAGCCAGCGACCGTCCGGACTGTAGAGCGGCACGCCGTCGCTGGCCTCGTTGGCCGGGGTGCGGTTGAGGGCCTCCTTGCCGCCGACCGCGACGGTGAAGACGTCGAGGTTGGTGACGTTGGTGGCCGGGTTCGAGTCGGCGACGAATGCGAGTTCGGCGCCGTCCGGCGACAGGTCGTAGAGTGGCGACTCGAGCTGTACCGCGGCGCGCGGCAACTCGAAGCCCGTGCCAACGGTGAGATTGACGGGCTCGCCGCCCTCCGCGCCGACGCTGAGGACGTGCAGCTGGCGATCGTCGAGCCAGGTGTCCCAGTAATAGATCGGACCGCCGTCCCAGATCTGCGCGGTGCTCTTGTCGTCGGCGCGCTGCTTCTGCCGCGCCGCCTGCTTGTCCATGGTGTCGAGATCGGCCCAGACGCGGCTCAGGAACGCGATGCGCTTGCCGTCGGGGAACCATTTCGGCTGCGCCACTCCGGTCGGCACGTTGGTGACCCGCGTCGCCTCACCGCCCGCCAGCGGCAGTACGTACAGTTGCGGCGCGGTGTCGCCGTTGCGCTGGCTGATGAACGCGAGCGACGTTCCGTCGGGGCTGAGCAGCGGCGACGATTCGTTCGCCGGGTGCGTGGTGAGCGCACGCTCGACCTTGCCGTCCGTCGACCAGAGCCAGAGGTCGGTCAGGCCCTTGTTTTCCTTGAGGTCGAAGCGCGTGACGGGGGCTATGACCGTCGCACCGTCCGGGGAGATCGTCGGCGCGCCGATGCGCTGGATCTGCCAGGAGCGCTCGGCGCTGAAGGGCACCGGCTCGTCGGCGAGCGCGGCGGCCGTTACGGTCAGGGCGAACGTAGCGGCGAGGAGGCGGATCTGCATGATTGGGAATCTCGCGTCTGGGCAGGTAAACGCCGCAAGATACCGCAAGGTCGCGCCTCGCTCTAGACCGGCGGACGAACTTCCGCCCCGACGGGCTTAACAGCGCGCGAGACGCCCGTAGTCCGCGAACTTCGCGATCACCCGCCGCAGCTCGGCGTCGTCGAGCAGCGCCGGCTCGAGGCCCGCCGCGAGCAGCGCGAGGTACTGGGTGGCGAGGTTCTCGACCTCGAATGCGACCGCGTGCGCGGCACGCAACGAATCACCGATCGCGATGACACCGTGATTTGCGAGCAGCGTCGCGCGGCGTCCATCGAGGCCGCGCACGGCCGCCTCGGCCAGTTCGGGCGTGCCGAACGTCGCGTAAGGCATGCAGCGGATGTCGCCGCCGGCCAGGGCGATCATGTAGTGAAACGGCGGGATGCCACGGCCCGCGCAGGCCAGCGCCGTCGCCCGCGGGCTGTGCGTGTGGACGATGGCAGCCGCGTCGGGCCGCCGGGCATAGATGGCAGCGTGCATGCGCCACTCGGACGACGGACGCGGGCCCGCCGGAGGCGGCGAACCCGCCAGCGGCAACTCGACGATGTCGGCGGGCGTCAGGTCCGCGTACGGCACGCCGGCCGGCGTGATCAGGAATCCTCCCCCCGAGCGGCAGGAGACGTTGCCCGACTTGTTCGGCACGAGGCCAGCCGCGTCCAGCGCCTGGCTGACCGAGATGATCCGGGTGCGAACCTGTGCATCTGTCGCCGACATTCAGCCTCCCGACCGCTCCGGATACAGGGACAGCAGCCCGGCCCGGCTCGCGGGCGCCACGCCGCGCTCGGTAATGATGCCGGTCACGAGCCGCGCCGGCGTCACGTCGAACGCGGGATTGGCGACCGCACTGCCGGGCGAGACGACCTCGACGTCGAGCAGCCGGCCGTCGTCGGCACGGCCCCGCACGTGCGTCACCTCGCGCGACGGTCGCTCCTCGATCGGGACGTCCCGCACGCCGTCCTCGATCGTCCAGTCGATGGTCGACGACGGCAGTGCCGCGTAGAAAGGCACGCCGTTGTCGTGCGCCGCGAGCGCCTTGAGATAGGTACCGATCTTGTTCGCGACGTCGCCCGCGGCGGTGGTACGGTCGCTGCCTACGATGCAGATGTCCACCTCGCCGCGCTGCATCAGGTGACCGCCCGCATTGTCGGCGATCACCGTGTGCGGAATGCCGTGCGCACCCAGTTCGAACGCGGTCAGCGCGGCACCCTGGTTGCGCGGCCGCGTCTCGTCCACGTACACGTGCACCGGGATACCCGCCTCGTGCGCGGCGTACACCGGTGCGAGCGCCGTGCCCCAGTCCACGCACGCGAGCCAGCCGGCGTTGCAGTGGGTCAGCACGCGCACGGCCCGTCCGACGCGCTGCTCGAGAATGCTGGCGAGCAGCGTGCACCCGTGCCGGCCGATGGCGGCACAGGCCGCGACGTCTTCGTCCGCGATGCGCGCCGCCTCGTCGTAGGCGCGCTCGACGCGGCGCGGCGGCAGTTCCGTCGACAGCACCCCACGCATGCGCTCGAGTGCCCAGCGCAGGTTCACTGCAGTCGGCCGGGTCGCACCGAGAAGGTCCACGACGCTTGCGAGCCCTGCTTCGCTCGGATCGTCGCGCATGCCGAGCGCCACGCCGTACGCCGCCGTGACGCCGATCAGGGGCGCGCCGCGCACGATCATGTCACGGATCGCCCCGGCAGCCTGTCCCGCGGTCCGCAGGTGCCTCAGCTCGAAGGCGAACGGCAGCCGCGTCTGGTCGATCACCGCGACGGTGAACCCGTCGTCGGCGACGAAGATCGTGCGGTAATACTGCCCGTGGACGTGCATGCCTTGGCGGAGGCGATCAGTCGCCGAGCACGCGACCGGCGATGGCCTTCAGCTTCGCGAGCAGCTCGGGATCGCGCGCACCGGGCTGGGTCAGGATCGCCCCCTCGAGCGCGCGGTCGGAACCCACCGGGCACGGCACGTGCTCCGCGGGGAAGTCGCGCGCCAGCCGCGCGAACAGCCGCTGGGCCTTGCCGCGATTCTCGTCCATCACGTGCAGCAGGCTCGCGACGTCCACTGCGCCGTGCACCTCGTGCCAGCAGTCGTAGTCCGTCACCATTGCCGCGACGGCGTAGGTGATCTCCGCCTCGCGCGCGAGCTTCGCCTCGGGCATCGAGGTCATGTGGATGATGTCGTAGCCCTGTCGCTGGTAGCTGAGCGACTCGGCGAGCGTCGAGAACTGGGGCCCCTCCATGCACACGGCCGTACCGCCGCGCGCGCACGGAATGCCCTCGGCCTGCGCGGCCTGCCACACCAACTCCTGCAGCGCAGGCCCGACCGGGTGCGCGAACGACACGTGCGCGACGCAGCCGGGTCCGAAAAACGTGTTGACGCGGCGCACAGTGCGGTCGATGAAATTGTCCACGAGCACGAACGTGCCGGGGCTGAGCTCCTGCTTGTAGGAACCGCAGGCCGAGAACGACACCAGGTCGGTCACGCCCAGCATCTTCAGGGCTGCGACGTTGGCGCGGTAGTTGATGTCGGACGGCGGAATGCGATGACCGCGGCCGTGGCGCGGCAGGAATATGACTTGCGTCGCGCCCACGCGCCCGACACGCAACGCGTCCGACGGCTCGCCCCACGGCGTGCTCACGCACTCTTCGCGCACGTCGGTGATGCCCGGCAGGTCGTAGATGCCTGAGCCGCCGATGATGCCGAGGATCGCCTGGGTCATGCGTGCCACCTGTGCGCGAGGACCGGCAGAGGTTACCCGAGAGCGGTGGCGAGCGGCGACACCAGCCCGGCCCGCACCAGGCCCTGGGTCTGCTTGCGCACGCTGTCGCCGATCTCGCGCGAGATCGCGACCAGGTAGAGCTGGAAGGCCTCCGGCCGGAAGCGCGGGTTGTGTTCCTGTGCCTGCCCGATCGCACGGCGCGCGCCCTCGACGTCACCGAGCATGCCGAGTGCATTGGCGAGCAGCACCCAGCCGAGACAGAAGCCCGGGTGGATGTCTACCGAAATCTGCGCGTGTTCACGCGCGGCAACGTAGTCCTCGCCTTCCGTGCAGGCGAACGACAGGAAGTAGTGCCAGAACGGGAACGACGGGTGATTCGGCGCGACCTTGAGCAGTCGCTGCAGGATCGCGATCCCCTCCTCGCGCTCCGCAGCGGTACCCCCCCACGCGAGTCCGCATCCGAGGTAGCCCCAGGCGATCATGTTGAACGGCGTGATCGCCACGACGCGGCGCGCAGTCTGCATCGACCTCTGGCGCAGGCCGCAATTGAGCCAGACGAGCGACGCGTACTCCATGACCGTGGCATCGCGTGGCGCGAGGCGCAGCGCCGCCTCGACCTCGGCAAGGGCCCGACGGTTCTCCTCGACCGGGTCCTCGGCGAACGAATTCACGACGCGCTGATTCAGCACGAAGCCGAGCAATACATGGGTCATCGCATTGTCGGCCTCGAGTTCGAGCGCCTGCTCGAGCCAGCCGATCGCATCGGCTGACGCTTCGCGCGTGTAGGACACGGTCCAGAACGTGAGGGCCTTGTGGGTCAGGCTCCACGCCGACAAGCCTTGCGGCGGCTGCCGGCACAGGTCGTCGGAAATGATGTTGAGATAGCGTGAGCCCGTCTCGATGGCGATCGCCTCGGCCAGTTCGCGCTGCACCTCGAACAAGTCGTCGATGCCGCGTTCGTAGGACTCCGACCACGCCGACTGGCCGGTGCGCACATCGGTGAGCATCGCGATCACGCGCAGCTTGCCCGCCGCCCGCTGCAGGCTGCCGGTGAGCACGTAGCGCACGTTGAGCTCGCCGGCGACGTCGCCGAGCTTGCGGCCCGCATAGGCAGCCGACTGCATGAACGGCACCACGCGCAGGTCGGGCACACCCGACAGCGCGCGCACGATCTCCGCGGAGAATCCCTGCGCCACGAGCGTGTCTTCCGCTGCGCCCGACAGGTTCTCGAGCGGCAAGACCGCGATCGAGGCCTGGGCGGTGTCGGACATCGGCGGTGCCGTGACGGCCGGCGGCTCCGCGGCGGCGTCGTTTCCCGCGGCGGCTGGCGCGGCGGGGAAGAACCAGGCCAGCAGCGCCGCGACGGCGAGGCCGCCGACCGCGATCACCTGCTGCGTTGCGGACATGAGGAGCGCCAGCTCCGGGCGGGTGAGCCAGGACAACGCGACGAGCACCAGCACGGCGAACACGTACGCGCCGGCCGCGCGCCAGACACCTCTCGTTTGGGCCCGAGCGAGCGTCACTGCCCCCTGTGCCGCCGGTGCCGTCATTGTTTTCCAGGTCTTGATTTTGGCCCGGAGCATTCTATGCTGCGACGGAGCCGCGGGGCAAAGCAATCGCCCGGCGTTATCGCCGGAGGCCAGGTCGGGTGACGGAACACGCCGCAGCGCCTGCACCATCCACCACGCCGTACGTGTTCGTCTGTTATGCGCACGACGACCGCGAAACCGTACTCGCCCAGATCGACTGGTTGAAGAGCCAGGGTTTCGGGGTCTGGTTCGACGGGGCGATCGAGGCAGGCAGCCGCTGGAGCGACGATCTCGCGCGCGCCGTCGAAGGCTGCGCGGCCTTCCTGTACTTCATGAGCCCACGGTCGGTCAGTTCGCGTTACTGCCTCGACGAGGTGCACTTCGCGCTCGAGTGCAGCCGGCCGATCGTGCCGGTCGAAATCGCACCGGCCACGCTGACGCCGGGCCTGAAACTGGGCCTCGGAGGCACGCACCGCCTCTTCATGCATCAGATGGAGCCCGCGGAGTTTCGCCGCAAGCTTGCCAAGGGTCTGCAGGACGCCATGACCTGCGGTCACGTGGCGCATCCCCTCGAGACGCGGACGGCGGCTCCGCGACGTTTGCCGCTCGAGCCGGCGTTCGCCGTCGGCTGGCGGCCGGTCGTGTTCGGCATCGCCACGGCACTGATGGCCTACATCGCGATGATGATCGCCGCGCGCTGAGACCCGGCGCGCAGCTTTCCACGGCGAGCGCGCCCCGCGCGGACTGCCGGATCGTTATCATAGGCGTTTGGCTCATCGCAGGTCCTCCATTGAATCTCGCCGCGAACAACGGCACGCCGGCGGCGGTTGCGCTCGCCGTCCTGGCCCTGGTGCTGCTCGGGTCGTGGTGGCACGACGCGCGGCCGGCTCCGGTCGCGGACGGCCCGGCGACGCGATTGCAGTGCATCTCCTACGCGCCATCCGGCGGCCGGTACCAGCCGCTGCGCCGGGTGACACCCGAGGAGATCAGGCGCGACCTCACCTTGCTCGCGGCGCGGACGGGCTGCGTGCGCACGTACACCGTGTCCGATGGCTTCGACGAGGTGCCCGCCGTGGCTCGCGAACTGGGCCTGCAGGTAATCCTCGGCGCCTGGATCGGGCGCGAGGCCGAGCACAACGAGGAGGAAGTGACCCTGGTCATCGATGTCGCGAACCGGCATCGCGACACGATCCGGGCAATCGTGGTCGGCAACGAGGTGATGCTGCGGCACGAACTGCCACCGGACCATCTCGCCGCGCTCATCCGGCGCGTCGGCGCCGCCACGGGCCTGCCCGTGACCTACGCGGACGTGTGGGGCTTCTGGGTCAGGCACGCCGTGCTGTCCGAGGCCGTATCGTTCGTAACGGTGCACATCATCCCGTACTGGGACGACGACCCCGTCGGTATCGACGCCGTGATCCCGTACGTCGACGACCTGTACGCGCAGATGCAGCGGCAGTTCCCCGGCAAGGAAGTACTGATCGGCGAGACCGGCTGGCCGAGCGCCGGGCGCCCGCGCGGCGCTAACGAGCCGGGCCGGGTGAACCAGGCACGCTACGTGCGTGAGTTCGCCGCCCTCGCCGAAGAACGCGGCATCCGCTACAACCTGATCGAGGCCTTCGACCAGCCGTGGAAGCGCGTACCCGAAGGCACGGTGGGCGGTCACTGGGGACTGTACGATCGCGACGGCCGCGAGAAATTTCCGTGGACCGGCCCCGTCGCGGAGATGCCTCACGGCGCAATCGTGCTGGCCTGGGCACTCGGTGCCGCGGCGCTGGGCGCACTGGCCGGCATCCTGCCGGGTGGCGGCTCGCGATGGCGCAACGCGCTCGCCCTGTCCGCGGGCTCCGCATTGCTGGTGGCCATCGGCGCGCGGCAGGTCCAGGACCTGCTGCTCGGCAACGCCACGTCACTCGACTGGGTCGTGACGCTCACGGTCGCTGCCGCAGGGTGGCTGGCGTTCGCCATCGCGCTGCGCTCGCTGTCGCGACCATCGTCCGCGCGAGATCCGTTGCCGGCAGCGCTCACGCTATTGCTGCTGGTCACGTGTGCATACGTCTGCCTCGGCCTCGTCTTCGCCGGACGGCACCGTGATTTCCCCGTGTGGCTCTTCCTGCCGGGAACGCTGGCACTGGCGCTCACGGCCGCGACGCACGCGGCCGCCCGCGCGACGGCGCTGCAGTCGCGCAGCGCGACGGAACACATCGTGCTCGCCGCGTGGCTGGTGACCGCGGGACTGCTGGTGCCACTGCAGGAGGGCTTCGCGAACGGCCGGTCGATCGGCTGGGGCGCGCTGAGCGTACTGCTGGGGTCAGCGATCCTGCTGCCACTGGCCCTGCAGGCGCGCGAGCACCAGCGCGCCGCCTAGCACGCCGACACCCGACCACGTGAAGCCGTAGAGCACCATGCCGAACGTGCCGACCACCACGGCAAGCGTCGCCGCCAGGGCCGAGCGCCGCCACACCGCGAGCGCCGCCAGTGCGACGGCGGAGAGTCCGAACACATCGTGCAGGAAGGCCTGAATGATCAGCAGGCGCACGCCGCACCACCACGGCGGACGGGCGCCTTGGCACAGCAGTCCGAGATCCTCGCGTTCGATGAGGCCGTATCGCACGGCGGCTGCCGTCGCGTAGGCGATCACGCCGGCTGCGGCAATCCGTGCGATCGCACGGGCTGCGCCGGCCGACAAGCTGCGCTCCGATGTCACCACCCCGCCCTGCTCCGCTGATGCACGGCGCGCAGCATACAGCCCGCCGGGCCGTTTACAGGAACGGTTTTGCCCGCTCCAGCAGTTCCTCGAGGCCCGGCTCGCCCGGATCCCACGGCTTGCCCGGGTGGATGACGGAGACCTGGCAGCTTTCCGCGGCCTCGACCAGTTGCCGGTACGTGCCCGCCTTCAGGTCGGCGATGTAGGCCTGCTGGTTCTCGTTGTAGGCGAACATTCGCGCGTTGATCAGCGTGCACTCGTTGCAGGTCGAGCAACGGATGGTCTCGATGTAGGGCTCGTCCGGGTTCCGCGCCGGTTCGGCTTCCACCGCGACCGGGGTCGCGACCGGTGCGGCGGCCGGCGTTGGCGGAACGCCTTCCGGTGCAGCGGCAGGCGCGGCGGGCGCAGCGGCAACCTCGCGCCGGCGCTCCTCATCCCATGCCTGGCGCTCGCGAGCCAGCAAACGCTCCGCGCGCGAGTCGTGAATGCCACCGAGCTGCTGCAGCCGATGCCACGCTTCACGGCAGCGCAGCGTCGCGCGCATCAGCCGCTGGTCCACCACGAGCCGGCAGAGCAGGTCGGACTCGTCCACGGCCGACACGTACGGCACGCCGGCAGCAGGGTCGTGCGTCGGGTTCGCCAGCCAGGCCTGCGCGGTGATCATTCCGTCGCCCCAGGCCGCGCGCGGTGCAGGCTCGAAGTGAGCGGCGCAGCGCGCGTCACAGAAGGCGAAATCGGCGAACGTGAATGCGACCTCCTCGCTCACCGCCTGCAGGTCCTGGTCGGCGTAGTCGAGCCGCTCGACCGGCCAGTCCAGCTCCGGCTGGGGATTGTTCTCGAGCGAGAAACGCGAGGCCACGTCGGGTCCCGCGCCCGGGTCGTACGTGAACGCGGGGAATGCCCGCGACTGCATCGCAGCGGCGGCCTGCAGGTAGCCGGGCACCACCCCACCGTCCGGCGCGGCGTAGATGCTGAACAGTGCCGGCCCGGCGTAGCGGAGCCCGCGGTCCACGCGGGTGCGCATCTGCAGCAGGTTCGAGGCGGCCGACTGCAGCACGAACACGTCGTCGAGGCTCAGCACGGCGCTCGCCAGCTGCGAGGCGCGCAGCCCGAAGGCGAAGCCGCCCTGCCCGAGCGCCGATTCCTCGAGCAGGTCGTCGGCGTGCACCACGACCTTGAGCGGCACCCCGGACGACAAGGCCTCCGCGAGACTGCTGCGCGCGCCGTCCGCGCCGGCCTCGAGACAGACGAGGTAATCGGGGAAGAACTCGAGGTCCTGCGCGGTCACCGACTGCTCATCGAAAGCGGCAAAGATCGCGTCGTGCACGTCAGCGACGTAGCTGCCCTCCACTTCGAGTTCCGCGACCTGCAGTGCCTTGAGCAGCCGCGCGAGCTCCGGCAGCCGTTCGCGGAACGCCGCCAGCGCAGCCCCCGCGCTGGCGAACTCGAACTCATGCGCGCCGGATCCAGTCGCCTCGCCGGCCAGCGGGAAGAATCGCTGCTCCCGCAGGACCGCCAGCGACTCCTTGACCCGCTGACTGCGCCGCTCGCCGAGTCCGCCACGCGGACGCGTGTGCGACAACAGGCGCGACATGGCGCCGAAATCGAACATGCCGCGGTGCGCGGCGCCAAACGACGCCTCCAGGGCCGGCTGCGTCAGTGCGGCCTCCGAGCGCGCATAGTCTGCACGCAGGATGTCGCCGAGACGGATCACCAGGTGCTCGATGCGCTCCCGCGCCACTCGTGCCTTGTCCCGTTGCACCGCCGACCAGGCGTGACGCAGGAATCGAGCCGGCAAGGCCGCATTGCAGTCCGCGACCTCGCCGTCGACCGTCAGCTGCTGGTGGACCTTGCCCACGTCGCGCAGAAAGGCTCCGTCGCCCGGCGGTGCCACGAGCTGCACCGCACGCTCCCAGAGCTCCGCGAGCGTGCCGCGCTCGCCGGCTGCCGCGAGCCTGCAGATCTCGCGCTCGACCTTGAGAGCACGACGCCGCAGCGCCTCGCCCGTCACGCCGGGCGGCGCGACGACGCGCAGCGCCGCATCCACGGTTGCGGTCAGGGACCGGACGAAGTCGCCATCGGCCCCGGCGAAGATCACCGGGAAGTCGTGGCGCAACGATCCAAGGTTGCGGTATGCGGCCATCAGCGCCGGGCGCAGGCCACCGATGGCGGCTGCCTGGGTATCGCCATCGGCGTGGCGGCCGGTGAGATGGAAGACGACCTGGGCCCTGAGTTGCTTGTCCATGGTCGTTACGGCCAGACGGTGAACTTGTCGAGCTCCGCCTCGAATGACGAGCGGATGGAATCGGTGGTGCGCAGCATTCCCGCGCGCCGCAGGTCCTCGTAACAGGGCACCGCCGGGTTGTGGTACAGGATGCCCACCGGGATCGGATCCTCGCTCGAGGCGATCTCTCGCGCCCGGTCGATGTCCAGCGGATCGTGCACGATCTGGTTGCGATAGATCTTCTGCAGCGCCGGGCTCACCTTGAGGCCGTTCTCGTGCGTCAGCATCAGCATGCGCTGCGGGTCGTGCACCCACGGCTCGAACATGCTGCCGACGAACTCCGGGCACCGTTGCAGGATCCGGACGAACGAGAGGCCGCGGTGGCGGAACGCCGCCGTGACGATCTGGAACAGGCTCTCCGGGATCCAGTCCACCGCCTGCGCGACGAAAGAAGCGTTCTGTATGCCCAGCGTCACCGTCAGCGGGCTCATCGCGTCGAGGTACGAGCCGCGCGGCGTCGTGTTGCTCTTTGTGCCGATCGGCGAGGTCGGCGAGACCTGCTTCTTGGTGAGGCCGTAGATGTGGTTGTCGTGCAGCAGCACGGTGATGTTCATGTTGTAGCGGATCGCGTGGATCCAGTGCGCGGCACCGATGCTGCAGCAGTCGCCATCGCCGGTGTTCACGAACACGTGCAGGTCGGGCCGCGCCAGCTTGATGCCCTCGGCGATGGGCAGCGCGCGACCGTGGATGCCGTGGAACCCATAGGTGCGCATGTAGTGCGGCAGCCGGCTCGAGCAGCCGATGCCCGAAACGAACACCGTCTTCTCGGGGCGCAGGCCCTCGTCACGGCAGAGGCGCTGCAGGGCCGTGAGGATGGCATTGTCGCCGCAACCCTTGCACCAGCGCGGCACGCCGCCCTGGTACTCCTCGAGCGAGCGCTGTTCCGCGAACAGGTGTTGCAGGCAGGCGGTGGCCGTACTCATGAACGCTGTTCCTCCCGCGCCAGGCGTTGCCGCAGCACGGCGCAGATAGAGCCGGGTTTGATCGGGCGGCCGCGCACCTCGCTCCAGCAGTCGATGTCGACCAGGTAGCGGGCGCGCAGCAGCATGGCGAGGGCCGAATAACGGCGGTTCGTTTCGTCGATCAACGGGTCCTCGGGCAGATCCGACCAGTTGGCCTCGATGGTGATCACCTGCCTGAACCGGTGCAGGATCTCCTTGATGCCGGGGGCCATCGGCTGCAGGAAGTTCAGGTGCAGCGATGACACCTTGTGCCCCTCGGCTCGCATCCGCTCGACGGATTCCTCGATGGCACCCTTGGTACTGCCCCAGCCGACCACCAGCAGGTCGCCCTCGTCGTCGCCGAACACCTTCGGGGGCGTGAGCATCTTCTGCAGCGCGGCCAGCTTCAGGCTGCGTGCGTGCATGCCCTGCTCGTTGATCTCGGGGTCGTAGGCCACGCGGCTCGAGCGGTCGTGCGCCAGGCCGGTCAGCGTATGCATGCCGCCCGGCTGGCCGGGCACGAATCGACGCGACAGGCCGGTGACGGGGTCCCAGTCGTAGGGCTTGGCGCCCTCCGGCACCGGATTCTGGTCGATGGGGGGGGCCAGCCAGTCCTCGTTGAATTCCGGGCGCGGGAACGGCTGCTGTGCGGTCGCGAGGCTCGCGTCCGACAGCACGACCACCACCATGTTGAAGGTCTCGGCGATGCGGCGCGCCGTGATCATCGAGTGGAAGCAATCCTCGATGGTGCTGGCCGCCATGACCACCTTGGGCGCGTCGCCGTGGCTGCCGAACATGACCGTGAGCAGGTCACTCTGTTCGGACTTGGTCGGCTGGCCGGTGCTCGGGCCGCCGCGCTGCACGTCGACGACCACGAGGGGGATCTCGGCCATTACGGCGAGGCCGATGCCCTCCTGCTTGAGCGAGTACCCCGGCCCGGAGGTGATCGTGACCGCGACCTTGCCCGCGTACGAGGCGCCGATCGCGAACGCGCAGGCCGCGATTTCGTCTTCGGCCTGGTGCACGAGGCCGCCGGACCGCTCGAACACGTCGCTCAGGTAGTGCGACGCCGACGTGGCGGGCGTGATCGGGTACATCGCGCAGATGTCCATCCCCGACGCGAGGACGCCAAGCGCGACCGCGGTGTTGCCGTTGATGACCAGTTGCGGCTCGGTGGCGCGGACGGCGGGCACGCGGAAGCCGAAGTCGAGGTTGTGCTCGGCCCAGGCATGGCCGGCCTCGAGCAGCGCCACGTTCGACTTGATGATCTTGTCGGCCTTCTTGCCGAAGATGAACGCGATCTGGTCGCGGGCGAGGTCCATGTCGAGGCTGTAGAGATTGCACAGCATCCCCAGCACGAACATGTTCTTGCCCTTGCGCGGATCGGACACGAGCTTGCGGCACTCGCTCTCCATCGGCACTTCATGGACGCGATAGCCCTCGGCGAGCAGCCGGGCGAGCGTCTCCCCGTACTGCGCGGCGATCTTCGGGTCGGCGCTGTCCGCCCACATGCTCTCGAGCAGGATGATGCAGCCGGGCTTGAGCTCGCCGGCGTTGACACGGCCGAGCAGCACCTGCTCGTTGAAGGCGATCGCGAGGTCCGCCTCGTCACCGCCGTTGGTGACGCGCTTCGAGCCGATGCGGATGCGGTTGCCGCTCGCGCCCGCAATGCTGCGCGCCGGCGGCTGGATCTCCGCGGGAATGATTTCCACGGTCCACACGCCGTTGCCCATGCGCGCGGCGATCGAGCCGAAGGACTGGCCGCACTTCTGCGCGCCCTCGCCCGAGTCGCTCATGATCTCGACGACGGCCTCGCCGATCGTCACGACCTGCTTGGCCGTGTTGCGCGAACCCATCAGTTCTGCTGCAGCGTTCATTCGGTTACCTCGGCAGGCGCACGCGCGCGTAACCGTGCTCAGCCCGGTCGATGCCGAACAGCGTGATTGCGGCGCCACCCGGCCGTTCCTGGTAGACGAGTTCCGTGTCGCGCAAGCCCAGGTACGCCTTCATGCCGCGCGCGGCACGCCGGCCGGCGCCCATGGCCTCGATAACGGTGGCGGCACCGGTGACGATGTCACCGCCCGCGAACACGCCGGGGATCGACGTCGCCAGGTTGTCGTCGGTGGCGATGTAGCCCCACTTGTTGAGCTTGAGCTTCGAGGTCTGGCCGATGATCGGGTTGGCATTGGTGCCGATCGCGTACACCACCATGTCGGCCTCGATCTCGAACTCGCTGTCCGGCTCGGGCACGGGGCGGCGCCGTCCCGACTCGTCGGGCTCGCCGAGCGTCATGCGCACGCAGCGCACCGCGCGCACGCTCTTGCTGCCGTCGTCGAGCAGCTCGACCGGGCTCACCAGCCAGTGGAAGTTGATGCCCTCCTCCTCGGCGTGGTGGACTTCCTCGGCGCGCGCAGGGGCCTCGGCGCGGCTGCGCCGATAGAGGCAGCTGACCGATTCCGCGCCGAGCCGCAGGCAGACGCGCAACGCGTCCATCGCCGTGTTGCCGGCGCCGATCACGGCGACGCGCCGGCCCGGCTGCATCGGCGTGTCGTAATTGGGAAACTCGCGCGCGTGCATCAGGTTGCAGCGGGTCAGCAGCTCGTTGGCCGAGAGCACGCCGTTCAGGTTTTCGCCCGGGATGCCCATGAAGCTCGGGTAACCCGCGCCGGTGCCGACGAACACCGCGTGGAACCCCATCTCCTCGATCATCTGCTCGATCGTGAACAGGCGCCCGACCAGCGTGTTGCACTCGAAGCGCACGCCGAGCTGCTCGAGCTTCTTGATCTCCTCGTCCACGATCGAATTCGGCAGGCGGAAGTCGGGAATGCCGTACTTGAGCACGCCGCCCGGCTCGTGGAAAGCCTCGTAGACGACGACTTCGCAGCCCGCCTTGGCCATGTCGGCCGCGCAGGCCATGCCGGCGGGCCCGGAGCCGACGATGCCGATGCGGAAGCCGCTGGCTTCGATGTACGGGATGTTCGACCAGCCTTCCTTGATCGCCAGGTCGCCGACCCAGCGCTCCAGCCTGCCGATGGCCACCGGCTCGAGCGACTCGCCGACCGTGCAGACGCCCTCGCACTGGCTCTCCTGCGGGCAGACGCGCCCGCACACCGAGGGCAGCAGGTTCGAGTCGGTGATGACGTCGTAGGCGCCGCGGTAGTCACGCTCGGTGATCTTCAGGATGAAGTCTGGTATGGCGATGTTTACCGGGCAGCCTCTCACGCAGGGCTGGTCGGGGCACATCAGGCACCGCTCCGCCTCGAGCTGCGCGTCCTCAACGAGGTAACCGCAGTTCACCTCCTTGAAGTTGC
>Ga0209391_10000969_pt1 | contig 14584 bp, 10 predicted proteins | sample PPLLak3March2015_FD_187246 | JGI IMG/M metagenome (GOLD analysis project Ga0209391, IMG submission 187246) | Freshwater sediment microbial communities from Prairie Pothole Lake near Jamestown, North Dakota, USA - PPLs Lake P7 Core (1) Depth... | ecosystem: Environmental > Aquatic > Freshwater >... | reverse complement strand
GGTCTGCTGGATCAGCCCGCCGCCGATGTCCAGGTGGTCGAAGGCCAGCAGCACGACGAAGCTCATGACGCCGTAGCGCACGATGCGGCCCAGCAACTCGGCGTCGCTGATGCCGGCGACGCGGAAGTAGCGCTGCACGGCATTGCCGACGAAGCCGGAGAAATAGCCGCCGAAGACGACGATCAGCAACGCCACCAGCAGGCGCGGCACGAACAGCAGCACCTTGCCGAGCAGGTCCGTCACCTGGGTCAGCCCGACGCTGTTGAAGGCGACGATCAGCGACGCCAGCAGCACGAGGGCGTAGACGATGACACCTACCCACTCGGTGGTGTCCTTCCTCGAGCCGCCCTGCCCCAGAAAGGCATCGATGCCGGCGCGCTCGGTCAGGATGTGGAAATTCAGCGCCCGCATCGCCTTGACGACGCTGAAGCGGAAGGCCTTGGCCAGCAGCCAGCCGACGACCAGCACCGCCAGGGCGACACCCAGGCGCGGCAGGAAATTGCCGATCTCGAGCAGGAACCCGCGCAAGGGCACGAGCATCACGTCGATATTGTCCATGTCAGCTCCAGTGATCTATGCGTCGATGCCGGCCAGCGCGGCCAGCCCGGCGAGCGGCACGCCGACCCACTCGGGCCGGTTGTCGATCTCGTAGCGCAACTCGTACAGCACCTTCTCGAGCTCGAACAGGTCGAGCAGCGGACGGGCCTGGTCGAAGGCGGACTCGTCCGCGTACAGACCGCCGGCCACCGCGACCTCGCGGTAGGTGCGCACGAAGGCTGCACGCACGTGGCGCTCCCATCGCCGGGCCACGGGCGCCAGCCGCTCGTAGTCGACGCCGAGGAGCGCCGCCTGGTGCAGCGCGGTGTGGCGCGCGTAGTCGAACGAGCGCAGCATGCCGGCGACGTCGCGAAGTGCGCAGTGCTTGGCGCGTCGCTCGGCGAGCGTGCGCTGCGGCTCGCCTTCGAAGTCGATGATCAGGAAGTCGTCGCGCGCGATCAGCACCTGCTGCAGGTGCAGGTCGCCGTGCACGCGCGTCTTCAGGCCCGCTGGCACCGCGTGCGCGGCCTGCGTGATGCGTGCGTCGAGCCCGGATTCGGCCGCGGCGACGCGCTCGGCCAAAGCCGACAGCCTGTCGCCGAGGCCGGCACCGTGCTGCCTGAGCTGCTCGAAGCTGCGGCGGGACTCTTCGCGCACCGCACTCGACCACGCCGCGAGGTCGCTGGCCTGGATCGGCTCGGGGTCGAAGGCCGGCAGGCCGCTGCGACGTGCCAGCGCGATGTGCAGTTCGGCAACGCGCCGGGCCAGCACCTGCAGACGCTCGGCCATCGCATCCATGCCGTCCTGCGGCACCGCGTCGACGTCGCGCAGCGACTCGAGCAGGCGCACCAGCTGGTCGACGGTGTGGTGCCAGGCGTCACCCTGGTTCACGACCTGCGCCTGCAGCAGCGCCAGCACCCAGACCGCGCCGTCGTCGGCATGGAACTCCAGGCTGCCGGCCACCGGCACGCAATGCCGGTAGCCGACCACGTCGGTCAGGAAGCGGCCCATCTCCAGCTCGGGGCTGAGGCCGGCCTGCAGGCGCCGGTAGGCCTTCAGGAAGAGGCCGTCGCCGAGCAGACTGACCGAGTTGCTGCTCGTCGTCAGCCGATGCAGGGGCATCGTGCCGTCGAGGGCGTCGCCGACCACGGTGTCGAAGACCGAAGTCGGCGTGAAGCGCAGCGTACCGCCTTCGGCGGCCATCACGTGCCCGGCACCGATGGCCGCGACCAGCGCCCGACAGAAGGGCTCGTCGCCCATCGCGTCGGCGAGCACGCCCATCTTGTCCTGCTGGCGCACCTTGGTCACCGCCAGGGCCGCCAGCCCGCGAGTGCGCTCCTCGTCATCGTCCTCGAAGGCGAGCGCCAGCGGTGCGAAGTAGCGCGCCGGCTCGGCAGGCCCCTCGGCATCGATCAGCGCGAGGAGCCATTGCAGGCCCTCGGCCTCGAGCATCGCGTGGACCGCCAGGCCGGCCCGCTTCAGCGGTTCGGCCTTGGCCGCGTACCAGCGCTGACGCAGCATGAAGCGCGGCAGCAGCTCGCGTTCGAACTGGCTGCGCGTCCGCTCGGCCATGCCCATGCGCCAGGGCACGACGCGGCCGCGGAAGAAGCTGTTCCAGCCGTCGAACAGCACCAGCACCGGCAGGTCGTCGACCGCGAGCCGCTCGACGTGCCACTGCGGCGGCGCGGCGTCGGTGGCGAGGCGGAACCAGAAGAAGCCGTAGGCCGGCAGCGTCAGCAGGTACGGCAGCTCGCCGATCGGCGGGAAGGGGCTGCGCCCGAGCATCTCCACCGGCACGCGCCCCTTGTAGGCCCCGAGTTCGAGCTCGACCGGCTGCGCGACACGGCTGACGTTGAAGACGCACAGGATGACGTCGTCGCCGTGCTCGCGCACATAGGCCAGCACCTTGCGGTTGCCCGGGTGCAGCATCGCGAAGCGGCCGCGCCCGAAGGCCCGCGTGCCGCCGCGCAGGGCCAGCAGGCGCTTGGTCCAGTTCATCAGCGACGTCGACTCGCGCGCCTGCGCCTCCACGTTGACGGCCTCGTAGCCGTAGATCGGGTCCTGGATCGGCGGCAGGTACAGGCGCTGCGGGTCGGCGCGCGAGAAGCCGCCGTTGCGGTCGCTCGTCCACTGCATCGGCGTGCGCACGCCGTCGCGGTCGCCGAGGAAGATGTTGTCGCCCATGCCGATCTCGTCGCCGTAGTACAGCACCGGCGTGCCGGGCATCGACAGCAGCAGGCCGTTCATCAGCTCGATGCGGGCGCGGTCGTTCTCCAGCAGCGGCGCCAGCCGGCGCCGTATGCCCAGGTTGATGCGGGCGCGGGCGTCGGAAGCGTACATGCGGTACATGTAGTCGCGTTCCTTGCTGGTCACCATCTCCAGCGTCAGTTCGTCGTGGTTGCGCAGGAAGACGGCCCACTGGCAGTTGGCCGGGATCTCGGGCGTCTGTGCCAGGATCTCGACCACCGGGTGCCGGTCCTCCTGGGCGATGGCCATGTACATGCGCGGCATGAGCGGGAAGTGGTAGGCCATCTGGCACTCGTCGCCGTCGCCGAAATATTCGCGCACGTCCTCGGGCCACATGTTGGCCTCGGCCAGCAGCAGGCGGCCCGGGTAGTGCGCGTCGATGCGGGCGCGGATCGCCTTGATGACGTCGTGGGTCTCGCGCAGGTTCTCGTTGCTGGTGCCGTCACGCTCGATCAGATAGGGAATGGCGTCCAGCCGGAAGCCGTCGACGCCCATTTGGAGCCAGAACTCCATCGACTTCAGCACCGCGTCGAGCACCGCCGGGTTGTCGAAATTGAGGTCCGGCTGGTGGCTGAAGAAGCGGTGCCAGAAATACTGCTGCGCGACCTCGTCCCAGGTCCAGTTCGACTTCTCGGTGTCGGTGAAGATGATGCGCGTGCCCGCATACAGCCTCGGGTCGTCGCTCCAGACGTAGAAGTTGCGCTCGGGCGAGCCCTTGGGCGCGCGCCGTGCGGCCTGGAACCAGGGATGCTGGTCGGAGGTGTGATTGACGACGAGTTCGGTGATCACGCGCAGGCCGCGGCGATGCGCCTCGACGACGAAGGCACGGAAGTCGTCGAGCGTGCCGTAGCTCGGATGCACGTTCTCGTAGTCGGCGACGTCGTAACCGTCGTCGCGCTGCGGCGAGGGATAGAAGGGCAGCAGCCAGATCGTATTGACGCCCAGCGACTGCACGTGGTCGAGGTGATCGGTCAGGCCGCGGAAATCACCGATGCCGTCGCCGTTGGCGTCGGCATAGGCCTTGATGTGCAGTTCGTAGATGACGGCGTCCTGGTACCAGAGCGGATCGTCCGCCGCCGCGTTCGGTGTCACCGTTGGAGCGAGGGCAAGCGCGGCATCGAGGGTCACGGGCAGGTCTCAGAGGAAGTAGTCGAAATCGTTCTCGCGCCGCATGCGGGCTCGCAGCTGCATCACGTGCACCGGCGCGCGTTGCGGGTCGAGGCTGACGTAGTTGCGCGCACCGTGCCACAGGTAGTGCGCACCGCCGATCAGATCGTGCAGCTGATACGCCTGGCCCGGTTGCATGCCGAACACCGCCGGGTCGAGTTCGACCCAGCCGCTCTGCGTGTGGTGCGGATCGAGGTTGATGACGCAGACGACGATGTTCGAGCCGTCGGGCGTGCTCTTCGCATAGGCGATGAGCTGGTCGTTGTCGACCTCGACGAAGCGCAGGCCGGCGTCGCTGCGCAGCGCCGGGTTGGCCTGGCGGATGCGGTTCAGGACCGCGATGAACTCGGCCAGCGATTGGGGCTGGCTGCGGTTCCAGACGCGGCGCTCGAACTTCTCCGAGTCGAGATATTCCTCGCCGCCGGTGCGCAGCGCCTCGTGCTCGAGCAGCTCGTAGGCCGGGCCGTAGATGCCGTAGCTGGCGGCCAGCGTCGCCGCCATCGCCACCCGGGCCATGAATGCCGGGCGGCCGCCGTACTGCAGTGCCGCGGGCAGGATGTCGGGCGTGTTGGGCCACACGTTGGGCCGGAAATATTCGCGCCCGGGGCCGCGGGTCAATTCGGTGAAATAGGCGGTCAGCTCGCGCTTGGTGTTGCGCCAGGTGTAGTAGGTGTACGACTGGCTGAAGCCGATCTTGGCCAGCCGGTGCATCACGCGCGGCCGCGTGAACGCCTCGGACAGGAAGATGACGTCGGGATGGGCAGCGCGCACGCGGGCGATCGCCCACTCCCAGAACGGGAAAGCCTTGGTGTGCGGGTTGTCGACGCGAAAGATGCGCACGCCTTGCGCGATCCAGTGCTCGACGACGCCAGCGAGAGCGGCCCACAGCTCGCGCCACTGCGCCGTCTCGAAGTCGAAGGGGTAGATGTCCTGGTATTTCTTGGGCGGGTTCTCCGCATACTGGATGCTGCCGTCGGCGCGCTTGCGAAACCACTCGGGATGCTCGCTCACCCAGGGGTGGTCGGGCGCGCACTGGAAGGCGATGTCGAGCGCGATGTCGATGTCGAGTTCGGCGGCGCGCTGCACCAGACGTTTGAAATCGGCCAGGGTGCCCAGCTCGCCGAGGATCGCGTCGTGGCCGCCTTCGGCGGCGCCGATCGCCCACGGGCTGCCGACATCGTCGGGCTTCGGGTCGAGGGTGTTGTTGCGGCCCTTGCGGCGCGCCCGCCCGATCGGGTGGATGGGCGGAAAGTAGATCACGTCGAAGCCCATGTGCTTGACGTAGGGCAGCCAGGCCTCGCAATCGGCGAAGGTGCCGTGGCGGCCCGGATTGTCCGACGCCGAGCGCGGAAAGAATTCGTACCAGGCCGAGAAACGTGCACGCTCGCGCTCGACCGTCACCGCGTAGACCCGGGGGAAGGTGGTGGCATGGCTCAGGTCGGGATGACGGCGCGCGATGGCGGCGCGCGCCTCGTCCGTGCCGAGGCGCTTGAGTTCGTCGAGGGGTCCGTCGCCGCGGGCTTCCTGAGCCAGGTCGCGCCACCAGCCGTGCAGCACCGCGCCGTCGCTGCCCTGCCCGGCACGCCGGGCCGCCTGCTCGATCAGCCTGGCACCCGTGGCTGCGGCGACGCGGATATCGTCGGCATCGACGCGGCGCGCAAAGTCGTGCAGCCACGACTGGAACGGATCGACCCAGGCACAGACGGCGTAGTGCCAGCATCCGACCGCATCGACCTCGAAGCTGGCTCGCCAGCGGTCGTTGCCGAGCGGCTGCATGGCCGCGCTCTGCCAGTCCCCGTCTGCGCCACGGCGCCACTTCAGCATGCAGGCCACGACGTCGTGGCCGTCGGCGAAACAGTCGGCTTCGACGACGACCGTGTCGCCGACGATGCGCTTGATCGGGAAACGGCCGCCGTCGACCGCGGGCTGGATGTTCTCGATGACGACGCGGATCCTGCCGTCGTCGATCTCGACCGGTTGGACGGTGTCGGCAAGGCTCAAGACGCTGCTCCTTCGTGCTTCAGGATCAGGATGCCCAGCGGCGGCAGCCGCAAGTTGAGCGCGTTGAAGCGGCCGTGCGCCGCCACCGGAACGCTGTCGACGCCACCGTGGTTGCCGACGCCGCTGCCGCCGTAGAGCGTGGCGTCGCTGTTCAGGCACTCCCGCCAGTGGCCGGCCCGGGGCACGCCCACGAGATGGTTCTCGCGCGGCACGGGCGTGAAGTTGGCCACCACCAGCAGCACGCCGCCGTCCCGCGATTTGCGCAGGTAGCTGATGACGCTACCCTCGGCATCCGCGCCGTCGATCCACTCGAAACCTGCGGCGTCGAAATCGGTTGCATGCATCGCGGGCTCGGCGCGGTAGAGACGGTTGAGGTCCTCGACCCAGCGCTTCAGGCCGCCGTGGGCGTCGTTGCTGCCGAGCAGCCACCAGTCGAGTTCGCCGTCGTGGTTCCATTCGCGGCGCTGGCCGAACTCTCCGCCCATGAAGAGCAGTTTCTTGCCGGGGTGGGCCCACATGTGGCCGAACAGGAGCCGCAGGTTGGCGAATTGCTGCCATTCGTCGCCCGGCATCTTCTCGATGAGCGAGCCCTTGCCGTGCACGACTTCGTCGTGCGAGAGCGGCAGCATGAAATTCTCGGTGAATGCGTAGGCGAGCGAGAAGGTCAGCTCGCCATGGTGCCAGCGGCGGTGGATCGGATCCTCCTGCATGTACTTCAGCATGTCGTGCATCCAGCCCATGTTCCACTTCATGCCGAAACCCAGGCCCCCCAGGTAGGTCGGTCGCGAGACCATCGGCCAGGCCGTGGATTCCTCGGCGATCATCTGCACGCCGGGGTGATCCCGGTAGGCCGCTTCGTTGAGCAAACGCAGGAAGCTGATCGCCTCCAGGTTCTCGCGGCCGCCGAAGGGATTCGGGATCCACTCGCCGTCCTGGCGCGCATAGTCGAGGTAGAGCATCGACGCGACGGCGTCGACGCGCAGTGCGTCGATGTGGTACTCGTCGAGCCAGAACATCGCGCTCGACAGCAGGAACGCGCGCACCTCGTTGCGCCCATAGTTGAAGATCGACGAGTTCCACTCCGGATGGAAGCCCTGGCGCGGATCGGCATGTTCGTACAGGTGGGTGCCGTCGAACGAGGCCAGCCCATGGGCATCGGCCGGGAAGTGCGACGGCACCCAGTCGAGGATGACGCCGACGCCAGCCTGGTGCAGCGTGTCGACGAGAAACTTGAAGTCCTGCGGCGCTCCGTAGCGCGAGGTCGGCGCGAAGTAGCCGGTGGTCTGGTAGCCCCACGAGCCGAAGAACGGGTGCTCGGTGATCGGCATCAGCTCGACGTGCGTGAAGCCCATGTCGACGACGTACTGCGCCAGCAGGTGCGCTGCGCTGCGGTAGTCGAGCATCGCGCCGCCCTCGCCGCGGCGCCACGAGCCCAGGTGCACCTCGTAGACCGACATCGGTGCGTCCAGCGCCTGGGTGGCGGCGCGGCCGGCGATCCAGGGGACGTCGTTCCATCGGTAGTCGTCGATCGGCCAGACCACCGACGCCGTCGCCGGCGGCAGCTCGGCCCGCCTGGCGAACGGGTCGGCCTTTTCCAGGCATGCGCCGCTGGGCGTGACGATCGCGAACTTGTAGCGCTGACCCTGCGCAACGCCGCGGACATCGACCTCCCACAGGCCCGACCCATCGCCCCGCGCGACGGCGCGATGGGCCTCGGGGTCCCAGCCGTTGAAGTCGCCGATCACCGAAACGGATCGCGCGTTCGGCGCCCAGACGACGAAGCGGGCCCCCGTAGCGTTCATGTGGCAACCCAGCTTCCGATACAGACGGGCGTGCGTACCCTCGCCAAACAGGTGGATGTCCTGCTCGCCCAGGGCCGCATGGGAAGCGCCGACCGCGGGCAACAGACGGCCGGCGCGTCCCGCTTCGGCCGCCGGCAGGGGGTCTGCCGCATTCGGCGCTGTCTTCATTTCACATCTTCCTCTGCTGGCGCCGCATCGACCTCAGCTTCAGCGTATCCAGAATCGTGGCCAGGGCACGCTCGCTTTCCGAGGCGTACCGCATGGGCCCGTCGAGACTGCGCGTCAGCGAGGCCAGATCGTGCTGATCGGCGTAGATGTACAGCTGGCCCAGCTTCTGGGCCAGGGTGCGATGGCCGCCTTCGATGTCCTGCAGGCGATGGATCAGTTCGGTCAGCACCTCGTCGCCGACTGTCTCCAGACCGGCCATGGCAGTGGGCTTCGGATTCGTCGACATCACCTTCGCGATCGGATCCATGCGGCAACCGGGCCGATGGTCTTCAAAGACTTCGTCCGGCCACCATAACTTCTGATCGGTGCAAAGTAAAACGCACACACTCAATAGTAGATTCGCATCCATGCAAATCAAACCGCACGCCGAGGTCCCGACGGGTGGCCACATCGGATCGGATCCGCCCCGGCTGCATCTCGACTGGAGCGACTTCCGCATCATCCTGGCCATCGCGCGGCATGGCAGCGTCGCGAAGGCGTTCGCTCACCTGGGCATGACGCACTCGACCCTGCTGCGCAAACTCGACCTCGTCGAAACCCGCCTGAAGTCGAGGCTCTTCGACCGCGGGCGCCTGCACTACACGCTCACCGCGGCCGGGCACGAGATCGAGCGCGCGGCGCGCACATTCGAGCAGATCGCGGTCGCTGCCGAGACGCGCGCCAGCGGCCTGGACCTGCGACCCAGCGGCGAGGTGCGCGTGAGCGTGTCGCCGATCGTCATCGATCACCTGCTGCCTGCGGTGCTGGCACAGTTCGGCTCGGCCTTCCCCGACGTCCAGATCGAGCTCGTCGGCTCGCGCGAACACGTCAACCTGCGGCGGCGCGAAGCCGACATCGCGATCCGCATCGCCGACGCGGTCCCGGACTGGCTGGTCGGGCGCAAACTCGCCACCGTCCAGTTCAAGATCTACGGCCGCCGACTGGCGCGCACCCGGGTGACGCTGCGCAGCGTCGAGGAACTCGCCGGCGAGCGCCGATGGGTCGGCTTTGAACACGACTCCCAGCACCTCAAGTTCGATCGCTGGCTCAATGGCCGCGTGGCTGCCGACAGGTTTGTATTGCGGGTCGACAATTTCAGCCACGCCGCGACCATGGTGCAGGCGGGCATTGGCATCGCGCTGTTGCCCTCGTTCGTCGAAGCGAGCCTGCCCGGCCTGTGGCCCTTGACGCCGCCGATCGGGGATCTCGAGACGCCGCTGTGGCTGGTCACCCATCCCGAACTGAAGAACGCCGCCCGCATCCAGGTGCTGTTGAGAGCCTTCGGTCCGGCACTCGCCAATGCGGTTCTCGAGGCCCGGGCATGAACCGCGCTGGACGGGGCTGCCCCAGGACGCGCGAGATCACGGCCGCCGCTTCAGGTAGGTTCCGATCAGTTCGGCTTGTGCCAGCACATGGCCGCTCATGGCCTGCTCGACCGCCGCCTTGGTCGGCCACGCCAGCGCCGGAAGCATCCTGTCGAGGGCGTACAGCTTGAAGAAGTAGCGATGCCGGCCGACCGGCGGACATGGCCCGCCGTAGCCTTGGCGGCCCCAGTCGTTGAGCCCTTCGCGCGTGCCGGCCGGCAGCTGAAGTCCGCCCTCGGGCAGCCCGGTCGCGGCGGGTGGGATGTCGTAGAGCACCCAGTGCACCCACGTCGTCCGCGGGGCCGCCGGATCCGGCGCATCCGGGTCGTCGACGATCAGCACCAGGCTCGCGGCCCGGTCGGGCACGCCCTGCCATTGCAGAGGCGGTGCGACGTCGTCGCCATCGCAGGTGTGACGAACGGGGATCTCGCTCCAGAGGGCGAATGTCGGCGAGCTCAGCTCCATGTCTCGACTCCTGCAGTGCTTCGGCGCCCGAGGCGCGTCCCTGCAGCGAGGTGCCGATCGCTGCGGAGCTCTCGCCATCGAAGGCGAACGCACACCATTGTGCGCCGCGAGCACGGCGAGGGAGGGCCGGGTGCGGTCGTCACTGCGCCTGCGGCAGCGCGGCGAAGACGGCCCCGGCCGGCTTCGGCTGGCCGGCGCGGGCGAGGTGGGTCGAGCCGCTGTCCTCGGCATGGTAGATGCCCAACTCACCGCTGGCACGCGCGGCCACCAGCGCGGCCTGCACTTCGGCACGCGACATTGCCGACTTCGCGACCGCGAGCGGGTTGTACTGCGTCGACCAGACCTTGATCGAGCCGTCTGCGCGGGCCTGCATCAGTTCGGCCTGCACCTGGGCGCGCGACTTCGGCTGCGCGAAGACATGGTTGGCGGTGTTGTCGGGTGTCGGACTCTCGGCCAGCGCGGCGCCGGCATTGACAAGCGCGAGGGCGAGGAGGGTCAGCTTCTTCATCACGGTTCCTTCGGCATCCGGGGTGGGGGAGTTCGATGGACCGGCTGCCGTTGGATGCCTGAGTGGCGCCGTCCATGGGCAGCAGTGTGGGGAGCGCCGGCTACCGGCAGGTATCCCGCCCGTATCTGTGTGTCGCGGTTTGGTATCGGCGTGGCCCTGCCGCGATCGTCGGGCAGGGCTAGGTCGCGCCGACATCCTTCTCGCTCGGCAACCACGCCACCACCGCGACGGTGCAGGCGGCGATCACCGCCATGCCCCACAACAGCGCGCCGAAGCTCGACGCCTTGACCACCGGCCCGAGCAACCACACCGCCAGCGAGCTGATGCCGATGGACACCGTCAGCCGCGCCCCGGCGACACGCGAGCGGATGCTGTCGTCGACATAGCGCACGATCATCGCGTCGGTGAATGGGATCGAGCCGAAGATGAAGATCATCACCCCCAGCAGCAGGACCAGCAGCCACCAGCCCTGCGCCTGTGCGGCCAGCGCCAGCAGCGGGATCTGCATCAGTGCGATGCCCAGGTATAGGGGTTTCAGCGGCAGACGGTCGATGAGCCGGCCCACCACCACCTGCGCCAGCGAGGCCACGGCATATACCGCAGCCAGCATCGTGCCCAGCAGCGCCGGATCCTCGACGACGCCTCGAAAACGCTCGCTCAGCAGCTGCGCGTTGCCGTTGGTGGTGAAGTTGAAGAGCAGGCCGACGGTGACCGAAGCCCCGGTCATGACGACGAAGACGCGCGCCATCATGGCCGGAGTCAGCGTCACCCGTGCCTTGGTCGTGCGCCGGGCCGGTGCCTCGGTTTCGTGCGGGCAGATGCGCGCGAACAGCAGCCCGGCGCCGATGGCCAGCAACCCCGGGATGGCGAAGGCCGCGCGCCAGCCGAACCACTGCACCATGAACCCGGTGCTCAACGCCGCCACAGCGATGCCCAGGTTGCCCGCCAGGCCGTTGATGCCGATCACGGCGCCGGGGTTGGGCGCGCGCTGCAGCAGCATCGGTATGCCCACCGGGTGGTAGATCGAAGCAAAGGTACCGAGCAGCGTCAGCGCCGCGGCCAGTTGCCAGGCGTTGCGCGTCAGCGCGGCCAGCAGCGCCGCGGCGCCGATGCCGAAGAAGAACAGCAGCATCATGCGCCGGCGCCCCCACAGGTCGCCCAGCCTGCCCGAGGGCAGCGAACCGAGGCCGAAGAGGACGAAGGCGCCGACGCCGTAGGGCATCAGGTCCTCCCAGCGCCTGAAACCGAACTCGGCCGCGATCGAGCCCACCGCCGTGGCGAAGATGAGCAGGAACATGTGATCGACGGCATGCCCCAGGTTGAGCAGCAGCGCCACCCCCCTTGCCGTGCGCTGCGGTGCGGCCGCGGCATCGCGCAGGCCACGCGCGCGCTCGGCGTCGGCAGCAGCGTCAGGGGGGACCATGGGAGGCAGTGTGCCGCAATTGCGCATGCGACCGCGCCGCGCCATCGGCCCGGGCCGCCCGGCCATCGCGAGCGACAGGCGGGCCCTCCCGTTGACCCGCCGCCGCTCGAGAGTCCCTGGGCGCCGGCGTCTGCGGCTGGGATATCCTGTCGCATACAGCAGATCGTGCCGAACCTCCCTGTGCCCTTGCGCATGCCGCAAACATCAACGGCAGACCGCAGGGTCGCTCGTCGGCACGTGGCAGCTGCAGGAGGAATCTCGCATGAGACCGTACCCAAGCGTTCCGTCGCCGATGACCGCATGCCGTGACTTCGTCTGCCTGTGCGCTGCGCTGTGCACGGTAACGGCTTCCATGGCCCAAGCTCAAGAGCCGGCATCCCCGGACCAGAAGCAGACGTCCTCCCGCGCGGCCGGTGGCGAGATCCATGCCTGCGTGGATCCGGCGGATCCCGCGGCGCCCCGCCGGTTGCAGGACGGACCGTGCAAGCTGCCCATGGTCCAGCTGCCACTGCCGGAAGTCTCGGAGTCCGGCGAGCTGCCACGCTGGCAGACGCCTCGGACGGGGTTGCCGGCGAAGGACAGGGGCCACGCCATGTTCTGGAGATTCCCGGTGCAGGGCCGTGGTCCGCATGAGGTCCCCCGGCACAGCTGGCGCTGACGACGTCCATGGCCGCCTTGCCCTCTCCGGCCGCGATTCGATGGCGATGTCGGGGCGCGCGGTCCGGCATGGCCGCACCGCGGTGAGCGCAGGCTTACAGTCCGCGTCATGGCATATGAACTCCACTACTGGCCGACCATCCAGGGCCGCGGAGAATTCGTGCGGCTTGCGCTGGAAGCCGCTGGCGCCGCCTACGTCGACGTGGCCCGCGGACCGGAAAGCTCGGGTCAGGGCATGCCGGCCATGCGGCGCCATCTGCACGACGGCAAGGTGACGCACCCGCCGTTCGCGCCACCCTTTCTGAAGGACGGTGAAGTCCTGGTCGGGCAGACCGCGGCGATCCTGCACTACCTCGGGCCGCGGCTGAGGCTCGTGGCTCGCAGCGAGCAGGCACGTCTGTGGACGCTGCAGATCCAGCTGACCATCGCCGACATGGTGACCGAGGCGCACGACACCCACCATCCGGTCGGCACCGGTCTGTATTACGAGGACCAGAAGCCCGAAGCGCGGCGTCGCGCCCAGGAGTTCTGCAGTGCGCGCCTGCCGAAGTACCTGCAATGGTTCGAAAGCATCCTGGTGCGCAACACGGCCGGTTCGCGGCACTTGGTCGGCGGCAGGTTGAGCTATGCCGACCTGTCCTTGTTCCAACTCGTCGAAGGGCTGCGGTACGCTTTTCCGGAAGCCGCGAAACAGGCACTGGCCACGACGCCGGGCGTCGTGCAGTTGCATGGCCGCGTCGCCGCGCTGCCCAGGGTGGCCGCCTACCTGCGCAGCGAGCGGCGCATTCCGTTCAACGAGCAGGGCATCTTCCGCAGATACCCCGAACTCGACCTGCGGTAGCTGCTCGGCGGCCGGGTGCACCACGGCGGCTCAGGGCCGCGCCCAGGTCAGGCCGTCGTCGACGGTGGTGGCCAGCACGATCATGTCCCCTGTCACGCTGCCGCGGATCCAGCCGCGGCCGTCGCCAGCGAAGTGGATGTCCAGCATCCTCGGCGTGCCCTCGCCGGGCCAGGGCGGGAGTTCGACGGCACGCCAGGTGGCACCGCCATCCTCGCTGCGGAAGACCCGGTCATAGGCCGCCATCCAGCCGCGAAATTCGTCGCGGAAGAGCACCCGCGCGGCGTTGGTCTGCAGGCGCGTCTCGGCGCCTCCCGCATCGGACAGACGCAGCCTGGACCAGGTGGTGCCCGCGTCGGTGGTGAACCAGTTCATCTCGCTGCCACCGATCAGCACGCCGCGCATCACGCTGGCCCAGCGCATCATCGGCTGGTACGGCGCGCCTGCGGGCAGCGGCGCCAGTTGCGCCCAACTGACACCGGCGTCGTGCGTGGCCTGCATGCCGAAACTGCAGTCGGTGAGCTGCACGCAGTGGGTGAACATCAGAACGCCGTCGTTCGGGTCGACGAACTGAAGGTCGATCACCTGCCCCGAGATCTCGGCAGGCAGAGGCTGGAGGGCCCACGACTGACCGAAGTCACTGCTGCGGAACAGACGGCCGGCATGCACCAGCCAGCCGCCGCCGTTCGGCAGGAATTGCAGGCTGCCGTTCGGGAGATCGCTGCGCACGGCATCGAGCGGCCGGCGCATGCGCCAGCGTTGTCCCATGTCGGAGGTTTCGTAGAGATTGCCCGCGCCGCTCAGCGCCCAGCCGCGGCCATCGGCAAACAGCCAGGGGCGGCCGATCTCGTAGACCGAAGGTGTGCCGCCCAGCACCGCGCTCCAGGTCAGTCCGTCATCGCGCGAGGCGTGTGCACGCCCGGGAATGATCGACATGCTCAGCCATAAGGTGCCATCGGATTCGCGGCTCATCCGCGCGGGCATGAACTCGCCATCGAGCTCGATCGCCTGCCAGGTGGCACCGGCATCGGTGCTGAGCCAGCGCTCGAGCGCCGACGCGGCGTACAGTGTGGCTGCATCGGCGGACTGGATGGTGCGCAGCCGGTCGGAGGCATCGGCCACCGGCGGCAACGTCGCCTGGACCCAGGTCTGGCCGTGATCGGGGCTGCGATACAGCGCCAGAACCGTCTCGTTGCGCACGTCGCGCCACGCCAGCCAGCGCGTGCCGTCGGCGGTGTCGCGCAACGGCGCGGCCAAGGCGTCGGCGAGCGGACGCGGCGGCAGCACGGGGACGATCAGCTGCCAGCTGTCGCCGTCGTCGCGGCTGATCGCGGTGGCGGTCAAGGGTGAAAAGTCGATCGCGGGCTG
>Ga0209391_10000967_pt1 | contig 14601 bp, 11 predicted proteins | sample PPLLak3March2015_FD_187246 | JGI IMG/M metagenome (GOLD analysis project Ga0209391, IMG submission 187246) | Freshwater sediment microbial communities from Prairie Pothole Lake near Jamestown, North Dakota, USA - PPLs Lake P7 Core (1) Depth... | ecosystem: Environmental > Aquatic > Freshwater >... | reverse complement strand
ACAGCGTCTGCGCGCCGACTTCATGGTGGGCTGCGACGGCGGTCGTTCCAGCGTGCGCCACGGCCTCGGCATTGCCATGACAGGCGAGCGCCTGCCGCAAAAATGGCTGGTCATCGATACCGTGGACACACACCTGGGGGATGAACCCGCCTGCCGCTTCTATTGCGACCCGCGGCGGCCCGCCATGACCATCATCCGGCCCGGCGCCGAGCGCCGCTGGGAGTGGATGCTGGTGGGTGACGAGCGCGGCGAGGACATGCTGGACGACGGGCGCATCCGGGAACTGCTGGCGCAGCACACTGACCCGGCCAGCGTCGAGATGTACCGCAAGTGCGTCTACAGCTTCAGCGCCGTGGTGGCCGAGCGCTTCAGCGAGGGTCGGATATTCCTCGCCGGCGACGCCGCCCACATGACGCCGCCCTTCGCTGGCCAGGGTCTGAACGCCGGCATCCGCGATGTGCGCAACCTGTCCTGGAAACTGGCGCGGGTGCTCGGGGGTTCACTGCCCACCGGGCTGCTGTCTACCTATGACCTGGAGCGCCGCGAAGCGGCTAAAGCCATGGTCGATCTGGCGGTTGCGCTGGGGGACCAGATCCAGCCCACCGACCCGGCGGCCGCTGCCGCGCGCGATGCGATGTTCGCTGCCCTCAATGTCGACCCCACTGCCGCAGCTGACTTCGGTGCCAGCGCCGTGGCGCCGCTGAGCGATGTGCGCCTGCCCCATGGCTGGTTCCTGCAGGACGGCAGCGGCGGACGCATGCTGCCCCAGCCACTGGTGCGTGGCGGCGATGGCGACATACTCCTCGATGAGTTACTGGGTCCGGGTTTTTCCGCACTGCTTCATGGGGCCGCCGCGGTGCCGGTCGGGGTTGCATCGCACCCCCTGTGGCGGGCACTGGCGCCGACGCTTTACGAACCGGGCCATTGCGGCAATGACCTGTCACTGGCGAGTTTTCTGCGAAGCGCTGAACCGACGCTAACTCTGGTGCGGCCAGACCGCTTCGTGCTGGCGCAGATTCCGCTGACCACTGCCGCCGCGGCGACACTCGACAGCTTACAGGCGATGCTGCAGCACTAGCTCTCGTGCTCGATAATGACCGGGTCGCGCCGGTTGCGGAGGCTGCGGTTCGACTCCATGGCAAGCCACAGGGCCCGCAGGAGATTCACCGCCGCCATACTCAGGTGTTGCTCCGCGGCGCCGAGGGCCAGGTTAGCGGCCTGCTGCTTCTGGGCCGGACTGAGGTGGGCCGTTTTCTGGCTCATTTCCGCGTCTACGCTGTTTATCAATTGCTCGATCTCCCTGGCGACCTCATTCGAGACCTGGCGAATCTCACCCAGGATGTGCTCGATATCGCCGGGCATGGCGATCGCGGCCTTTGCCCCCCTGAGCGTCATGCGCGCGGGCAGGGTTGCCAGGTCGAAACCGATTGAAACCATTTTTTCGAGCATGGAAGCCATTCCTCGGGGAGCGTGCCGCAGGCCAATTATAAAGCGATGGAAGCGGGATTAGTACGTCGGTGGCTCAAAGGGAGGATGCCCGCCGCGGCGGCGCAGCCAGTTGAGGGCGGTCAATACGCCGCGGCGCCCGACCAGCCATCGCTCCAGGCGGTATTTGCCGGGAAAATTCATCAGCAGCAGGCCCACCAGCAGGGTCAGCAGGCCCTGGCCCGGGGTCACCAGCATCACCACCCCCAGCAGCGCCAGCAGCGCGCCGACCAGGTTCTTGATGCCGCCCAGCAACAGGGCGAACCAGGGCTCACCTCCCCACTCGCGCCATACCGTCCGCTGGGACTGGTTGAAATAGTCTGATGGCAAGCGGGCCAAAACCCAGGGCACGCCCACGACCGCGCCGACCATGCCCAGTAGCGACAGGCCGCCGGCCGACAGCAGCAGCAGTTCCAGATACTGATCCATACCTCTGTGGTCTACCTCGTAACTCAACCCTTTTTATGCTGCGCACACGGCACAAGGGTTGCTGCCAGGCACTCGCAATAGCTTGGTAAATATTACCAATACCCGCTACCGAAGGCATGTAAACAGCCGAAATGGGGTAAAATTCGCGCAATCCGCCGAACCTGAAGAAGAGTGGAAGTGTAAACGACCTGCATCCGAACAAAGGGACACTTTATGAGCAAGAAACTGGTTTCAACCCGGTCAAAAATCATAGCCGGCCTGGCGCTGGCATGGGGCTGCGCGTTCACAGCATCGACCCAGGCGGCAGTGGTTATTCCCGACAAGGGCGGCTTCAGCGGTTACCTGAACGTGGGTGCCGGCGGAGTCTCCGTGAAGTCAAATATGCTGGCCAGTATCATCAACGGCAAGGTCGATGTCGGTAACAAAACCGTCAATAACCTTGCCGAGGATCCGAACAGCAGCGAGGGCGGAGCCATCCCCTCGCTCAACTTCGAACTGTCCTACACCTTTGAAGAAACCCGCACCCAACTGTTCGTCGGCAACCTGCTGGAAGATTTCGTAGCGTTCGACATGAGCACACTCGCGGGCGTGCGCCAGGATGTCGGCACTGCCGGCCTTATCGGCGCGAGCCTGCAATCCACCAGCGTCGATACCCAGGTCTGGAGCGATCCCTACCTGACTAACGCCAGGCGCAGCGACACCGACCGCACCAGCAAGGGCTTCCGGGTCTTCTGGCAACAGTTCATGAGCAGCGGGCTCGAAGTCAGGTACACGGCTACCGAAGTCGATATCGACAAGGAGCGCAGCGGCGAGAGCCTGGCGCTGAGCGATGCGCAGCGCAGGTTGCTGGACCGCAATGGTGATGTCAGCCGCTTTGATATGCTTTACGAATTCTCCTCTTCGGACAAGCGCCACCTGGTGACCCCCGGCCTGTCTTATGTCGACAATGGGCTGGATGGCGATGCCATGGCGAACGATGGCGGTGAGGTCTCCATTAACTACATCTACAAGCACAGCGACCGCTGGCGCTATGTCTTCAATGCCAGCTACGGCGAATACGACTTCGACGCGGCCAACCCCATCTACGCCATTGACGACAGTACCACCGATTACGGGATCAGCGGCACCGTGTTCTACACGGAGCCCTTCGGCTGGAAGGACTGGTCGTTCAATACCACCGCCGGCTGGTATGAAGCGGATCACGATATCGACTTTTACGACTCCTCGGTGGGCGTCGTCGTTTTCGGTATGCTCCGCAAGTTCTGAACGCGGTCCCAGCCACAGGCTCTGCTTGCGGAGCCTGTGGCTGCCACAACCCATCCAGCGTTTCCGCTACACTGACGCCCCATGTCAGCCAGCCGCAATATTCCCATGAAGTTATCCGTCCTGGACCAGTCCCTGGCCCGCGCTCCCGACCAGGCATCGACTGCCCTGCGCGAGACAATCGAGATGGCCGCCTGGTGCGAGCAACTGGGGTATGAACGCTTCTGGGTGTCGGAACATCACGCCTTCGGGGCCGTGGCCGGCAGCGCGCCGGAAGTGCTGCTGGCGGCCATTGGCGCCGCCACAAACACTATTCGTATCGGCTCCGGTGGCATCATGCTGCCTCATTACAGCGCCTACAAGGTCGCGGAAGTATTTTCCCTGCTGGCGAACCTGTATCCCGGCCGGGTCGATCTCGGCGTGGGCCGGGCGCCCGGCGCCGACATGTCGACCGCGGTTGCCCTGGCCGCCGATGGTCGTCCCAGGTTCGAGCGTTTTCCCGAGCTGGTGGCCAAACTCAGCGACTACCTCTGGAACGATAATGCCAGTCCCGTGGTGAGTCCCAGGCCGCCTGAGCACATTCCCCTGTGGATGCTCGGCTCCAGCCCGGATAGCGCGGTCCTGGCAGCGCAGCGCGGCCTGCCGTACAACCTGGGCCTGTTTATCAACCCCCAGGCGGATCCCCGCCTGATCGGCCTGTACAAGGCCCGTTTTCAGCCCAGCGCCCTGCAGGCCCAGCCCTATGCGATCCTGGCGATCAGCGTGTTCTGCGCAGACTCGCAGGAGCAGGCCCGGGCCCTGCAACTGGCCCACGACCTCAACCTGTTCCGCTTTTTCTCGGGTCAATACGATGGACTGTCACTGACACCCCAGCAGGCCCTGGCCTACCCGCTGGGTGCGCGGGAGCAGGCCTTCATCGCCAGCCGCCAGGACAGTCGCGCGGTCGGCACCCCGCAGCAGGTGCGCGCAAGGATGGAGGAACTGGCCGCGCGACACGCCGCCGATGAGATCATGGCGGTGACCAACATGTACTACTTCGAGGACCGCAAGCGCTCCTTTGAATTGCTGAAAGAGGCGTTTACCTGAAGGTTCTGCCGCGCGGGGCTTGCCAGGGCTAAGGGCGGGCGCGGGACTTCGGCACCACTTTGGCGCCAGCCTTTGGCTTCAGCCGGGGTATCGCGTTCAGCTTGGGCTTCTGTGCTCCTGCCTTGGCCCTGGCTTTACTTTTGGCACGGGCTGCGGGCGCGGCCTTTGCCCGGGGTTGGACCGGCGCCGGCCGCCGCGTTTTGGCTTTCACGCTCGCCTTTGCCTTCGCCTTCGCTGTAGGTCGGGCCCCTGCTTTCGCTCCCCCGGTGCCGGCCTTCGCCGGCTTCGCGGTTTCTGCCCTGCAGATACCCGCCGCCTCTTCCAGTTCCACCAGCGAATCTTCCAGGTAGTCGATAAAGCGCTGCACCTGCGGCAGCGAGCGGCGACAGGCCATGATGCCGAAATCCACCTGCTTGTCGTAGGTCACCAGGGTGATGTTGAGCGCAATGCCCTCGGTGACGATGGAGGCCGGGTAGATGCCTTCCAGCCGGGCGCCATTCCAGTACATCGGCTGGCGCGGGCCCGGCACGTTGGAAATCACCGTGCTGTAAGGTGGAAAGCGACTGCCCAGCCCCATGGGTATCAGCAGCAGGCCCGGCAGCTGGATCAACTGCAGGAACAGGGACGCCTCCTCCGGTGACATGTCCTGGAACATGGCCTTGCCGGCCTCCATCGACGCCTTGATCGCCCGGAATCGCTGCAATGGGTCCTTGATATTGGTGGCGAGGTCGGCGCTGATGGCCCCTACTGCATTGGAGGAATCCACATCCCCTTCCCGGCGCAGGGACACCGGCACCATCGACTTCAGTGACTGGGTGGGCAGCTCCCCGTGATTGAGCAGGAAGGTGCGCAGGGCACCTGAACACATCGCCAGCACCGCGTCGTTGAAAGTGCCGTCCATCGCTTTGCCGACCGCGCGAATGCGGTCGAAGGACCAGGACTGGGCGACAAACCTGCGGGCACCGTCGACCCGGGTGTTGATGCTGGACTTGGGCACGTTCAGCCAGGGTACCACCAGCGATCCGCCCTTGCCCTGCCAGGCGCCGGCATACTTGCGGACCGCGCCGAGCATGTGCCCGCTGCTGTCGAAGCTCGCCTTCAGCATTTCCGCCACATTGCGCTGTTGCGCTTCGGTGGGAGGACGGCTGATATGCAAAGATTCGAGGTAACGATTGCGCGCCACCATCGACAATGGCGAGTGGTGTATACGCTCCCGGGGATTCGCGGAATACATACTCTGCTGCAGGTGCATCGAGCGCACGCCATCGATGGCGGCGTGGTGAAACTTGGAGTAAACGGCGAACTGGCGGTCCGGCAGGCCTTCGATCAGGTGCGTTTCCCAGAGCGGCCGGTTGCGATCCAGCAGGGTACCGTGCAGGCGCGATACCAGCGCGAACAGCTCGCGGAAGCGCCCGGGCTTGGGCAGTGCGGAGTGGCGGATGTGGTAGTCCAGGTCCAGGGATGTATCCGGCTCCCAGTAAAGCGGCCCCATCATGCCCAGGCGCCCGACCTTCAGCTTGTCCCCGAAGGGCGGCTGCAGGGCGTCCGCCGTGCGCATACTGGCCGCCAGTCCATGCAGAAACTCCTGCTCGTCAACCCCGTCGGGCAGTGTGAACAGGTTGAACCCGCCCACGTGCATGGGTGTCTCCCTGCTCTCGAGCATCAGGAAGGCGCTGTCAATGAGACTCAGTTTTTTCATGGGGCGATACCACCGTCAATGAGGGGCGCCTGTCCGGCGGCCTGTTATTAGCTGACCAGCAGTGTAGCAGATGTCGCGGGATATCCGCTCCTCAAACGGGTCTCCCTACTGCAGGCGCCGCTGCACGAAGAGGGTTGCCGTGGTGAAGGAAACTGCCGCGATGATCAGCAGCGGCCACACATTGCTCCACACGTCCGCTGCCGGCATGGACTTGAGGAAGGAGCCCTGCACGATGAGGAGAAAGTGCTTGAGAGGGCTGGCCTGGCCGATGTACTGCAACCACTCTGGCATGTTTTCAAAGGGCGTGGCAAACCCCGAAATCATTATGGTGGGGGACAAGATAAGGAAAACACCGAGCATGGATTGCTGCTGCGTATTGGCGAGGGACGAAACCAACAGGCCTACCCCGGAAACAGACAGGATAAACGGGAACATCGCTGCGAACATCAGCGCGAAGCTGCCGTAAAACGGTACGTCGAATGCGAAAATGGCAACGCCCACAACCAGTATCCCTACAATGCCACCGCCCAGCAGGGCCGGAATCGTCTTGCTCACAATAATTTCCAGGGGTGTACTGGGCGAGATCAGCAGCTGGTCGAAGGTGCCCAGTTCCCGCTCCCTCGAAATCGAGCTGCCCGTGATCATCAGCGCAATGACCATCGACAAAGTGGCGGCGAGATTGGGCACCATGAACCAGCGGTAATTCAGATTGGGGTTGAACCAGTGGCGAACCTCCGCCTGCGGCGGGGTGACAAACTGCGGCTCGGCGCCGGCCAGTTCAAGCCCCAGCCCTGCCGCGATAGCGGTCATGTAGGAGAACGCCACCTGGCCGGCATTGGCGCGCCGGCCATCGATGACGACCTGCACATTCGCCGGGCGCCCGAGCGCAACGTCGCGAGAAAAATCCGCCGGAAAATGCAGCCCCAGCAGGACCTCGCGTCGCGCCAGTCTCGCGGAGAATTCCTCCATGTTGTCCAAATGGACAACCCTGCCGACGAAGCTCGCCGCGCTCGCCCTGGAGATCATTTCCCGCGACCAGCGCCCGGCGTCGTCATTCACTATCGCCAGGTCCACATGGCGCACCTCCAGGGTGGCCGCAAAGCCGAAAACCAGCACCTGCATGACCGGCAGGCCGAACAGCATCCCGCGCACCTTGGGGTCCCGCAGGAACACCAGGATTTCCTTGCGTATCGAGGCCAGCAGTCGACCGAGCATCAGTCCAACCCCTTTTTCGACTTGAGCCGGGTGATGCCGAAGAACAGCGCACCCACCGCCAGCATGGAGGCCATATCGCGGAGGAACAGTGGCCAGACATCGCCCGCCAGGAACACCGTCTGCAGGCTGGAAACATAGTAGCGCGCCGGAATGATGTAGGTAATCTTCTGGATAAAGGCGGGCATACTCTGGATCTCGAACACGAACCCGGACAGCAGGAAGGACGGCAGGTAGCCCGACATCACCGCCAGTTGCATGGCCACCAGCTGGTTCTTCGACAGGGTGGAGATCATCAGGCCCTGCCCCAGGGCCGGCACCAGGAAAACCGCGCTGATCAGCATCAGGGCCCCAAACGAACCGACCATGGGCACACCCAGCACCTGAACCGCCAGGAAGGCACAACCCGCAGATGCCACCCCGCCAAGAACAAAGTACGGCAACAGCTTGCTCAGAATGAGCTCCCCCATGGTTGCAGGTGTGGCGAGCATCGCCTCCATGGTGCCGCGCTCCCACTCCCGCGACACCACCAGGGCGGTCAGCATGGTGCCGATCATCGTCATCACCACCGCGATGGCTCCGGGCACCAGGGTGCGACGGCTTTGCAACTCCGGGTTAAACCAGAATCGCGGTTCCAGCCGGATAGCGGCGGCTTCCGGCCCGGCCCCTTCTCGGGACTGCAACCAGCCGCTGAACACACCCTGCATATAGGCCGCAGTGAAGGTGGACGTATTGGGATTGGAGGCATCGGTGACAATCTGGATGGCTGCGCGCCCCTGCCCTTCCAGCAGTCGCGCTTCGAAGTCCGCAGGGATCACCGCAAAGGCCTTGAGTTCACCGGATACAAGCTTGCTCTCGACCTGCTCCCGGTGCCGTGCCGGCGTGACCCGCAGGTAGGGCGTAGCCTCAAATGCCGCCGCCAGGTCCTGGGCCGCGGGACCATCACCTTCCAGTACCACACCAACGCGGACATTTTTTACATCCAGCGAAACCGCGAATGCGAACAGGAACAGCAGGATAGGCGGCAACACAAAGGTGATCAACATGGCCGCAGGGTCCCGCAGGATCTGGTAGCTCTCTTTCTTGATGAGGGCCCACAAGCGCCTCATGCGGCATGCTCCGCGGCATCTTCCAGGGCGTTCTGCCGCTCGATCAGGCGAATAAACGCCTGCTCCATGGTCGGGTCCGGCAGGGATTCGTCCGCCGCCATCGCCTTGAGCCCGTCCGGCGTATCGAGGGCAATCAGCTGCGCGCGGTTTACCAGGGCGACGCGATCGCAGTATTCGGCTTCATCCATGAAGTGCGTGGTGACCAGTACGGTGACGCCCCGGCCCACCAGGCCGGTGATATGGGTCCAGAATTCCCGGCGGGTGATCGGGTCCACGCCGGAGGTGGGCTCATCGAGGAACAGGACCTTGGGGTGATGCATCAGGGCGCAAGCCAGCGCCAGCCGCTGCTTGAAACCCAGCGGTATATCGTCCGGCGATGCGTCGAGCATGGCCCCCAGCTCGAACACCTCGATCATTTCCTGCACCCGCTCCCGGCGCAGGGCGCGCTTGAGGCCGTAGACTCCGGCAAAAAAATCCAGGTTCTGGCGCACCGACAGCAGGTTGTACAGGGAAAACTTCTGGGCCATGTAGCCCAGCTGTATCTTGACCTTGCCGGGCGACCGGCGCAGGTCCAGCCCCGCGACTTCGGCAAGTCCGTCGCTGGGCTTGAGCAGGCCGCACAGCATCTTGAAAGTAGTGGACTTGCCGGCGCCGTTGGGGCCCAGCAGGCCCACCACCTCCCCCTGCCGCACATCAAAGCTGATAGCCTGCGTGGCGGTGAAGTCGCCAAAGCGCCTGGTCAGGTCCTTGCAGCGCACCATGACACCGGCGATCTGGGGAACCGGGGGCATTTTGGCGGCGAGACGGGAAACGCCACCGGGGCCGCCGCCGAGCAGGTCGATGAAGGCATCCTCGAAACGCGGCGCGGTTTCCACCAACCGCGCACCGTAGTCTTCTGCGAGCCGGTTTATCTCATCCGCCGCGGCGCCCTCGGCGAGCACCAGCCTCACCGAGGCGCCCTGGATAACCCCGTCCCGTACCGTGGGAAGTTGCAGCCCCTGCGCCAGGGCAAGCCGTCGATTGCCCTTGATATCGCGCATCAGGTAACTGCGTCGCTGCAGCCTGGAGGTCAGTTCACGCGGCGGCCCGGAGTAGACCACCTTGCCCTGGTTGAGCAGCAGCACCTCCTGGCAGCTTTCGGCCTCATCCAGGTAGGCGGTGGACCAGACCACCGCCATACCCTCCGCAACCAGTTCCTGCACCATGCGCCACAGGTCCTGGCGGCTGACCGGGTCCACCCCCACGCTGGGTTCATCCAGCAGCAGCACCTGGGGACGGGCCATCAGGGCGCAGGCCAGCCCGAGTTTCTGCTTCATGCCGCCGGACAGTGCACCGGCCATCCGCCTGGCGAAAGGCGCAAGGCCGGTGAACCCCAGCAGCCGGGCGAACAACTCGCCGCCGGGGCCCACGTCGAGGCCACGCAGCTCCGCATAGAGTTTCAGGTTCTCCATGACGGACAGGTCCTCATAGAGGCCGAAACGCTGGGGCATATAACCGCTGATGCCGTGGATCGCCCCCGTCTGGGTCACGCTGTCATGGCCACAAACCGTGATCGTGCCCTGCGACGGCGCCATCAGCGCCGCAAGGCAACGCATCAAGGTCGTCTTGCCGGCGCCATCCGGACCGACCAGGCCGGTAAGGCGGCCACCCTGGATGCGCGCCGTGATGCCATCGAGCGCCAGGTTGTCACCGAAGCGCTTGACCAGGTCGGTGACAAGAATTTCGACCGCCACTGTCAGCTCAGGCAGTGGGGATAGTGACGGTTACGGGCATACCCTGGCGCAGGCCGTCATCCGCGTCCTGGATCACAATCCGCAGGCGATAGACCAGGTCGGTGCGCAGTTCCGGGGTCTCCACCGACTTGGGCGTGAATTCCGCCCGGGGGGAGACAAAGCCAACCTGTCCGACATACTCCCTGCCGGAGGAATCCGTGGTGACGGCAACCTTTGTACCTGGCACCACCTTGCCAAGGTTGGACTCATCCACATAGGCGCGGACATAGATCATATCGGTCAGAGACAGGGTGTACACCGGCATACCTGCACTGACGACAGCCCCGGGCTCGCGCACCCGGGTGAGTACCACGCCGTTATTCGGCGCCACCAGTCGGGCATCCTCCAGTTGGGTTGCGGCCTGGTCGCGCTGCGCCTTCGCCCCCGCGAGCGCGGCCTCGGCAGCGACGATATCCTCGGCGCGGGGCCCCTCGACAGCCAGCGCCAGCGCCTGCCGGGTGGCGGCAAGCCGGGCCGACGCCTCGTCCCTGCGGGCGAGGGCATTGTCCAGCAGGCCCTGGCTGCTGAGACCCTTGCCCGTCAACTCTCGCTGGCGCGTGTATTCCTGCTCGGCGTTTTTGTGTGCAGCTCCGGCTTCGGCCACCCGGGCACGGGCCTGCTGGATCTCCTGCGGCCGCGACCCGGCGCGCAGCACTGCAAGCCGCGCCTCGGCCCCGGCCACACCGGCCTGGGCCAGGGCCAGGCTATCCTGCAGGGGCTGGCTGTCGAGGCTTGCCAGCAAGGTCCCCGCAGTCACCGCATCACCTTCCTCGAACAACATCTGCTCAAGCCGACCGCCTACCCTGAAGCCCAGCTGCACTTCGCGGATGTCGACATTGCCGTAAAGCATAAGCCCGTCCTGCAGCGCATGCCGCGGCCACAATGTGTAGGCCGCAAAACCGGCTGCCAGCAGCAGAACCAGAACCACAATAGCCTTTCTCATGCTGCGGCGACCCCCTGGGAAAACTGTGACGCGAGCACGAGGCGAAACTGCTGCTTGATCACGGCGATGGTGTCAGGCCCCGGCGGGCCCCACTCCAGGTAGCGCGCAGTCGTGCCCCGCGCGATGAAAAATATCAGCACCTGCCCGAGTATCATCAGCGTGCGGATGCGGCAGCTCTCGGATGCCACATCGAGCCCGGCAGCCAGTGCCACGAGACGGCCGAACAATGCCAGCAGGCGCGAGAAGATGTTGTCGTACAGTAGCGCGAAGGCCTCGGTGGGATCCTGCTGTTCGCGCAGGACCAGGCGCACCCAGCCCGCCGCGGACGCTTCACTGATCAGGTCGGTGTAGGCATCGAACATGTCCAGCATCAACCCCAGAGCCAGGTCGCGGCGCTGCACCGGATCCTCCGGCGCAGCGTCCAGCCGCCGCAGCACCTCCTCGGCGACAGGGGCCATACGCCCCTGCATCCGGTAGACGATGTGCTCAAATACCCCGAGGTAAAGACCCTGCTTGCCACCGAAGTGGTAGCCGATCAGGGCCTGGTTGACTCCGGCCGCCTCGGCAATCGTCCTGGTGCTGGCGGCATCGAAACCGGAGCGCCCGAATGCATCGAGCGCTGCCGACAGGAGGGCTTCGCGGGTCTGGTCGCCGCGGGAGAGGGGCTTCGTACTCACCAGCGCAATATTAATCATTCGATTAATTTAGTCAATTGAATAATTCTACCCCTGGATTGCCGCCATTCGCGTCCCCGCGCAGGAGAGTAATGAACAAGAAAGGCGGCCGGATAAGGTTTATGTAAACCACGCTGGCTTCAGCGCTCCCGGGTCAGAGGGCATACTGCCGGCTCGGTCAGCCAGGGAGCGAAAACGTGGGCAAGCATGTATTCAGGAAGGCCTTTCATCACTGCGTCGCGGTGGCGATCAGCGCAGCCCTGCCGGCATTTCTGTACAGCCCGCTGCTCCAGGCCGAGACAGGCGCCGCCGGGAAGCCCCTGGAGCGACCTTTCCAGCGCACCGAGCAGCGCGAGCCCTGCGCCGATTTTGCGGCCACCGGCAAACCCCTGTTCGGGGACCTCCATGTCCACACCAGTTACTCCTTCGACTCCTACCTCTCCAGCCAGCGGCGCGACCCCTGGGATGCCTACGGCTACGCGCAGGGCGAGCCGATTGTCCTGCCCGACGCGAATGGCGAGCAAACCGTTGTCGCCCAGATCGGCAGGCCGCTGGATTTCGCCGCCGTGACGGATCACGCCGAGTTCTTCGGCCAGATCAATGTGTGCACCCGGGACAGCAGCAAGCTGGGCTACTGGTGGCCCCACTGCGTCATGACGCGGGCACAGAATATCTGGCTGCAGCTGCTGGCGGCCAACTGGTGGACGGACCTCGGTGGGCAACTGGAAAACCCGCCGCGAAAGTCCTTTGCCTGCACCCTGTCGGACTGCGACCAGGCCAATGCGGAAACCTGGCAGTTGGTGCAACAGGCGGCGGAAGAAAACTATGATCGCAGCAAGCGCTGCGAATTCACCACCTTCGTGGCCTACGAGTACACCGAGGCCTTCGACCAGAACAACATGCACCGCAATGTCGTGTTCCGCAACGAGCAGGTGGCCGCATCGCCGGTGACGGTGTATGACACCGGGCGCGACAGCTTCCCCAGCCTGTGGCGACAGCTGCGCGAGCGTTGTACCGACCTGGGCAACGGCTGTGACGTGATGGCCATTCCCCACAACTCCAATCTCGCCGGCGGCCGCATGTTCAGGGACCCGCAGTCGACTGAGGAACTGGAGAATCGCCTGTTCTTCGAGCCGGTGGTCGAACTGGTGCAGCACAAGGGCGCGTCCGAATGCCGCTATGACCGCCTGCGGGGCATGGGCCTCGATACGATCGACGAGCAATGCGACTTCGAACAGATCGCCGCCGACAACCTCAATATGCTCGGGTCAGTGCACGGTGTCGTGCGCACGGACCGCGCCAACCTGGTTCCCCTGGAAGAGTTCGCCCGGCGCAACATGGTGCGCAACGCCCTCAAGGACGGACTGTTACTGCAGGACAAGCTGGGTAGCAACCCCTTCGTGATGGGTTTTATCGGCAGCACCGACACCCACAGCGCCGCACCCGGCAGCGCCGAGGAGGACAACTACGTCGGGCACCTGGGTCGGCGCGATTCCCAGTACAACAACGTGCAGGATCACTTCTCCTCCAACCCCGGTGGACTCGCGGTCGTCTGGGCACAGGAGAACTCCCGCGACAGCATCTTCGAGGCCATACGGCGCAAGGAGACCTACGCCACCAGTGGCACCCGCCCCGTCGTGCGCTTCTTCGCCGGCAACCTGGACCCCGGGCTGTGCGACTCGACCGATATGATTGAGCAGGCCTATGCCCGGGGTGTGCCCATGGGCGGCGAGATTACCGGCGGCGACAAGCCACCCCGGTTCCTGGTCAGCGCACAAAAAGATGCCGGGACCTCGCGCTCCCCCGGCACCGACCTGCAGCGTGTGCAGATCATCAAGGGCTGGGTGGATGCCGACGGCAAGGCCAGGGAGAAAGTGTTCGATATCGCCGGCCGTGCTGACAACGGTGCAAGCGTCGACCCCCAGAACTGCGGGAGGCTGGGCCGGGGCATGGAGCAGTCGTGCAGCGTATGGGAAGACCCGGAATTCAATGCCGCAGAGAAAGCGTTCTACTATGTGCGGATACTGGAAAACCCCACCTGCCGCTGGAGCACCCTGCAGTGCCAGGCCGCGGGCGTGAACCCCTTCGCGCCGGATTGCGCGGCGCAGGCTGGCGTGGCCACCGCCCGGGCCCAGCAGGATGGCGCCTCCGGCGATGTCTTCGGCAAGTGCTGTACCGATCCTGCCGCGGAAGCCTTCTACTCGCCGCTCATCCAGGAGCGCGCCTGGACCTCCCCGATCTGGTATCAGCCTGAGAGATAATAGGCCACCGCCTCGGCGACCTCCCCCTCGACCGGTGCAGGCTGCCAACCCAGCTCCTGTCGCGCCTTTGAGCTGTCGACATCGGGCAACAGGGTTGAGCAGCGCAGGGAGGCGATGCTGAAGCGGTTGTCCCTGCGGGTAAAAAACGCCAACAGGTCCGCGATGCCCGCCATGGTATAGAGCACGGGCAGGGGAATTTTCCTGCGCGGCGGCGCAACCCCCGCTGCTGTTGCGGCAATGGCAAACAGCTCCCGGTAGTCCAGCCAGCGCTCCGCGACGATGTAGCGCTGCCCTACCCTGCCCCTGGTTTCCGCGAGCAGCATCGCCCTGGCCGCATCCCGGATTCCCACGCAGGGCCCGCCGCCCTCCCAGTAGTAGGGCATTTTCCCCAGTGCCACATTCTTTACCATCGCCCCATGGGGCGTGGGCACCACGTCATCGCCGCCGTAGGTGTTGCCGACGCAACAGGCCACCCCGGGCAGGCCCCTGTCGCGACAGTACTCCAGGAACATGTCCTCTGCCTGCACCCGGCATTTCACGTAGTGAGGCGCCCTGTCCCACCAGTTGAACGCATCGGCCTCGGTGGATATGCCCGAGGGGTTGAGACCAATCGTGGCGTAGGTGCTGGTGAATACGAAGCGTTGCAACGGGTACCCCAGCGCAACGTC
>Ga0209391_10000966_pt1 | contig 14602 bp, 11 predicted proteins | sample PPLLak3March2015_FD_187246 | JGI IMG/M metagenome (GOLD analysis project Ga0209391, IMG submission 187246) | Freshwater sediment microbial communities from Prairie Pothole Lake near Jamestown, North Dakota, USA - PPLs Lake P7 Core (1) Depth... | ecosystem: Environmental > Aquatic > Freshwater >... | reverse complement strand
CGGGCGCGTCGTCGAGGTCCGCGACGGGCACGTGACGGCCGCCGCCGCCGGCTTTGCCGCGGCCGAGGTCGTCGACCTGCGCGACCGATACGTGCTGCCGGGCCTCGTGGACAGCCACGTGCACCTGACCTCCGACACCGGCGGCGTGCTGTCGCAGCTCGAGGAAGTGCAGCTGAACCCTGCTGCCAAGGCCTACAACGCGCTCGCCAATGCGCACAAGACGCTGGGTGCGGGCTTCACCACGGTGCGCAACCTCGGCGACCGCGACGGCATCACGCTCGCGCTGCGCGATGCGATCCGCGCGGGCAAGGTCGTGGGGCCGAACATCGTGGATGCGGGCACCTCGATCTCGACCACCTCGGGCCACATGGACCCCGCGCTCGGCTTCCGCGACGACCTGCGCGGCGCGCTCGACCGCCACGACAACCTCTGCGACGGGGCGGACGCCTGCCGGCGCGCCGTGCGACTGCAGGTGGCGCGCGGCGTGGACGTCATCAAGATCGCGACCACCGGCGGCGTCAACAGCCGCATCGGTGCCGGGCTCGGCAAGCAGATGTTCGACGACGAGGTGCAGGCGATCGTCGACACCGCCCGCCTCTACGGCAAGAAGGTCGCCGTGCACGCACACGGCGAGGACGGCGTGAAGATCGCGCTCGCCGCCGGGGTGGACTCGATCGAGCACGGCACGACGCTCGACGATGAGTGCTTCGAGCTGTTCCGAAAGTCGGGGGCGTATTACGTGCCGACGCTGTCGACCGTGAACGGCTACCTCGAGCGCATCGCCGCCGACCCGAACGCCTACGCGCCTGCGGTGCGCGCCAAGGTGGACTGGCGCATCCGGATCACCGGCGAATCGCTGCGAAAGGCCGTGCCGCGGGGCGTGAAGATCGCCTTCGGCACCGATGCCGGCGTCAGCAAGCACGGCCGTAACGCCGACGAGTTCGAACTGATGATCAAGCACGGCATGACGCCCGCGCAGGCGCTCGAGGCCGCCACCGTCAACGCCGCCGACCTGCTCGGCCTGTCCGCCGACGTGGGCACGCTCGAGCCCGGCAAGCGCGCCGACCTGATCGCCGTCGAGGGCGACCCGATGCGGGACGTGACGGTGCTCAAGCGGGTGCCGTTCGTGATGAAGGACGGTGCGGTGTTCAAGGACGAGCGCGGCTCGCGGCCGACGGCTCAGTAGGGCGACAGCCGCTCGCGCAGGGCTGCCTGCAGGTCCCCGTCCACCGCCGGATCGAAGCGGCGGGCCGCCGCCCAGTCGTAGCCCCAGGGATTCGCGGCACGCAGCGCTCCGGGCTCGTCCGCGAAGCGCGGAAAGACGTGAGCGTGCAGCGCGGGCTCGAGGTTGCCGAACAGCGCGTAGTTGATGCGCACCGCCCCGGTCAGCTCGAGTACGGCCTGCCCGAGCCGGGCCATGTCGGCGAGGAACGCCGCCTGCATGTCGGGCGAAAACGCGTTGAGGTGCGGCACCACAGGATCGGGCAGCAGCAGGCAATAGCCTGCGAGCACCTGCGGGTCGCCCATCACGGCCCAGCCGGTCGGCAGGCGCGCGATGGCCGTCGGATCGGAGCCCGCGCGGCAGGCCTCGACGCGCCGGTGGATGGCGGTGCTCACGCCGCGCCCGTTCCGTCGCGGAAGATGAAGTACACAGCGCCCAGCATGCACAGCGCCGCCCAGAGGTAGTCGAGCTTGAGCGGCTGGCGCATGTAGAAGAGCAGGAACGGCACGAACACCGTGAGTGTGATGACCTCCTGAACGATCTTGAGCTGCGGCAGCGTCATGACCGTGTAGCCGATCCGGTTGGCCGGCACCTGCAGCAGGTACTCGAACAGCGCGATGCCCCAGCTCACGAGGGCGGCCACGTACCACGGGCTGCCGCTCAGGTTCTTGAGGTGCGCGTACCAGGCGAACGTCATGAAGATGTTCGACAGCACGAGCAGAAGGATGCTGACGGGAAACGCCTGCACGCATCACTCCACGGCGAAGGGCGCGGGCAGGCGGACGCCAAGGGCCCGGAGGCTCGCGCGCGTCTCGGCCGGGCTGCGATGGTGGATTGCCCGCCAGCCGCAGGCCGCGGCGCCCGCGACGTTCGGCGGCAGGTCGTCCACGAACACGGTCGCGGCCGGCTCGAGCTCGAAGCGCCGCTCCGCCTCGCGGTAGATCGCGGCCGACGGCTTGACGGCGCCGACCCGGAACGAAGCGACCACGCCGTGCGTGAGCGCCTCGAGGCCGTACAGCGCGTCGAGGTGCCGCCAGTGCATGTCGCCGATGTTCGACAGCAGGAATACCCGGTACTCGCCCATGAGTCCGGAGGCGAGGTCGAACATCTCCTGCGCCCGGTCGAACATGTCGAGCCAGCGCCCGCGCAGCTCGCCGGGGTCGAGCGGCCGAGCGGCCATCGCGGCCACGCGACCGAGCAGCTCGTCGCCCGTGATCTCGCCGCGCTCGTGCGCCGCGAGGTCCACGCGCTCGAGCCATGCGGGAAGGTCGGTCATGTCGATGCCGGCCGAGGCGAGATACTCGATGAACGGCTGGTAGCGCAGGCGCACCAGCACGCCGCCGATGTCGAAGACCACGTTGCGGATCATGCGAGCCCCCGGGGGAGATCAGGCGCCGGCCAGCCGCTCGAGTTCCGGCGGCTCGCCAGCCTCGCGACGCAGGCGCAGCACGAAGTCGAAGCGGTCCACGTCCGTGCAGTAGTCGAAGTCTTCGCGCGGGGCCCAGTCGCAGGCCGGGTCGAAGAACTTGACCGCGGCTGGTGCGTCACGCAGCCGTTCGCGCACCTCGGCCAGCGGTGCCGGCTGCCCGGCCAGCATGAGCCGCAGGCACTCGGCGTACAGGTCGTCCTCCGCGCAGCGCTCGCGTGCCTCGTGGCCCATGCGCACGATCGAGACCTGTGCAGGCGAGCGGGCCTGCAGGTAGCGGTGCACGGCCGAGATGTTCACGAACGAGCCGGTGATCACCTCGTCGGCACCGGTGGCGTTCAGGAGCCCCTGCGTGCCGGCATGGGTGGTGTGCACGAGGACCTTGCCACGCAGGTCGAGCGCGCGGATCTCGGTCGGCGAATTGCCCGCGTCGAACCCGGGCAGCCTGCGCGCGTGGCGCTCGCCGGCCAGCACCGCGCCGGGGAATCGCCGACCGAGCTCGAGCGCCTCGGCGATCTCGCCGGCGGGCAGCACGCGGGCGGCGCCGGCGTCGAAGGCGTAAGGAGCGACCGCGAAGGCGCGGAACACGTCCACGACGACGGCAATGCCGCGCGCCTCGCGCGCTCCGGCCACGTGATCGAAGATTTCAACGCGCATGCGGGGCTCTCCTGTCCTCGTTGACGGCGACGATCCTCGCCCGAGGGATGAAGTTGAAGTCGGTCGCCGACGCCGCGGTGTACGCTCCCATCATCCGGCCGACGACGAGGTCGCCGATCCGCAGCTCCGGCAGCGGGATGTCCTCTCGGACGACGTCGATGCTGTCGCAGGTCGGGCCCGCCAGCACGCACGGGTGGCGCGGACCCCGCGTGCGCAGGCTCTCGATCGGATACAGCGCGTGGTCGTACAGCTGCCCGCCGAAAGAGCCGTACATGCCGTCGTCGAGGTAGTACCACCAGCGGCCCTCGCGCTGGGCGCGCCCCACCACGGCCGTGACGCAGGTCCCGGCCGGCCCGACGATGAAGCGCCCGGGCTCGGCGATGACCTCGACCCCGGGCGGCAGCGTGGCGAGCTCGCGGCGGATCGGGCGGCAGAAGCGGTCGATGGGCTCGGTGGGGCTGCCGTAGGGAATGGGAAAACCGCCACCGATGTCGAGCACGTCGAGGCGCGCAAGCCCGCGCTCGGCGACCTGCCGCATGACTTCCCGGCAGGCGTCGATCGCCTCGACGTACTTCGACGAGTCGGCGACCTGCGAACCGACGTGGAAGCTCAAGCCCCGCACGCGCACGCCGACGCTGCCCGCGAGCTCGACGAGCGGCGCCACCGCCGCGGGTTCGCAGCCGAACTTGCGGGAGAGGTCCACGACGGCAGACGGGCTGCGGAACGACACCCGCAGCAGCAGCTCGGCTCGGCGGCGGTACGGGACGAACTTGCGGATCTCGTCGGGGTTGTCGGCCACGAAGCGGCGAATCCCGAAACGCAGCGCCGCGCGGATCTCCGCGTCGCGCTTGATCGGGTGCGTGTGGATGCAACGCCCGGCGGCCACGCCCTGCGAACGCACCAGCGCGATCTCCCCGGCCGTGGCCACGTCGAAGCCGGCGCCGAGGTCGCGCAGCGTCGTGACGACGGCCGCGTGCGGCAGCGGCTTGAGTGCGTAGAAGAGGCCGACGCCCGGCAGCGCGGCCGCGAGGTCGCGGTACTGACGACGGATGGCGTCGCAATCCACGACCAGCAGCGGGGTTCCGTGCTCGGCGGCGAGCGCGGCGAGCGTCCGCGCACCCGGCCGACGCGGAGCCGCCCGTCCACGGCGCCCCGGCACGGTCATGGAACGCCCGTGTCCTCGCCGAAGTCCGCGCGCAGCGCGGCGATGTCGGGATCCACGGTCACCAGGTTCTCGGCCGATGCCGCACGCCGCAGGCGGTCGCGTACTGCCTCCCACGCCTCGCCCGGGGGCACCTCCTCCACGAGGATTTCCCGGGCGCCCGACTTGTCGAGCGTGCGCAGATTGACGTAGAGCTCGCGTGCGTAGACGTCGGCACGGCGCCCGGCATTGATCCAGGTCATGAACTTGTTCGCGACCCTCGGCGGCCGCATCGCCAGCACGGCCACCTTGCCGTGGTCCGAGGTGAGCTGCGTCACCACTTCCTCGAGCGCCCCGCTGTTGACGAGGCTGAGCGGCGTCGCCGGGGCGTAGTGCTTCGCGTCGGAGCCGGGCACGCGCGGCACCACCGCCACCGGGCCCTCGGCGATCTGCGGAACGACGGCACGCAGCTGGCTCAGCGTGATGACGCCCGGCCGGAGCACCCGCGGCACGACATCGACGCAGGAGACGATCGTGGACTCGACGCCGATCTTGCAGTCGCCGCCGTCGAGAATCACCTTCACGGCGTCGCCGAACTCCTCGCGCACATGCTCGGCGCGCGTCGGGCTCACCCGACCGTAGCGGTTGGCGGAAGGTGCCGCGATGCCGCTGCCGAAGGCGCGCAGCAGCTGTTGCGCGACCGGGTGCCCCGGCACGCGCACGGCCACGGTCTCCTGCCCGCCAGTGATGGCGAGGTCCACGGCCGGCGCGCGGCGCAGCACCAGGGTGAGGGGTCCGGGCCAGAAGCGCTCGGCCAGCGCCTGCGCCGCGGGCGGCACCTCGAGCGCCCAGCGCTCGATCAGGCGCGGGTGGTCGATGTGCACGATCAGCGGATGGGTCGCTGGCCGACCCTTGAGCTCGAACACCCGGCGCACGGCCTCCGGGTTCTGCGCATCGGCGCCCAGCCCGTAGACCGTCTCGGTCGGGAACGCAACGACCTCGCCGTCGCGCAATGCCTCCACGGCGCGGTCGATCTCGTCCTGAGGCAGGCGGGCCATGACCATCGCGAGATGATAGCCGTAAAGAAACGGGGCCGCTCGCGCGGCCCCGTTGATCCGGGACGGGCTCCGCCTAGAGCTTGAAGTCGTAGCGGAACTCGAGGCCGAAGCTGCGACCGCGGCGCAGGGCGCCGAAGAACGCGCGCGGCGAACCGGTATCCGCGCCGCCGACGGCGCCCGGCCCACCCGTGACCGGATAGCCTGCGGGCGAGGTGGCCGGCGGACCGCAGGGCACCGTGGCAAGGGCGGGATTGCAGGGCTGTCCGGGGGTGAAGTTCGCGCTGCCGGTACGCAAGTCGAACCAACGGGTCGCGAGCGGGATGGTGTCGGAGTCCGTGAGGTTGCGTCCGAATGCAACGATCGACCAGCCGTCGTCGCTGCGGATGCCGAGGCGCAGGTTCACGAGGGTGGTCTCACCGGTCTCGGCGAGGTTGTGGACCTGCACGTACTTGCTGCCCTCGTAGGACACGCCGAAGTTGCCGATCAGGCTGAGCCCCTGACCCAGGTCCATCGGCGCGTCGTAGTTCAGCGAGAAGTTCGCCATCTCCTCGGAGCCGAGCGGATAGCGCCGGCCGGAGATGCTGCATTCCGGCACGGTGCCGAGCGCCGGGTTGTAGATGATGCCACCGGTGTTCAGCGTGTACTCGAAGTCGTCGCAGCCCTTGGTGATCTCGGTGTCGGTGTAGGCATAGCCGGCCGAGAGGGTGATCGCGTCGGTGATCGCGGCCTGCACGTCGAACTCGAAACCCATGATCTCGCCTTCACCCTGGTTGGTGACGACCGAGGTCACGGCGCCCTGCCCGGTCGCCGAAGGCACCGACTGGGTGAACTGCACGTCCGTGGCCTGCGTGAAGTAGGCGGCAAGGCCCATGCGCAGTCGGTTGTCGAATCCTTTCCACTTGGTGCCGATCTCGAAGTTGTCGGACTCCTCCTGCTCGTAGGTGGGCTTGTCGATCGACAGGCCCGCCACGCCGTTGAGGCCGCCCGGCTTTGCGCCCTGCGCGAAGATGCCGTACACCATCCAGTCGTCATTGACCTGGTAGTCGAGCGTGATGCGCGGGGTGGTCGAGTCGAAGTCGGCCTCGTCCTCGTAGCGGACGGCTCCGAGCGGCAACGCGTTGTTGACGCCCGCGGCGCTCGCGCAGCGCCGCGTGAGCCAGTTGTAGTTGACCGTGGAGCAGTACTCGGTGCGCTCCTTGGTTTCCTCCATGTAGCGCAGCTCGCCGGTGAGGGTCAGCCGGTCGGTGATGTCGAAGGCCAGCAGGCCGAATACCGCGGTGTTCTCCACGGTCTCGGTATAGTCGGCCGTGCCGCCGCCACGCGGATGCTCGAAGGTGAGGTCGCTGCCGTCGTCCTCCTGGTCAAAGTAGTAACCGCCGACGAGGCCGCGCAGCCGGCGGTCCTGTGGGCTCGCGAGACGCAGCTCTGTCGATACGCTGCGCGTGTCGTTGCGGTTGGTGTTCGCGAATAGCGGTTCCTCGGTCGCCGGCGGATATACGAGGCCGGTGCCTGGGATGAAGGTCGGAATCAGGGTGAAGGCGTTCGAGTGGTCACTGTCGGTTCCGAACAGGTTCTCGAAGTCGCGATAGCCCGACAGCGAGGTGATCACCCAGCCCGATCCGCCGATGTCCCAGTCCGCACGCAGGGTGCCGAAGTACTCGTCAGTCTCGACGCCGTCGAAAGCCGTGCCATCGCGCACCTGGGTCACGCCCCCCACCGACACCGGGAGGGGGTCGGTGTTGAGAGCCACGACGCCCGGGCGGATGCGCCCGCAGTAGTACTGGTTTGGATTCGTGCCGGGAACCACGGCCGGGCCGGGGTTCGTGTCGCGGTAACGCTGCGACCGATAGCCTGGGAAGCAGTTGTTCGCGCTGGCACCCTGCAGGAACAGCGCCAGCGGACCGTCGTCGTCCTCCCGGTAGAAGCCCGTCGCCTGCACCCTGATGTCGTCGATCGGCCGCCAGTACACGGCGAGCCCGAGCGACTTGGTGGACTCGTCGCCGACCTTCCGGCCAGTCAGTGAGTTCTTGTACTCGCCGTCATAGGAGTAGCTGCGGGCGTTGAGGCGCACGCCAAGCGTGTCGCCGAGGAAGCCGCTGCCGACCGAGAACGAATAGTCCTGCTCGCCGAACTGGGCGACCGAGGCACGCACGCTCGCCTCGAGGTCGTCGGTCGGCATGCGGGTGATGAAGTTGATCGCGCCCGCGTAGGTGTTGCGGCCATAGAGCGCGCTCTGCGGGCCCTTGACCACCTCGATGCGCTCGAGCGAGTTGAAGTCGAGGCCCTGGATGTCGCCCGGGAAGTACACGCCGTCGATGAAGTAGGCGGTGCCCGACTCCACGCCGAACTGCACGCCGGCGAGCACGTTCGACTGGCCGCGGATCACGGGTCGGTCCGTCGTGCGGCCGAAGGCCTGCGAGAAGGACAGGCCGGGGGTGAAGTCGGCGATGTCGTTGATGCTCACGAGGCCCTGCTGCTCGATCGCCTGGGACGTGAACGCCGAGACCGCGACCGGCGCGCTCTGCAGCGACTCCTCGGTCTTGCGTGCCGTGACGATGATTTCCTCGAGCCCCTGGGCCGAAGCCGTGGTCGAGACCTGCCCGAGCACGGCGGCGACCGCCAGGCTCAGGAACGCGGAGCGGGAATAGCGGGACATGCGTGCTGACCTCACCCTTTTATCGTTGGAAGACACGTGTGCCGATGACGCGGACGACTGCCGGCGAGGGACGAGCAAAACCGGCGCGCCGAGATCAACGCCCCCTGAACGGCTGACCGACCGAGCGATAGTACCCAAGCTGTCGCGAAGATCCAACGCGACCGGCTCGAGGCGCCGGGTACGGTCGTTCGGAAGCAGTGGCCACGACGCCACAACGCTGGAGAATCAGTCCAGCGCCCGGCGCTCCCAGCCCGCCCCCGTACGGACGAGTTCGTACGTCGGCCAATAGTGCCGGTCGAGCTTGAGCGTGATGACCTCGGTCGAGCCGTTCCAGGTGATGGTCTTGAGTCGCAGCGATGAGCGGTCGGGACGGCCGCGCACGGTCGCGATGAAAGCATCGAGGTCCGGCACCGGGAGCCCGTCCACCTCGACGATGCGGCGGCCCGCGAACAGCCGGTAACGGGTCGCGGGCGATCCGTACGAGAAGAAGGCGACGAACACGCCCTCCGGCGGGATGCCGCGCTGCGTCGCCATCGCCCGATGGGGGGCGTGCAGCACGGCGCCGGCCCACAGCAGCAGCCGGTCGATGTCGCCCCCGCCGAGCGGCGCCGTGGCAACCTCGAGCGTCACTTCGCTGCCGTCGCGCAGCACCGTGACGGACACCCGCGGCGCACGCGTCATGCGCTCGACCGCGCGCGGGCGATTGACGGGCCGCCCGTCCACCGCGAGGAGCAGATCGCCCTCGCGCAACACGCCAGCGGCCGGCGAGCCCGCCGTCACGCGAGTGACGCGCAACGCCTGACGCTGCGCCCCGTCGAGCGACTCGAGCCGGGCGACCCAGGCGTCGTCGAGCCCGAGCTTGCGCGCCGCCGAGATCGGCACGGACTCGAACTCTGCCTCCAGTGAGTACAACGGCGCACCCGACCGCAGCGCTTCGACCATCTCGCTCACGAGTTCCGCGCTGATCGCCCGGTTGACCTGCACGAAATCGCGTCCGGACTCCGTCGCGAAGCTGGACCACAGCGCGCGCACGCGCCCGTCGCGCCCGGCGATCACGCCGTCGAAATCGGTCGGCGCGTTCACGAGGGTCGCCACCTCGAGGTTCGATTCCCGGAAACGCAGCGTCCGCGACAGCGGGAAATTCACGCCCTCGACCGACGACACCGTCGTCGCGAGCGCGCGGACCCGGGAATCCCCGCTCAGCCCGACCACGGTGACCGACTCGCCCGGCACGAGTTCGCGAGGATCGAGCTTCGCGGCTCGGATCGGCGTGCCGTCGAGCAAGGCGGGATCGAAGGACACCAGCGCCAGGTTGTGCAGCGGATGAACGTATTCCACGCGGCCCGGCACTTCGACCGATCCCGCCACCGTGATGCGCACGTCGCCGACCGCGACGGGGACGGTGTTGCGGTCCACGGCCACGAGGCCGCGGGTCGCGTCGACGATCACGCCGGTGCCGTGGTAGTTGCGCTCCGTGACCCCGGCCACCGAGAACGGCATGTCGAAGTTGACGAGCACCAGCGAGGGCGCGAGTCGGTCCGCGACGGCATCGCCCGTGGTGACGAACGTGGTGCGTGCCGGCGGTTCGGCCTGCGCGGCCGGCGGCGGCGCCAGTTCGCGGCAGGCCCAGTAGCCGGTCGCGTCGTCACGGCGGCAGTGCTGCGCGGGGAACCAGCGGCGGTCCATGCGCATCACGCGGGTCTGCGTACCGCGCGGGTCGTCGAGCGTCTTGTAGCGCAGCGCTGCACGGCCACCGTCCGGCAGCGCGGCGATGGCTGCCTCGAACTCGGCGAGCGTCGCGACCGGCTGGCCGCCGACCGACTCGATGACCGCGCCGCGCGGCACGCCCGCGGCCCCGAGCGTGTACCCCGGGTTGGCGACGTACACGCCGCGCACCGGCGTGTTCAGGTGCCGGGCCATCTGGTACGAGAGCGAGTGGACGACGGCGTCGCCGAACTCCAGGTACTCCGCCGGCGTGATGGCGTGCAGGTCCTGCACCTCGAGCGACCGGACGACACGCTCGCCACCGCGCTCGACCTCGACCTCGATCGTGCGGCCGACGGAATCGTCGAGCAGTTCGGCGAGCGGGTCGAAGGTCGTGACCAGCCGGCCGTTGACGCGCACCAGGATGTCACCAGGCTGCAACGCGCCCTCGGTGGGCGAGCCCGGCTGCACGTCCTGGACCACCAGCATGCCGGTGAGCTGCGAGGCCGCGCGGCGTGCCTCGGCCTGTGTCTCCGGGCGCAGGCCGAGGCGCTCGAGCTCGTCGTACGGGGTGTAGGCGAAGACCACCTGCAGCGTGCCGCGCGTGACCGGCTGCCCGGCGCGGATCAGCTCCAGCGCACGCTTCACCCGCCCGAGCGGCAGGTAGAAGCTCGAGGCTGCGCCGGTGCTGCCGCCGGCGTTGAGGGCCACGACGCGACCCTCGATGTCGATGACGGGGGAACCCGACGATCCGCCCGACGTGCCCGAAGCCGCCTGCAGGTAGAAGGTGTTGAAGTCGTTGTACTTGCCGACGCCGTACTCCGGCGTCGACCGGTCGAGCCGCGCGAGCGTGCCGGCCAGGATCGACAGCTGCTCGCCCGCGTCGTTGCCGAGCACGCGCACTTCAGTGCCCACCCGTGCTCCCTGCGGGTACAGCGGCAGCGCCAGCGGCTGCACGTAGCGCAGCTTGGCCGGGTCGTAGCGGTAGAAGCCGAAGTCGTGCACCGGGTCGCGGTACACGGCGCGCAGCTCGACCTCCTCGCGGTTCTGGAAGATCGCCGTCGCCACGACCGGACCCGGCGTGACCACGTGACGGTTGGTGAGGATCAGGCCCCGCTCCGCGTCGACCACGAAGCCGGTGGCCTGCGTCGACTGGTTCCACTCGGTGTCGAAGGCCCGTGCCTGGTCGACCTCGATCGTGACCACCGAGGGCGCGATGCGCGACAGCGTCTGTTCCCAGGCCGCCGTGTCGGCATGGCCGGCCAGCGGCAGCAGGCCGACGACGAGGGCAAGTGAAGCCCAGGCGAGCGCGACGGCGCCGCGCATCACAGCCGCCGACCGAAAGCCGCGTGGAAGCGGTCGTCGAATTCGCCGCGGGTGAAGCGGTGGTGCTGCGTGCCGGCGTGAGCGATCTTGATGGCCCCCATCAGCGAGGCGACGCGGCCGGTCGTCTCCCAGTCGAGTCCCTGCTGCAGTCCGAAGATCAGGCCCGCGCGATAGGCGTCGCCGCAGCCCGTCGGGTCCACCACCGCTTCCGGGCGCACCGGGGGAACCAGGATCTGGCGACCGTCCGTGTGGATGACGCTGCCCTCGGCGCCGCGCGTGACGATCAGCGCGCGGACGCGCCCCGCCAGTTCGCCGAGCGAAAGGCCGGTGCGCTCCGCCAGCATCTGGCCCTCGTAGTCGTTGACCGCTATCCAGGTCGCCTTGTCGACGAAGTCGAGCAGCTCCGGCCCGTCGAACATGGGCAGCCCCTGGCCGGGATCGAACAGCAGCGGGATACCGGCCGCCGCGAACTGCGCCGCGTGCTGCAGCATGCCGTCGCGACCGTCGGGCGCCACCACGCCGAGCGTGACGCCGGCATCCTCGGGTACGCGGTTCAGGTGCGCGTGGCTCATGGCGCCCGGGTGGAAGGCCGTGATCTGGTTGTCGTCGAGGTCGGTCGTGATGAACGCCTGGGCCGTGTACTCGCCGGCGACCTCGCGCACGTGGGTGAGGTCCACCGAGCGCTCGCGCAGCCACGCGGCGTAGGGCGCGAAGTCGTGCCCGACGGTGGCCATCGGCGCGCCCGAGCCCCCGAGCAACGCGAGGTTGTAGGCAATGTTGCCGGCGCAGCCGCCGTAGTTGCGGCGCATGCTCGGCACCAGGAACGACACGTTCAACAGGTGGATGCGATCGGGCAGGATGTGGTCGCGGAAGCGACCGGGGAAGACCATGACCGTGTCGAAGGCGACCGAGCCGCAGATGATTGCCGTCATTATGAAGACCGTTGGTGTGGGGCGGGCGGGTGGCGGGAACTCAGGCCGGCAGCACGAGCATTGCGCCCACCAGCAGGGCGCGCTCGGCACCGCTCTCGCCGAGCCGGAGCCCGGCCGGCACGAGCACGCAGGCGAACCAGGCCTCCTGGCGGAAGGCCGCCTCGCTGCGATAGCAGTGGCGCAGCCCGCGCGGCAAGTTGAGCGTCGCCCGCCGCAGGCGCGTGAGCCCCTGCGGCCGGCGACCCTCGCGCATCAGGCCGCCTTCCAGGCGATGTCGAGCTGCTTGGCGGCGCGCACGTCGTCGAGCCGGCGGCACGGCAGCGTGTACGGCGCTCCCTTGAGCTTCGCCGGGTCGGACATCGCCTCCTCTCGGATGGCGACCATCGCCTCGACGAAGGCGTCGAGTTCTTCCTTCGACTCCGTCTCGGTCGGCTCGATCAGCAGGCACTCCGGCACGAGCAGCGGGAAGTAGGTGGTCGGCGCGTGGAAGCCGAAGTCGAGCAGGCGCTTGGCGAAGTCCATCGCCGTCGTGCCGTGCTCGCGCGCCTCGCGGCGCAGCGTCACGATGAACTCGTGCCCGGCGCGGCGGCCGGGATAGGCGAGTTCGAAGCCCGCCGCGGACAGGCGCGCCATCAGGTAATTGGCATTCAGCGTCGCGAATTCCGATACGCGGTGCATGCCCTCGCGGCCGAGCATGCGCATGTACACGTAGGCACGCAGCAGGACGCCCGTGTTGCCCATGAACGCCGACAGCCGGCCGATGGTCTGCGGCAGGTCCTTCTCGCCGAGCCAGCGGTAGCGCTGGCCGTCGAACCCGACGAGCGGCACGGGCAGGAACGGCAGCAGCCGCTCGCCCACGCCGACCGCGCCCGAGCCCGGTCCGCCGCCGCCGTGAGGCGTCGAGAAGGTCTTGTGCAGGTTCATGTGGATGACGTCGAAGCCCATGTCGCCCGGACGCACCTTGCCGAGGATCGCATTGAGGTTGGCGCCGTCGTAATAGAGCAGCCCGCCCGCCTCGTGCACGATTTCCGCCACCTCGCCGATGCGCCGCTCGAACACGCCGAGCGTCGAGGGGTTGGTGAGCATGATTCCGGCCGTCTGCGGGCCGACCGCGGCGCGCAGCGCGTCGAGGTCGATGTCGCCGCTCGGCAGCGAGGGGATCTCGCGTACCGTGCAGCCGCACATGGTCGCGGTGGCCGGGTTCGTGCCGTGGGCCGCATCGGGGACGATGATCTCGGTGCGCGCGAGGTCGTTCCGTGCGCGGTGGTAGGCACGGATCATCGCCACGCCAGCGAACTCGCCCTGGGCGCCCGCCATTGGCGTCAGCGACACGCCTCGCATCCCGGTGACGGCCTTGAGCATCTCCTGCAGCTCGTACAGGCACTGCAGCACGCCCTGTCCCGTGGACTCCGGGGCGAGCGGGTGCCGGCCGAGGAACTGCGGCAGCATGGCGTACTGGTTGCAGGCCCGCGGGTTGTATTTCATCGTGCACGACCCGAGCGGGTAGAAGTGCGTGTCGATGGAGAAATTGAGCCGCGACAGCCGCGTGAAGTGGCGCACCGCCTGAAGTTCGGAGACCTCGGGCAGCAGCGGCGGCGCGCTGCGCCGCAGCGCCTCGGGCACGCGCGATGCGGCCGGGGCCTGCGGGTACTGTGCCTCGGCGCTGCGGCCGGCGCGCGAATGCTCGAAGATCAGCTTTTCGTTCATGGACGTGTCCTCGGGGCGCGGCTCAGGCCGCGGCCGCGCTCTGCTGCATCACGTCGGCGAGCGCGCGCGCATAGGTCGCGATGTCCTCGGGCGTACGCGTCTCCGTCGCGCAGACGAGCAGCGCGTTGCCGAGGGATGGGTAGTGGGCCGAGATGTCACAGCCGCCCACGATGCCGCGCGACGCCAGCGCCTCGAGCACGCCGCGCACGGGGCGGTCGAGCAGCAGCACCGCCTCGTGGAACCGCGGCCGGTCGAAGGCGAGGCGCACGCCGCGCACGCGCGTGAGTGCCTCGACGAGTTCGGCCGAGCGGTCCATGCAGGTCGCGGCGACCTGGGCGAGACCGTGCGGTCCGAGCAGCGACATGTAGATCGTGGCTGCCGTGACCAGCAGCCCCTGGTTGGTGCAGATGTTCGAGGTCGCCTTGCTGCGGCGGATGTGCTGCTCGCGTGCCTGCAGCGTGAGGGTGAAGCCGGGCCGCCCGTCGAGGTCGACGGTACGCCCGACGATGCGGCCCGGCATCTGCCGCACGTTTTCCATGCGCGTCGTCATGAAGCCGAAGTACGGGCCGCCGGAGGACAGCGGCACGCCGAGGGGCTGCCCCTCGCCGCAGACGATGTCGGCGCCCCTGGCGCCCCACTCGCCCGGGGGCTTCAAGATGGCGAGCGAGGTCGGGTTGACCACGGCGATGACCAGCATGCCCGCCTCGTGGGCCCGGTCGGTCAGCGCGTCCACGTCCTCGAGCGTGCCGAAGAAGTTCGGCTGCTGGATGACG
>Ga0209391_10000964_pt1 | contig 14608 bp, 10 predicted proteins | sample PPLLak3March2015_FD_187246 | JGI IMG/M metagenome (GOLD analysis project Ga0209391, IMG submission 187246) | Freshwater sediment microbial communities from Prairie Pothole Lake near Jamestown, North Dakota, USA - PPLs Lake P7 Core (1) Depth... | ecosystem: Environmental > Aquatic > Freshwater >... | reverse complement strand
GGGGCCTGGCTGCAGGCTGTGGGGAGCAACGGGCAAGACCCATTCCTCGTGACCTGCCCGCCGCGAGGGTCCCTTGGCAACGCCCATGACCGGAATGTCACCCAGACCGCATTCTGACAGCACTTCCACTGCAATGCCCAACTGACCCTTGCCACCATCGACGAGGATCAGGTCCGGCAGTTGCGCCTCTTCCTTCTGTAATTTTTGGTACCTGCGAGTCATGACCTCCCGCATCGCGGCATAATCATCCCCTGGTTCAAACCCGTCGAGGTTGTAACGGCGGTAGCGTGACTTGACCGGGCCTAAAGGGTCAAATACCACGCAGGAAGCCACCGTCTTGTCACCGGATGTATGCGAAATATCAAAACATTCAATAACCTTGGGTGTTTCCTCCAGTTTCAGCAGGTCGGCAAGTTGCTCGAATTGCCGGCTGCTACGGGTCGATTCTGAACTGCGCATATGCAGTGCGTTCAGCGCGTTTCGACCAGCCAGCTCGAGCCAGTTGCGGCGGTGGCTGCGCGGATGAGACTGGATTTCCACCTTTCTGCCACTGCTTTCGCGAAACACCGCTTCAAACAGCTTTTCCTGCTCCAACGGATGAGAAATGATGATTTCCGGCGGGGCCTGACGATCGCTGTAGTACTGACCCAGAAACGCATGCAGTATTTCAGCATCCGCATGCCCCTCGGACTGGCTGGGGAAATAGTCGCGCTGGCCGAGGCTATGTCCGCCGCGGACCGAAATCACTTCGATGGCGACGCTGGTGTCGATCCGTGCAAGGGCGATGATATCCAGGTCACCGTTACCGGCCGAGACAAACTGGCGCGCCTGCATTTGCTTCAGGTGGTTGATCTGGTCACGGTATTGCGCCGCATGTTCATAGTGCTGCAAACCGGCGGCGTGCTCCATGCGGTTGATCAGGCGGGAAATCACCTTTTGACTTTGTCCCCGCAGGAACAACAGGGCGTCATCCACCTGCCCCGCATAGTCTTCAATACTCACCTTGCCCACGCAGGGCGCGGTGCAGCGTTTGATCTGGTGCTGTAGACACGGCCTGGTCCGGTGGCTGAAGTAATTGTCCTCGCAGTTGCGCAGCAGAAAAAGTTTCTGGATCAGGTTGATGCTCTCCCTGACCGAACTGGCTGAAGGATACGGGCCAAGGTAACGCCGGCCTTTCTCCCTGACCCCGCGGTGGAAGGCAATACGCGGAAACTCCTGATCGCTGCCGATCATCAGCCAGGGATAACTCTTGTCATCGCGCAGCAACACGTTATAACGGGGTTTAAGCGACTTGATCCACTCGTTCTCGAGCAACAGGGCCTCGGCCTCGGTGCGCGTGAGACTGACTTCGATGGTATGAATCCGCGCAACCATCCGCATGATGCGGTCGATCTTTGGACGCGCGTCAAAGTAACTGGCAACACGTTTGCGCAGGTTTGCGGCCTTGCCAACGTACAGCGCGGCGCCTGCGACATCGCGCATCAGGTAGACACCGGGACCGGCGGACAAACGCCGGGCGAACTGCTTGCCGTCAAACTCTTTTATGGCTGGCGGTAATCCGGCTTTTTTCACAACTTGCCCAGTTGCCCCTCAACATTTTCCAACAATCCCATGGTGGCTGCTTTCAGCAATTCACACATGTAGGTAAAACCGTCCATGCCACCATAATACGGATCCGGCACCTCTTCGGGTCGGGCATCAGGGTGGTATTGCATCATCATTTGCAGACTCGCCATGGAACCCGCCGGACGGATTCTCTGCAGGTCCTGGTAGTTATTGTTATCCATCGCGATGATCAGGTCATAGTGATCGAAGTCGGCAGCGCCGACCTTGCGTGCGCGTAACTGGCTGATATCGACTCCGAAATTCAACGCCGTTGCCACTGCCCTCGCATCAGGCGCCTGGCCGATGTGGTAGCCGTGGGTGCCGGCGGAGTCGATGGAAACCTGCGCCCTGAACCTGGATTTTTGCAGGGCGGCGGCGAAAAAGCCTTCAGCCGAAGGTGACCTGCAGATATTTCCCATGCAAACAAAAAGTATATTAATCATGATGATATTGCATATTTGTGCTTATTGCATTAAAGACCGTAACCGCTGCAGGTCCTCCGCCGTGTCGACACCTGCCGGTATGAATTCACAGGCACACGCCATCGCAATACGGCCACCCCGCTCCATGATGCGCAGTTGCTCGAGACGCTCGCAACTCTCCAGGGGTGTTGGTGGGTACGCTGCATAACGGCGCAGCGCGGCCAGGCGGTAGGCATACAGTCCGAGGTGTCTCTTCCACACCACTCCGGCTTTCAGCGCCTCGGCAATCGAGGCATAGGAGCGGGCGAACGGGATCGGCGCACGGCTGAAGTACAAGGCCCGGTCAAGCGTGTCGGTGACAACTTTTACGGCATGCGGATTCTGCACTTCGGCAACTTCCGTGATTGGCCAGAAAAGACTGGCAATTTCACAGTCTGCAGACTGATCCAGCAACGCAGCCACCTGGTCAAGACAGGCCGGCGGCATGAGCGGTTCATCACCCTGCAGGTTGACCACCAGTTGTGCATCCGGCCAGTCCAGTTGCGCAGCACATTCGGCAATCCTGTCGCTGCCGCTCTGATGCTGTGCTGCCGTCATCACCACCCGTGCGCCAAACGCTTCGGCAACGCTGGCAATACGCTCATCATCGGTTGCGATCGTCACGGATTCTGCTTTGGATTCGCAGGCGTGCTGCCAGACGTGCTGCAACATGGGCCTTCCTGCCAGATCCAGCAAGACCTTGCCGGGCAACCGTTCGGAGGCAAATCGCGCCGGAATGACGATGTGATATGCCCCGGTGGTCTTGGCCAAGCTCATTTTGTCATCTCCAGCAACCTCACAAGATGCTCCCTGAAGGCAATTTCAAATGACTTGGGCAGACGTGTGGCAACCGGCAGGTACCACGCCTCCGCCAAACCCATGGTGCGGCACTTTACCGCGTCCTTTTCCGTCATGATAATCGCTTGTCCTTCCGGTATTGACTCAAAATCCCTGCGCTCGAATGAATGGTGGTCCGGAAACGCGTGTAAAACAGGCGTGATGCCCAGCTTTTCCAGCGTTTTCGAGAATCGCTGCGGATTGCCGATACCGGCGACTGCATGAACCGTCATTCCGTTGTATTTTTGCCGGAATTGATCTGCTGTAATGGACGTGTTGTCATCGAGTGAATACAGGCTACCGGCCTCCAGGTCCATCACGAACGTAGCCAGGTTTGCCGGTTTTCCACTCCATATACCGGTCGTGACGACATAATCAACCTGGTCGAGACGGGCGGCGGGCTCACGCAATGGCCCGGCAGGCAAAAGACGGCCATTGCCGAGTCCGCGCTCGCCGTCAACGACACACAACTCCATATCTCCCGGCAGGTCAGGCTGCTGCAGTCCGTCATCGGAAATGACAAGGTCAAGAGCCATTTCCTCGAGTTTTCTTATGGCATCAACGCGACGCGCTGCAACCACGACGGGCACGCCGGCACGTGTTGCGAGCAGCACCGGTTCGTCGCCGCAGCTGACCGCATCGCTGTCGGCGTGGACCAGGCGGGTATCCTTGCCTTGCCTGCCATAACCGGTGGTGGCGATTCCCACTTTGATGTTCATGGCAGCAGCGAGTTGGCACAAGTGCATCACCAGCGGGGTTTTACCACTGCCGCCCGCGGTGATATTGCCCACCACGATGAGCGGTAACCCCGGCTGGACGCGTGCGGTGCCGGTTGCGCCCTTCTTTTGAACATATTGAAATACGGCGGAGTAGACCGGTTCCAGCATGCGCAGATACCATGGTGGCCGGTGCGGGCCATACCAGTGCCGCAAAAGCCAATTTTCAGTCGCAGCGCGCATGGCGGTACTAGTCAGCAGCATGACCCTGGATGGCAAACTGGGTATGGTAGAGGCGGGCATAGGTCTCGCCTTTGGCCAGCAACTCCGCGTGCGTACCCTGTTCAATCACCTGCCCTGCCCCAAGTACGATGACCTGGTCGGCGTTCTCGATGGTGGACAAGCGGTGTGCGATGACCAGCGTTGTGCGGCCTTTCATGACCTGTTTGAGCGCGCCCTGGATAGCCCTTTCCGACTCGGAATCAAGCGCCGAGGTTGCTTCATCGAGGATCAGGATGGGTGCATCCTTCAGCAGGGCCCTGGCAATGGCCAGACGCTGCCGTTGGCCGCCTGAGAGCAAAGTGCCGGTTTCACCCAGCACGGTATCCAGGCCTTTGGGCAGCTTTTCGATGAATTCCATCGCGTACGCCGCCGTGGCGGCACGGGTGATGGCATCGCGGTCGACGCCTTCAAGCGCACCGTACGCGATATTGCCGGCAATCGTATCGTTGAACAACACCACGTCCTGGCTGACCAGCGCAATCTGTCTGCGCAGGTTGTCAAGCTTGTAGTCCGAAAGTTCGTACCCATCCAGCAGGATATGACCCTCACTGTAGCGATAGAAACGCGGCAACAGGCCGGCCAGCGTGGTTTTGCCACTGCCGCTTTGCCCGACCACGGCGGTCACGCTGCCAGCCGGAAAATGCAGGCTGACATTCTCCAGCGCTGACTGATGACCAGTGTCATAGCGGAAGCTGACGTTTTTAAATTCAATCTCGCCCCTGACGCGGTCGGTTACGTAGGTGCCGGTGTCCTGCTCCTTTTCGGTGTCAAGGACAATAAAAATGCTCTCCGCCGCGGCAATGCCCTTTTGCATTTGCGATTGCACGCCAGTCAAACGCTTGAGCGGCGGAATGGTTGCGATCATGGCAAAAAATATGGCGGTAAAAGTACCTGCCGTTATCTGGCTCAACATCGCCGGGCGGGTTGCGATCAGCATCAGAACCACCAGCGCAATACCGGCGGCAAATTGCACCAGCGAGGAACTGAACATGTGGGTTGAAACCATGCGCATATGCAAACGACGGGTACGTTCGTTAACACGCTCAAAGCGGTTTCGTTCGGTTTCCTGCCCGAGAAAGACCTTGACCACCCGTTGCCCGATCACCGCTTCTTCCGTCACGTGCGCGACGTCACCCATCGAATTCTGGATGTTGCGTGATATTTTCCGGAACTTGCGGCTGATCACGGTCACCACCAGCGCAATTACCGGCACCAGTATCAGCAGTACCGCGGTCAGGCGGGCGTTCGTGACGAGCATCAGACCCACCAGGTAAACCAGCAGCATGACGTCGCGGAAGGCTGAAATGATGGCCTTGGTCGCGGCGTGTGCAACCTGTTCGCTGTTGTAGGCGAGTTTCGAAATCAACTGGCCGGGCGAGTTATGGTCATAAAACGTGGCTGGCAACTGCAGGTAACTGGCAAACAGTGCCTTGCGAAGATCGGCCACGACACGCCTGCCGGTCCACTCCATACCGTATTCGCCAGCGAAATGACCGGCGATACGCAGCAGCACGACACCCATGACGCCTGCCGCGAGCCATAACCCGTAAGCGGCATCCTTCTCAACGAATACGCGGTCAATCAGGGGTTTGACAAAACCGATGAACATCGCCTGCATACCGGCATCGAGGCTGACACCGACGATGCCCAGCAGGAACATCGGCCAGTATCGGCGCGTGTATCCCCACAGGCGTTTGTAGACGGTCGCTGCGTTCAATGTAACTGGATTTGCCGACATTATTGCTCTTCAGTCATCCGTTCGGTTGCGATCGACAGGCGCCTGAATCCGAGTTGAGCGGTGATATCCATTGCGGTGACGACAAAGTGATGCGGCGTCTGGGCGTCCGCTCGCAGGATCACCGGGATATTTCGATCGTCGCCCGCAGCCTCGATGAATGCCGCTTCAAGGGTGGATCGCTTGCCGTCCAGCAGTTGCCTGTCGTTGAGATAAAACTGCCCCTCGGCGTCGATCACCAACTCGAAACTGTTGGGCTGGTCCACTGGTGAACTGACATTCTTTGCCTCGGGGAGATCGACCTTCAAGACCGCCTGGTGCTCAAAAGTCGTACTCACCATGAAAAAGATCAACAACAGAAAAACCACGTCAATCAGGCTGGCCAGATTGATTTCGGGATCTTCGGCATTGCCGGATGAGCGTAACTGCATGACCTAATCCTCAAAAGACGCATAGCTGCCCGTGGAGACATTGCCGCGTTCTATGCAGTCGATCAGGCGGATCGCCTTTTTCTCCATCGATATGACGTAGTCGGCAACCATGCCACGGAAAAACCGGTAGAAAAAATAGCTGGGTATTGCGACGGTCAAACCGGCAGCAGTGGTGATCAATGCCTGGGAAATACCCCCCGCCAACGGGTTGGCATCACCTACCCCACTGATCATGATCGCGGAAAACACCTGGATCATGCCGAACACGGTGCCGAGCAGGCCGAGCAAAGGGGATATGCCGGCAATGGTGCCCAGCGTGTTCAGAAACCTCTCCAACTCATGAACGACATGACGGCCGGTATCTTCAACCGCTTCCTTGAGCACTTCCCGCGAACGTTGCCGGTTGACCAATGCGGCCGCATAAATACGCCCCAGGGGGGATTCCTGTCGCAGTTGTTCAATATGTCTCCCATCCAGTTCATGCCTTGCAGCCCAGTCTTCAACGGTGCTGCTCAGACCTTTCGGCAGTACCTTGCTCTCGCGCAAGGTCCAGAACCTTTCGATGATGATGGCGACCGCCAGGGTCGAGCAGAGCAGGATCGGCACCATCAGCCAGCCACCGGCGATAATGATTTCAAGCACGCGGTTTCACTCCTTTGCTAACTTCTGACCGGAATAATACCTGAAGCCCGGTTTTATATCCCTCCCGGCTTTTAGCGAAACGCGCGTAATTTTAGGGAAGCTCTGATTAATGCCATCCTGGCATTATCAGAGCGCGGCAGCCGAAAAGTGTCATTTTCGACTGCCTTACAAATCAACGGCTTGGCGCCGCTGATTTGGCGACACATCCGTGTGTCGCTGGAACCTCTGAATTAATCAGAGGTTCCTTAGGGACAATCCGGTGCCGCAGGCCAGCGCCAAATCGCGTTGCGCAGCACGCGGGCGGACAGAATCCTGAAAGCACCGGTCTGGTCGGTGATCATCCGGATACCACCACACTCGGCTGAATTCAGGGTCGGGATGCGGGCATTTGCATAGCGTTCGAGAACATCCGCGCGCGGAAAGCCGAAACGGTTGCCCGACCCTGCAGAGATGATTGACCAGGCGGGGCTGACGGCGTCGATGAGTAACTGTGACGAAGAGGTCGAACTGCCATGGTGTGGGACAGTCATGATTGCATGCGGCCCGAGCCCCTCCTGCACCAGGCGTTGCTCCACGACCTGGCTTATATCACCCGTCAGCAAAAGGCTGATGCCAGGGCCAATGACGCTGACAACACAGGAACTGTCATTACCCCTGTAGGGCAGACCGGGTGATGGATGCAATACGCTGAACTGCAGGCCGTCCCAGTTCCAATGCCGGGGGACTCTGCAGGGATCGATATCCGGACGGTCCTCGCGAAGGTTGGCAAGATATTCGGCACCCGGAAATTCAGACATCAATCCTGTCAACCCGCCGGCGTGGTCGAGGTCGCCATGACTGACAATCACCAGATCGGGTTTCCTGCCGGTCGCCCTGATCATGGGTTGAATGGTTCCGCCAACCATATCCAGACCGGCTTCCCCCTGCAGACCGTTACCCGGTCCGGTATCGTAGACCATGAGATGATCCGGCGTCGTCAATAATACCGAAAGGCCCTGCCCCACATCGAGAAAATCGATACGGGTTTCCGTTTCACCACGCGGGACACCTGCCTGGAAAAGCACGGGCAACATCAACAGCAGGCCGGCAACCCGGCTGGGGACACCCCTGGGCAACATCAGGATGGCGGCGCCCAACATGGCCAATACGACCGTGAGTATGCCGGGCGCTGCAGTTGAGCCGAACGCGGGTGGCTGAAGAGCGGCTAAGCGTTCAAGTATCAGCATGAGCCAATGTGCTGCATAAGCGGCGAGACTGAGCGTCCATGACGCCAGTGGCCCGGGCAGCCAAATCAGCACCAGTGAGGCCAGTATCAATGGCACTATCAGCAGGCTGAACACCGGGATTGCCAGCAGGTTTGCCATCAGTCCGGGCAGGCTGACCTGCTGAAACCAGAGCATGCCAAAGGGCGCCATCACCAGTGATATACCCAGTTGCGCAATAAGCATTTGGCGCCATGCACGCGCGTGTCCGAAGCGCGGTGTGAACAACATGATCAGAACCCCAACCGCGATAAACGAAAGCCAGAAACCGGCACGCAAAGGCGCGAATGGATCGGCAACCAGCACCAGTGACATCGCGATCAGCCAGGCCTGTAAAGGATGGATATTCCGCCGGCACAGTATTGCGACGCCGGCGACCGTCAGCATGATCAGCGCCCGTTGGGTGGCGACGCCGAAACCGGCCAGGGCTGAATACACAAACGCGGCCAGCCAGGCTATGACCCAGGGCATGGCAACGGCAAGACGCTGCTGCAGCCCTTGCCACAATAACAACAAGCCCAGTCTGCTAAGGTAGTAACCCATGACGGCTGCCAGGCCGATATTCAAGCCGGAGATGGCCAGCAGGTGCCCGGTACCCGTGGCGGACAGAATCTCCCTGTCCCGCTTGAGCAGGCCCCGCTCGTCGGCAATCGCCGCCGCAGCCAGCACCCGGAATGCCGGTTTTTCACCGGCGGTCCCGGCAAGCTTGTCCAGCACCCGTTCCCGCCAATGGTGCAGGTCGGACCACGCGGGCCCGGAGAGACGTACATTTTCGCCTTCGTCGACGTGGGCCAGTGCGTCTATGCCATCGGTAAAGTACCAACGTTCCGCATCCACCCCCTGGAAGTTGACACGGCCGCGCGCAGCCCGCAGCACCAACTGCAACTGCCAGTGCTCACCTGCGTGGACGCGCGGCGGGTCCGTTTCTGAACCTTTTGACACGTGGCGTTTTTTATACCAGTGAACCTGTATCCTTTTGGGCGTACCCGCGGCACCCGCATCCGGCAGAAACAGGAAGCGCAGCCCATCCGCGGTGACTTCGGGCAGACCGCCGATGACGCCGCTCAGCTGACGCGCGGATCGGTCTTCCGCGAGCGGCAGACGTTCGGACAGACGCTGATTAAGCGCCAACGTGACACTCAGAAAGCCGAGCGGGAACAGGCAATAGATGCGCAGCGAAGGACGCAGTGATAACCCGCACAGAGCAATTGATAACAGGCCCAAAAATACGGCCCCGGACGGTAGCGTGGATTCAAACAGGTACGGCGCCAGCGCTCCCAGGATGAGCAGGACCCAGAATTTCAATGATCCCCCTTTTGGCCGCTTCAACGGAAAAGTTGAAGTGGCAACCGCCCCTGCGGTCTATATTGGTTTCAGGCTCCCCATGTGTAACTCGAAACGCAGATTCATACGCGCCGCCAGGCGCATATCGTGTGTAACCAGAATCAAACTGGTATTCAATTCGGTGTTGAGTTCGAGCAACTGTTCGAAAACATGGTTGGCGGTGCGTTCATCCAGGTTGCCGGTGGGTTCGTCGCCAAACACGCAACCCGGTTCACCGACCAGCGCGCGGGCGACCGCAGCACGTTGTCTTTCTCCGCCGGACAATTCGCCCGGCTTGTGATCCAGACGCTGGCCAAGCCCTACTTTTTCGAGCAGGTCGGTGGCGCGTTTAGCGGCCACTGCTGTCGACTCTCCGCGAATCAAAAGTGGCATGGCGACGTTTTCGAGCGCGGTGAATTCCGGCAACAGGTGATGGAACTGGTAGATAAACCCCATGCGTGCATTGCGCAGATCGCTGCGTTCGGTGTCACTCATCTGCCACAGGGAGCGCCGGTCGACCAGCACCTCCCCTTCATCCGGCCGGTCCAGGCCACCCAGTATATGCAAGAGGGTACTTTTGCCGGCGCCAGAGGCGCCCACGATAGCCATCGAAGTCCCGCCCGGTATCTGCAGGTTTACATCCTTCAGTACCTGCACGCGTTTTGAACCCTGCCGGAAACCGCGACTGATGCCGCTGGCCTGGATGACGAAATTGCCCTGCTCACTCATAGCGCAAGGCCTCTGCCGGATCGGTTCTCGACGCGCGCCAGGCTGGGTAAATGGTTGACAGCAGGGACATGCCAAGCGACATCAGCGCGAAAGAGATCACATCGGATTGCCGCAGGTCAGAGGGCAGTTCGGTGATGTAGTAAATATCGGCCGGAAACAGGGCGAACCCGAAAATTTGTTCCAGAAAAGGCACCACGGTCGCGATGTTCCTGGCCAGCAGGATGCCGCCAATGACACCAAATACCGTGCCGATAATACCGATAAGACTACCCTGCACGACGAAAACCCGCATGACCGTACCCGCATGCGCTCCCATGGTCTTGAGGATCGCGATATCGGACTGCTTGTCCGTTACGACCATGACCAGCATGGAAATGATGTTGAATGCCGCCACCGCGATGATCAATGACAGGATGACCCACATCACGGTCTTTTCCGTCCGCACTGCCTGGAACAGGTTGCCACGTTCCTGGCTCCAGTCCCTGACGCGGTAAGCGCCTTCCAGCTGGTCTGAAATATCCCGCGCCACCAGCCAGGCCTTATCAAGGTCTTTTAATTTGAGGCGTATTCCGCCAATGGATTCAGCGGGCATACGTAACAGCCTGGCGGCATCTTCGCTGTGCACCATGGCAAGACCACCGTCGTTTTCATGCTCACCAAACTCGAACAGGCCCACCACCGTAAAGCGCCGCATCAATGGGCTGGCTCCAAACGGACTCGCCTTGAGTCGCGGGGCGATGATGGTCACTTTATCGCCAGGTCCAACCTGCAGATGCACGGCGAGCCCAATACCCAGCACGATGCCGAATTCGCCGGCACGTAAATCGCTCAATTTACCTGCGATCATGTGGGTGGCGACATCCGAAACCGCGGCTTCGTAATCCGGAACGACACCACGCACCAGCGCCGCGCTGGAACCTTCGGCCTGCAACCAGGCGCCCACCTCGATGTAGGGTGCCGCGGCAACGACATCGTCACGCTGTTCGACGTTTTTGATGACCTCACGCCAGTTATCCAGCGGCTTTTCAAGCGGCTGGATGGTGGCATGGGAAATGGCGCCCAGGATTCGGGCACGCAGTTCTTTTTCAAAACCATTCATCACCGAGATCACCGTAATCAACGTGGTCACGCCGAGCGCGATACCCAGCATCGAAGTCAGTGAAATAAATGAAATGAAGTGGTTTTGTTTTTTAGCTCCGAGGTAGCGAAGACCGATGAAGGCGGACAGTGGTTTATACATGGGCGAATTAGACCATAACAACTGGGACGCAACCAGTTGAATTTACGCCCGGGCCTGTAGGGAAATGCAGATTTCCCTGTGCATGTGTCAGCAAAAGACCCGCGGCTACCCCAGGTTTGCGAGTAAGCCGTTCAAATCGTCCGGTAAGGCTGCACTGACGATCTGCTGCTCGCCATCGCCGCTGTAAAACCGAACCTGGTGCGCATGCAGGAACATTCGCCGCAGACCTTTTGATTTCCAGAATTTCTGGCGGGCGGGCGGTGAATAGCGGTCATCGCCTGCCAGGGGCAGTCCAAGATGCGCGGCGTGGACCCTGATCTGGTGGGTTCGGCCACTGTGCAACTCGGCTTCCGCGAAACTGTAACCGGCGTAATCCTGCAGCAGGCGGAAGGTGGTGTGCGCAGGCTTGCCCTCCGGGTCCACGCGCGAGAAAGCCTGCCCCGAACGTTCGAACTTGCCAATGGGTTCATTGACCTCGACGAGATCCTGGTTGAGTTGGCCATCCAGCAGGCACAGGTAGCGTTTTTCGAGCTGGTCATGGTTGATTTGCGCATTGAGTTCCCGCAACGCATCGCCGTTGAGGGCCAGCAACAGGCAACCACTGGTCTCACGATCGAGACGATGGACGAGGTCAATATTCATACCCTCCCGCAACTTTCGCATTGCATCGATAACACCCCAGGCCAGACCGCTGCCGCCATGTACAGCCATGCCGGCAGGTTTGTCGATGACCATGATCCCATGGGCCTCATAACAGATGGACCGTTCCAGCAATTGCAGCACGGCCGGTGGAATATCGCCCGGGTTACTGTCACGCACGGATGCGGGCGGGATGCGGACGATGTCACCCGTCACCAGTCGCGTCGCAGGTTTTGCCCTGCTGCCGTTGACACGCACCTGGCCCGTCCGGATAACGCGGTAAATGACCGATCGTGGCAGACCTTTCAGACGGGCGCTGAGGAAATTATCCAGGCGCTGACCCTCGCGATCCACCGTCACTTCGACCTGGCTGACCGCGGAACTTACCTTATTCATTGGCAACTATCCCCAACTCGTTGATAGAAAATGAAAACACTGTTATATTGGCGCGGTAAGGAATTCGCCCTGCCGAATTGCCCTCCGATACCGCCTGATTATCACACCTTAAGCGTGCTTTAAAAGGGCAGGACTGCATAGACACAGCGACAGTTTACACGTTGTTTCAGTGGCGGAATGCTCGAATTCACATACTGCTTAACGGCAGGAAAAACTTATTTTTACTGGCAGATCGACAAGCTGCCATTTAAGGACCGGAGCAACAGTAGTTGGTCCGGCTATGAAAACAAAATTTGGTACCCCCGGAAATGATGCATGGCATCGCCGGGTCAGCAAAGTGGAAATATGACGCAGAAACGTCATGTAGTTCCACCGCCGCCCCGTACCGGGGTGCCTGAGGAATATATAATGAAAAGAATGCTGATTAACGCAACTCAGCCAGAAGAGTTGCGCGTGGCCATCGCTGAAGGCCAGACCCTGTTTGACCTTGATATAGAAGTACCCTCCCAGGAACAAAAGAAATCCAACGTTTACAAAGGCAAAATCACGCGGGTGGAACCTTCTCTGGAAGCCTGTTTCGTCGACTTTGGTTCATCCCGGCACGGTTTTCTGCCGCTCAAGGAAATATGCGAGAGCGCCTATGCAAAAGACGCCTCGAAAAAGGGTGGGAAAATAGCCATTCGTGACATGGTTCGCGAAGGCCAGGAAATTATCGTCCAGGTCGAAAAGGAAGAACGCGGCAATAAGGGTGCCGCCCTGACGACTTTTATTTCGCTGGCTGGCCGCTACCTGGTCCTGATGCCCACCAACCCAACGGCCGGGGGAGTTTCGAGGCGTATCATCGGCAATGAACGTGATCACTTGCGCGAGCAACTGCATAAAGTCACCACCCCCGACAATGTCGGCATCATCATCCGCACCGCGGGTGTCGGACGCGACGCCGAAGAGTTGCAGTGGGACCTCGATTACCTGTTGCAATTGTGGACCGCCATTGAACAGGCAGCCTCCAGCCGCCCTGCTCCATTCCTGATCCACCAGGAAAGCAACCTGTTCATCCGGGCGTTGCGTGATCACCTGCGCAACGACATCGGTGAAATACTGATCGATAACGAGAGTGTGTATAACGACGCGCGGGAATTTATCCAGCAGGTCATGCCACATAACCTGCACAAGCTCAAGCTTTACAACGACCAGGTCCCGCTGTTTAACCGCTACCAGATTGAGAGCCAGATCGAGTCAGCATTCGCGCGCACCGTGCATCTGCCACTGGGCGGTGCGATCGTTTTTGACCATACCGAAGCCCTGCTTTCGATCGATATCAACTCGGCCCGTGCGACCAAGGGCCTGGACATCGAAGACACCGCGTTTAGCACCAACATGGAAGCCGCCAAGGAAATTGCGCGGCAACTGCGCTTGCGCGACCTCGGCGGATTGATCGTCATCGACTTTATCGACATGACCAGTCGCAAGCATCAGCGTGATGTTGAGGAGTGTTTGCGCACCGCCATGCAAATCGATAAGGCCCGGGTCCAGATCGGACGTATCTCGCGTTTTGGCCTGCTTGAAATGTCACGTCAGAGGCTGCGGCCTTCCCTCGGCGAGTCCAGCCAGGAAACCTGTCCGCGTTGTGAAGGCCATGGCACCATCCGCAGCGTGGAATCACTGGCCTTGTCCATTCTCCGCCTCGTTGAAGAGGAGGTCATGAAGGAATACACCGGGCAGATCATTGTCCAGGCGCCGACGGAAGTGATCAATTTCCTGCACAATGAAAAGCGTGCCGCGCTGGCTGAAGTCGAATCGCGTCACAAGGTTCCGATCGTCATGCTGGCAAATCCAAGCCTCGTCACACCCCATTTTGAAATCCAGCGCGTCAGAAAATCGGACGTTACCGATATACCGAGTTATACCCGCGTTGAGCAGCCGGATGCCCTGGTTGTTGCCAACGAGCGCACTCAGGCCCAGGCTACCGTGGCCGCAGGACCTGCCGTGACACACATCGTACCCGACCGGCCCGCCCCCTCCCGCAGCGAGGAAAAGGCGCCCGGCCTGTTTGCACGCCTGGCAAAAATACTCTTCTCACACCCGCAAGAGACAAAGAAAAGTCAACCGGCGGCAACGCAGCAGAAAGTCACAGGCAGTGACAGTCAGCGTAGCGAGCAGAGGGAACGGCAACGGCCGGGGCAGGCTTCCGCTCAGCAATCGAACCGTCGTGGTGGCAGCAAGCGTGATGGCGCTTCAGCCCAGGCAAGCGCTCAGCCATCACAACCACAGCGCAACCCCAAAAAACAGCAGGTGAAGCAGGCGCAGCCC
>Ga0209391_10000962_pt1 | contig 14609 bp, 7 predicted proteins | sample PPLLak3March2015_FD_187246 | JGI IMG/M metagenome (GOLD analysis project Ga0209391, IMG submission 187246) | Freshwater sediment microbial communities from Prairie Pothole Lake near Jamestown, North Dakota, USA - PPLs Lake P7 Core (1) Depth... | ecosystem: Environmental > Aquatic > Freshwater >... | reverse complement strand
GCCGGATTGAAACTGGACCGTATGGAAAAAGCATAAATCAGGAGAATCAGGGTGCCTGTCAGAAATGATATGGTGGCACCGATAACAGGATGCCCAAAAGTACGCATCAGCTTACCGTTCAGGGCGGCCTGGATGGGTAATATCGCTCCCATTGCGAGGGTGATCAGGAGCAGCAAAGTTTTACTCATAAAAAAGGTATTAGGAATATGGCAGAAAGGTAATAATTAAGCCCTACTTTTATTTTCCTTCCATCTTATTCACATAATCTACTGATCCCAGCCTGAAACGAAAAGGAATGCGGGCAGCTTTTTCCAATTTCCATTCTTGTCTGCAAAAGAATCCCAGTTGCATATTGTAAAAATCGGGGCGCAATGGCTGTAATGGATTTGAGGTAAACAGAAAGGGGCTTATTACGGGCAACTTAACTTTAGATACAGGTAAAGCCGGGTAGATAAGTGCTTTTTTTTCCACCTGTCCCATTATATATAAGTTGCAGGTAATCAGCACAACAAGAATCAAAAAAAATCGTTGGCGCATGAAGTCGACTTTTGTTTGTAAATTTAGGCTTGATTTTTGTGGTTGCGCGTTTTTTTTAGCTTTTTTTTGCTTTCCATCTCTTTATAACAATGGCCTTACATCAAAGTTTACAGCAAAAGCTGCTCCAGAAGCTCTCCCCTCAGCAGATTCAGTTAATGAAATTGTTGCAGGTTCCTACGGCTAACCTGGAAGAAAGGATAAAAGAAGAGATGGAAGAAAACCCGGCCCTGGAACAATCTGAAGAAGGGCATGATGAGAATCTTGACGAAGACATGAAGGATGAGTTTGAAAGTTCAGAAGAGGAAGAATTTGATCTTGATGGCAGCGCGGATGAATATGAAAACCTGGATATCAGTGAATATGTTCATGATGATGATGAAATTGCAGAGTACCGGTTGAAGGATGATAATTACCCCGAGTTAGATGAAGGCAAGACAATTCCACATAAGGTTGAGTCGACTTTTCATGACTCTCTGCTTGAGCAATTGGGGATGCTCACCATGACGGATGAAGAAAAAAGAATTGCTGAGCAGATTGTTGGAAGTATTGACGACGACGGTTATCTCAGGCGTGAAACAAATTCTATTGTTGACGACCTTGCTTTCAGGCAAAATATACAAGTGACTTTCGCGGAAATTGAAAATCTTATTCAACAGATCCAAAAATTTGATCCTCCAGGCATTGCTGCCCGTAATCTTCAGGAATGTCTTTTATTGCAACTCTATCGAAAGCAGGTTGTTTCAGAAGATCCTTCAATAGATTGGGCCATTCGTATTTTGGAAAAGTATTTTGAAGAGTTCACCAAGAAGCATTACGAGAAAATACAAAAGGGGATTAATCTTAGTGATGAGGACCTGCGTGATGCGGTAGGCCAGATCATTCGGCTTAATCCAAAGCCTGGTGGCAATATTGGTGATACTAATACAGGTGAAACCTATGTGATTCCAGATTTCTTTGTCTATAATAACGGCGGTAAACTGGAGTTAACCCTGAATTCAAAAAACGCCCCGGACCTGCGGATCAGTGAGGGGTATCGGGAAATGTTGCGCGAATATGATAAAGGCAGTAAGAAAGATAAGCGGCAGAAAGAAGCCGTAATTTTTATCAAGCAGAAAATAGATGCTGCCAAATGGTTTATTGATGCAATCAAACAAAGGCAGAACACTTTATTGGTAACCATGCAATCCATTATTGATCACCAAAAAGAATTCTTTTTTACCGGTGATGAAACATCCTTAAAACCGATGATCCTGAAAGACATTGCTGAAGTAACCAACCTTGATATTTCTACAGTTTCCAGGGTAGCCAACAGTAAATTTGTCCAAACAGAGTTTGGAACATACCGACTCAAATTTTTCTTTAGTGAATCACTTAGTACAGACAGCGGGGAAGAAGTATCTACACGTGAAGTGAAAAAGATTTTAAGTGATATGGTTGAAGGGGAGAGTAAAAAGAAGCCGCTGAGCGATGAAAAATTGACCGATATGCTTCAGGAAAAAGGTTATAATATTGCACGTCGTACCGTAGCTAAATACCGGGAGCAACTCAACATTCCGGTGGCCAGGTTACGGAAAGCATTATAAAGCATGACCGGTATTACTGTTTCAAGTCCTTTTTCCAAACCCCTTATCGGAGGCGCAAAGATTGTTTCTTTTCTCCTTCACCCGCTTTTTGTAGGTGTGATGATGATGTTTTACATCACTTATCTGCATCCTACCATTTTTATAGCCGTTTCAGAAAAAGGCAGGTTTTATAAATTCCTCACATTCGTAGTTAATAATGTAATGTTTCCCGTATTGGTGGTGGTGTTATTAAAAGGCCTGGGATTCACCAAATCCATTATACTGAATACGCAGAAAGAGAGGATCATTCCTTATGTGGCATCTATCATTTTCTTTTTTAATTCTTATAATACATTTAGAAATCAGCCGGATTCGCCGGAGATTTTGACGGATATGTGCCAGGGTATCTTTTTATCGGTTTGCCTTGCCCTGGTGCTGAATAATTTTTCTAAGATCAGCATGCACGCCATTGGAATCGGGGGTATGCTTGGACTGGCGATGGTAATTATATTTTCCGGACAGGCTTATGCTATATGGCCGTTGACTGTAGCTATTTTATTAACAGGGTTGGTGTGTACAGCGAGACTTATTGTTTCTGATCACACTAAGGAAGATTTGGTGCTGGGTCTAATGCTCGGTATTGGAACACAAATTTTTGCCTGGTGGTTATAATATAAAAAAAGCCCAATCTCCGTAGCAGACTGGGCCTTAACCTAACCATGGTTACATCCCACCTTAACCATTAAGTAGTTTAGAAGTATTTAAATATTTCTGATCAGGGAAATAAACAAAGAGGCAATTGCCGTTCTTTATCTTATCAATTATTTTCTTGCTGACTTTTTGAGGTACTGCAGGGCAACCATAACTTCTACCAAGGAATCCTTTGCTGCCAATTACTTCTTCGTTAGCATAATCTGCCGCGTGCATAACAATGGCACGTTCCAGGGCTTTGTCGTTAATGCCTTTTTCAAATCCATCGAGTTTTAAGGAATAGCCATTGCCGCCATGATAGGTTTCTTTAGTTACATAGAAGCCAAGACTGCTTTTATGAGAACGTGGTTGGTTGGAAAAACTACGGGCAAATTCCTGGCCTGTATTTCTACCATGTGCAACAACCGTATTAAAAAGCACTTCCAGTGTTTTAAGGTCGATAACAACCATTCTTTTCAAACGGGAAGATTTACTGAAATCTACAATGGTAAGGATACTGTCTGTATTTAGAACACCCTGCTGATGGAGTTTATTAAAGCCTTTGAGGGCCATTTCAAAAACACCCCTGGTTACACCATAGTTTTCCAGGTGAGCGCCGGCATAAAATTTATCTGCTGTTGAAATGGAATGTGCGATACTTAAACCCGGAGTGAACTTGAATGCCTTTTCATAGGAAACTATATCTACCGGCAGGCTTGCTTTTTTACCCGCCATGATAATGGGGGTACATGCAATCAAAAACAGGGCTATAAGCCTGGGTACGGATAATTTCATTGGATTGGTCTTCTCGGGTGACTTGGTAAAAACGGGGTTCATATTTCTATATTGCCTTTTAAAAAATTAAAAAATAAGTTTCTCTCTAGTTGGTTGGTTTCCAAAAAGCGGGCCTCAAAAATATTTTTAACAGGCAGTCATTTCTCAAGCAGGATGTAAAATTACGATTCTCCGGGGGGTATATTTTCTATATGAACGATGCGGTTCCTTTTGTGGCTTATTCAGGCATATAACATTTAATTAAAAAGGCATTAGGAAGATGTTGAATTATAGCTACTTAGATTAGGGTATTCATTTTTTTCAGTCTGTTTTTGATCATTTGGCAGGGACGATTTTAACAAGTCGTTTTATATTATTGAAGTGGAAATAACAAGTAATGCAAATTCGAGTGAAGTTGATATTAACACTGAAGCAAGGGGAATGTTTATGGTATATGTGCCTCCGATCAATAAAGTTTAAATACCGTTTTTTTATCACTCTTTTTTACAAGATAACATTGACAAAATTGGTATAAGAGAATTTTTCCATTCCGCTCAACTCACAAGTTATTAACATGAATAGTAAAGGCATTGCTATAAAATCCTTATAAAAAACGGCTGTGTGGATTATGTTAATATTGAAAATAAGTAAGTTATATTATAGTTGATAATTTTATAATGTTCGATTCTGATTAGTTTCAAAAAGGCTTACCTCCCCTCTCAACCCAATAGTCCTATGAAATCCATTTCATAGACAATTACTAAACCCAGAAAGAAATGAAACGGATTCACCGGAAAGACAACTATGTCAATGCACCTTCATGCCCCAGCCTTACTTCAACCAGGATCAAATCTTTTTTCAAGCCTTATGTATTAATTCTTCTTGCTTTGTTATTGTCATGGACAATAAAGGCACAAAATCCTATTGTTACAGAAAACGCACTTGCCGGTAATCCGCAGTCGGAATGGGATGTAATCAATGCCGGAGATCCCACTATTCAAGGTTTTGCTACAGATATGAGTGTTAATAAAGGCACAACAGTCAGGTTTAAAATCAATGTTAGCGGAATCAATCGAAATTATTCCATCAGAATTTATCGTTTAGGGTATTACCAGGGAAACGGTGCAAGGCTTATAACAAACCTTGGATCATTCACCGGGACGGTTCAGCCTGCGCCATTTACTGATGCAGTGTTAGGATTGTTAGACTGTGGGAACTGGTCGGAATCAGCAACCTGGGCCGTACCCTCAACCGCCGTATCGGGCATATATGTTGCAAAGCTTGTAAGGAGCGATAACGGAGGATCCAGTCATATCACTTTTATTGTTAGAGATGATGCAGGAACCGCGCCGATTTTATTTAAAACGTCTGATGCCACATGGCAGGCGTACAATAATTATGGTGGTAGCAGCTTTTATCTTGGTACAACTACCAACCCGGAAGGCAGAGCACATAAAGTCAGTTACAATCGTCCTTTTTCAACCCGTAATATTAAACCTGAATGTTTTCTTTTTAATGCAGAATATCCCATGCTTCGGTGGTTGGAAAGAAATGGATATAATATGAGTTATGCCACAGACGTGGATATGGAAAGAGACCAGAGTTTAATTACGCCTGCAAAAAGAAAAATCCTGCTTTCTGTTGGGCATGATGAATATTGGTCTGCAGGGCAGCGGAATAAATTTGAAGCTGCCCGAAATGCAGGAGTGCACCTTGCTTTTTTTAGTGGCAATGAAGTATATTGGAAAACCAGATGGGAAAATAATAACAGAACATTGGTGTGTTATAAAGAGGGAGCGACCCTCGGCCAGGGTGAATTTAACTGTGGTGGAAACTGTGATCCAATGCCAGGGGTATGGACAGGTTTATGGCGTTTTGGCTGTGAATATGCTGAAGACGGATGCAATCCTGAAAATGCACTTACCGGACAATTAAGCTGGACGGAATCTTCAACTGCAATTAAGGTGCCGGACACGTATAAAAATTTACCTTTTTGGCGCAATACCAGTATTGCAACACTTGGCCCGGGTCAAACGGCAACACTCACTGATTTTACATTAGGCTATGAGTGGAATTATGAACAACCGGCATTTGAGTCATATAATCCACCTGGAAGGATTACCATGTCAAGTACAACATTTAATGGAAAGACGCACAAACTTTCAATGTATACCCACAGCAGCGGTGCCATGGTTTTTGGTGCAGGAACACTTCAATGGTCCTGGGGCCTCGATGATGTGCACGACAGAGAAAAGCCTGTGCCATCACGTGATATGCAACAAGCCACACTTAATTTACTGTTGGATATGGGTGTTTCACCCGGGACGCCTCAATCAAATTTGATCATCTCCGGATCTACAGGAGATGTAACAGCCCCAACCTCCATCATCAGTACACCAGCGAATGGGGCAACTGTTCCGGCAAATACGGCACTCAATATCACCGGTACATCATCAGATGCAAGTGGCATTTCGCGTGTGGAGGTTTCCATAAATGGAGGCAGTACCTGGCAAATTGCAACTGGCACCACAAGTTGGAATTATAGCTGGACACCAACCGCCGGAGGTACTTATGTGATAAAGTCACGTGCGATTGATAATGCAGGTAATGTTGAAAACCCCGGATCTCCTCCGGCATCAAATGCAAAATCAATAACTGTAACCGGGGGAAGTTCCGGTAACTGCCCATGCAATATTTTTACATCCGCACAATTACCAGCCATTTCCAACCAACGGGATAATGCACTGGGCATTGTTGTAGGTACAAGATTTAGCTCCAGTGTAAATGGAACGGTAACGGGTATACGATTTTATAAAGGAGCTGGAAATACGGGTACCCATATTGGACAACTTTGGACAGGTTCAGGTACATTATTGGCGCAGGCAACTTTCACCAATGAAACTACTTCCGGCTGGCAGATGGTAAATCTTCCAACACCTGTATCAATTAGTGCTGGCGTTTCTTATATCGTTTCTTACCATAGCAGCCAGGGTTATTACAGTGTTACCGGTAATTTCTTTGCCAATGCAGCTTCCAATGGGCCCCTTACGGCCCCGGCTGACGCTACCGGATCAAATAACGGTGTATACAAATATTCATCTGTACCCATTTTCCCTAACGAAACATACGGGAAAGAGAATTATTATGTGGATGTTCAGTTCAATACGGGATCTTCAACTGATGTTACACCACCTGCTGTATCGGGCACAACTCCGCCTTCAGGTGCTGCAGCAGTTAGCGTATCAACTATTGTAACTGCCGACTTCAACGAAGCCCTTGATGCTTCATCCATAACAGGATCTTCGGTTTATTTGTCAAATGGCGGTTCCACTATTTCTGCATCTGTATCATATAATAGCAGCAATAACCAGATCACCCTAACTCCTGCTTCAGCATTAGCTAACGGTGTAACCTACACGATGACATTGAAGGGCGGTAGCGGTGCAAACCGGATTAAAGATCTGGCAGGCAATTCAATGCTCCTGGATTATACCTGGACTTTCACTACAGCTTCTTCCCAGGGCCAGTCAGGAAATTGTCCCTGCTCTGTATTTACAAATCAATTACCAGGGATCAATAATCAGCGCGATAATACCATTGGAATTGTACTGGGTATGAGGTTTTTCTCTGCCAGTAATGGTACGATTTCCGCAATTCGATTTTATAAGGGAGTGGGTAATACTGGAACACATATCGGGCAGTTGTGGACAAGTTCGGGAACATTATTAGCCCAGGCGACTTTTACAAATGAAACTGCTTCCGGCTGGCAGCAGGTTAACCTTTCCTCTCCGGTTTCAATTACAGCAGGCACCAGTTATATCGTTTCTTATTATAGTAGTCAAGGTTATTACAGTGTTTCGGGAAGCTATTTTACAAACCCTTTGGTAAATGGTCCTTTGACGGCTCCTGCTGATATAACAGGATCCAATAATGGTTTGTACAAATATTCTTCCAACCCGGTTTTCCCGAACGAAACCTATCAAAAGGAAAATTACTTTGTGGATGTAGTATTCAATTCCGGAACAAGTTCGGACCTGACACCACCACAGGTAATTTCAGTTAATCCTGGAGCAAATGCAACAAGTGTTAGTATCAGTACAACTCTAACGGCTGTATTTAATGAGCCTTTAAATCCAGCTTCTGTTACTGTTTCATCGGTTTTGTTGAAACGTGGTGCAACATCTGTTGCAGTATCAGTAGCATATAATTCAAGCAATAATTCTATAACAATAACACCTACAACGGCATTACTTAACAGTACTGTATATACGGCAACATTAAAAGGGGGAACAGGTACTGTTAAAATTACGGATGTTGCAGGGAATGCACTGGCAGCAGATTATTCCTGGAGCTTTACAACCGCTGCTGCATCCGGCGATCTTACTCCGCCAACATCCACAATTACCAGCCCTGTTAACAATGCAAACCTGACAGTTAATTTACCTAATACAATCAGTGGTACTGCAGCAGATGCTGGTGGACTTAACAGGGTTGAAGTATCTGTCAATGGTGGCACCAGCTGGCAAGTCGCAACCGGCACTGCAAGCTGGACATATACCTGGACTCCGGTTTCAACGGGTACAGTTACTATTAAGTCAAGAGGTATTGACAATGCTGGTAATGTTCAGGCTGCAGGAACCGCAGTAGCGGCAAATGTCATAAATGTTAATATTGTTTCGGCTTCCGGCAGTTGTCCTTGTACTTTATTCTCTGGAACACAACCTATACAACCAACAGGTGCAATTATGAAAAATGACGGCCCGGCTCTGGAGATAGGGGCTAAGTTCAGTACAAATACAAATGGTTTTATTACTGCTTTACGTTTCTATAAAGCGGCGGGAAATACCGGTACCCATATCGGAAGGCTTTACAATCTTTCCGGTACACTTCTCGCACAAGCTACTTTCATAAATGAAACAGCCTCAGGATGGCAGCAAGTAACCCTTTCTTCACCAGTTGCTGTAACTGCGGGATCGGTTTATATAGTTTCTTACCATAGCAGCGCTGGTTTTTATAGTACAACCAATAATTATTTTACTTCAGCAATAGTTAATGGACCGTTACGTGGTCTTGCAAATGGAGAAAATGGGGGCAATGGACTGTATCGGTATAATGCAACGCCGAGCTTTCCAAATGGCACATATTTGGCCAGTAATTATTGGGCAGATGTTGTTTTCAATACAGTAGCAGCTGCAACAGGCAATACGGTTCAGGAAATGAAAATAACAGATACCCCGGTTAGCCATATTAATAATGGAAAGGAAAATAATAAACTGAGATTCCTGCTGGCGCAAAATTCACCTAATCCTTCTTCCGGGAAAACAATCATACGTTATAGTATACCCGAAAAAACTTATGTATATATGGAATTATATGATATACAGGGCAGACAAATCAGAGTGTTAATACATGAGTTGATGGATCCCGGTGAAAGGCGTTTTGAACTGGATACCCGGTTCCTTGGAAAAGGTGTATATTATTATAAAATGAAAGCGGGCAATTTCTTTAGTGTAAAACGATTGGTTGTTGAATAATTGTTTTTTCATTGTAGGGAAAAATAAATTATTTGTTGTTTTGAAAGTGCCGGCCAACTGGCCGGCACTTTTTGTTGATTTTCAAATCAGGATTTTTATTTCAAATATTGAAATTTTTCATAAAATTCCATTCTCCTCAAATCAAAATATATTAATCTTTTTTATTCAATAGCCTGAAAATCAATCACCTGATTTTTATTTGGGGCAAATTATCATGTTAAAAAAAAATATAATTTCAAAATATCAGAGATATTCCTGTTTTTTGTCAGGACGTTATTGCAAATCTCATTTGCAAAAGTTAATTTTACAGCTTCTTCTATCCATTCCTTAGATCTTCCTGTCTTTCAATTTGCTTCCCATTTATCCTTTGAATGTCCTGGCTAATTTACGTACCACATAAAAGACGATTTAATGGGAGTTTACTTAATGATGAAAACTAATAGTTACTTTAAAAGATACCAAAACAGGAAAAGTGCATTATCAGGCAAGGCCCTTGTTTGTTTTCTAATATCATTTGTTTTTCTATTTTTTTCTATTCAAACTATTCAGGCGCAAAACCCCATTCCAGCCGAAAATGCTTTGACCGGAAATCCGCAAACGGAATGGGATGTATTGAATGCAGGTGACCAGACCATTCAGGGTTTTGGTACTGATATGAGTGTCAATAAGGGAACTACTATCAACTTTAAAATTGATGTTACCGGAACGAATAAAAATTTTAGTATAAAAATTTACCGGCTTGGATATTACCAGGGACTGGGAGCCAGGTTGAAGGCTGATTTAGGCACATATGCCGGAGTTTCACAACCTCCGGGCACAACCCAGCCCAATGGTATCCTGGATTGTGGAAACTGGTCTGTATCAGCCAGTTGGGCTGTTCCAGCTACCGCTGTATCTGGGATTTACATTGCCAAACTTGTACGTGCAGATAATGGCGGATCAAGTCATATCACTTTTATTGTTAGGGATGATGCCCGGAATGCAAGTATTTTATTCAAAACTGCTGATGCAACCTGGCAGGCCTATAATAACTATGGCGGTAACAGCTTATATGTTGGTAATATTTTTATTTATTCCGGGATAGGCCGCGGAGCGAAAGTGAGTTATAACAGGCCTTTTTCAACAAGAAATTTGAAGCCGGAATGTTTTCTCTATAATGCAGAATATCCGTTGCTTCGCTGGCTCGAAAGGAACGGCTATGATGTTGCGTATTCTACTGATGTGGACTTTGAAAGAGACGCTACACCCATTACTCCCGCTAAAAATAAAATCATTATTTCTCCAAGTCACGACGAATACTGGTCACTCAAAGAAAGAAACCGCATTGAAGCAGCCAGGAACGCAGGTGTACATCTTGCTTTTTTCAGTGGAAATGAAGTCTATTGGAAAACAAGATGGGAGAACAGTATTGACGGGACAAATACCCCAAACAGGACCCTGGTTTGTTATAAAGAAGGTACGTTTGGTCAGGGAGAATACCCATGTGGAGCCGACTTCCCGGCAAATCCAAACTGCGATCCTTTAGCCAATACATGGACTGGTTTATGGCGGTTTGGCCAGAATAAGGATGTAAATGCCGGCCGTCCTGAAAACCTTCTTACCGGGCAAATGAGCTGGATAGAAAAAACCATTCCGCTTAAAGTACCTGCTGAATATAAGAACCTGCGATTTTGGCGAAATACTCCAAATGTATCGACACTTACTGGAAATAATACAGCTACACTTTCTTTAGGTACTTTAGGTTATGAATTTAACTATGAACAGGATGAGTTTAGCAGCACTAACCCTTCTGGCAGAATTCTCATGTCCAGCACTTTGCTCACAGGTGATGGATTTGGTAATACCGTGAATGGTCGCTTATACAATCATAAATTATCTTTATACAGGCATAGCAGTGGGGCTTTGGTGTTTGGTGCGGGAACATGCCAATGGTCCTGGGGCCTGGATAATGTACATGATAGGCAAGGACCTGATGTAAGTATTGATATACAGCAGGCAACGGTAAATTTATTTGCCGATATGGGTGTACAACCTCCCACTTTACAAAATGGGTTAGTACCTGCCTCGATTTCCACAGATTTTACTGCACCGTCTGCTATAATTACTTCCCCAGTCAATGGAGCAAACCTTGGGCAAGGCGGTACCATTACAATCAGCGGAACAATTTCGGATGTGGGTGGTGTTCCTGCCGGGGTAGAAATTTCTCTGGATGGTGGGGCTACCTGGAGAGTTGCTACACTAATCAATGGAACAAACTGGTCTTATAGCTGGATACCAAATATAGTTGGACCAATAACAATTAAGGTCAGGGGATTTGATGACTCTGGAAATATGCAGGCTGCAGGATCTGGTCCGGCCCCCAATGTAATTATTGCAAATGGTGTTTGTCCATGTAAAATATTCCCTGCTGCTACTGTTTCAAATCTGGATCCGGAGTTAGGAACAAATGGTGGAAATGGAATTGTACTCGGTGTAAAATTCAGAAGTTCAATTAATGGGTATATTACCGGGATCAGGTTCTATAAAGCTGCTGCAAATACCGGAATACATATTGGTCAGCTTTGGCAGGAAGGCAATTTATCAACACCACTTGCAACGGCAACATTTACAAACGAAACCGCATCGGGCTGGCAGGAAGTTTCTTTAAGTACTCCGGTGGCCATTACTGCCGGCTCAACATATGTGGCTTCTTATTTTAGTCCTAACGGAATTTTCTCATTCACAACAAAAAACTATAATACTTCCGTGGTAACGGGTCCATTGACCGCATTATCCGCACCGGGTACGGTTCCGGAAAATGGTGTTTTCAGGATTGCATCCGCACCGGAGTATCCTCAGAACGGCGGCCCTGAACAACGTAATTTTTTAGTGGATGTAATTTTTAATACAACTACAACCTGCAGCATCAATGGAACCCTTGCCCCTTCAGGTCCGGTTTGTGCCGGCCAGGAAATTAAATTGAAACTTACCCCCAGTGCAGGTCAAACTCCATACTCAGTTACGCTTAACAACCAGGTAATCACAGGAGTTGATAATAATATTGAGTTTGGTTCCGGTGTTACGGCCAGCGACCCTCAATTGGTAAACCTCTCTATCTGGCCATCAAGCCAAGTTGCATCTTTTGTTTCAAGCAACAATGATCAAAGAGAATTAGGGTTGAAGTTTCGCACATCAATGGCGGGCGTAATTACGGGTATCAGGTTTTATAAAACTGTCGAATCAGGTGAGGGCACCTTCAGTGTCAGGCTCTACGATCAAACTACTGGAAATTTAGTAGATGGCTTTAGCACAGCCAGTATTACTATAACAACTCCCGGAGTTTCCGGATGGCAGCAAGCTAATTTCTCCCAGCCCATTACAGTTCAAGCTAATAAAACCTACGTTGCGTCCTATGTTGCACCTAATGGAGGTTATGCTGAATCACCTACCTTTTTTGGCCTGCCCGTCAATAACGGGCCCTTAACCGCCCTGGCAAATGGAACAGATGGCCCCAATGGCGTTTATAAAATTGGCTCTGGTGTAGGCGTTCCGGCTTTAGATGGAAACGCTGCAAATTATTGGGTGGATGTGGTTTTTACTGCCACAAACATTATCCGTTTTACTCAAATCACGGATATTTATGGCAATGCCTGTTTTAGAAATAATCCCAACTTGCAAACACTGGTACTTCAGCCTTCTGCTTGTTCAGCTTTGCCTGTTTCATTGGTTGAATTCAAACTCAGCATCCTTGATAATAATGTAAAACTCTTCTGGTCTACATCCAGTGAAAATAATAATAGAGGTTTTGAGATTCAGCGTAGTGTTGATGGCCAGAACTGGGTAAACATACATTTTGTAAATGGAGCAGGAAACAGCCAGACACTTAAAAAATATGAGTACCTGGATATCAGCTTAAAAGCGGGAAAATATTTTTATCGTCTTAAGCAGATTGATTTGAACGGAGATTACAAGTATTCAAAAGTGATCTCAGCTAATATCAATGGTAAACAGATATATATGCTTAGCCAAAATTATCCTAACCCGGCAAATCAAAGCACCACTATTAGTTACAGCTTGCCTGTAAAAAATCAGGTAGACATGATTTTATATGATATGCAGGGGAGGCAGATAAAAGTGCTTGTACATGAAGTAAAAGAAGCCGGAACGCATACGATTGATCTGGATACACGTAAACTTGGTAAAGGTATTTATCACTATAAAATGAGATCAGGCAACTACAGCGATGTGAAAAGATTGCTTGTTGAATAAATATAGATCGTCAATAATATATAAGAAAGCCGGGCAATTAACCCGGCTTTTTTATTTAGACATTTTTTTTGATTTTATATTCCTGCATAATAAGTATGAATAGTATCAGCAATAAAATCTACCTGCTCTTCCGTAAGTTCATAAAAAAGAGGGAGGCGCAGCAGGCAATCAGTAAAATAATCAGCATTGGGAAGTTCCCTTCCATCATGTTTATCCTTGTAGTAAGGTGAAGTATGTAAGGAGATATAATGGAAAACCGCATAAATCCCTTTTTCTTTCAGTAAAGCAATCAACCCGTTTCTTTCATCCAGGGAGCGGGAAACAATGTAAAACATATGCGCATTATTAGTGGCAAATGTGGGAACAAATGGAAGGGTTAATTTTCCTTTGCTCGCCAAAGGGGATAATGCTTTGTAATACCTGTCCCATAGAAGCCTTCTCCGCTCCTGGATATCTTTCAGGTTCTCCAGTTGTGCATAAAGAAATGCAGCAATTATATCAGATGGCAGGAAAGAACTACCCAAGTCCACCCACCCGTATTTATCAACTTCACCCCTGAAAAATGAAGATCGGTTGGTGCCTTTTTCCCTGATGATTTCTGCGCGATGAATAAAGCGGTCATCATTGATGGCCAGCATACCACCCTCACCCGCCATGATATTTTTTGTTTCATGAAAAGAAAATGCTGCCAAATTACCAATGCTTCCAAGTGGCTTTCCTTTATAGTAAGAGTCAATGGCCTGTGCAGCATCTTCAATAATAAAAATATTGTTTTTTCTGGCAAGCTCTAGCAAAGGGTCCATGTCCACAGCAATTCCCGCATAATGCACGGGCACGATTGCCTTTGTTTTAGGACTTATACAAGCTTCGACTTTTGATACGTCCATATTTGGATTATCACGGCAACTATCAATAAAAATAAGTTTAGCTCCACGCAGTACGAAGGCATTGGCAGTAGAAACAAAAGTGTAAGAAGGTAATATCACTTCATCGCCAGGTTCAATATTGATCAGTAATGCAGCCATTTCCAGTGCATCTGTACAGGAGGTTGTCAGCAAAGTTTTTTTAAAGCCAAATGTCTTTTCAAAATAAGAATGGCATTTTTTTGTGAAAACGCCATCGCCGGAAATCTTTCCCGACAAAACGGCCTGGTAAATATAATGGCCTTCTTTTCCTGTGAGGTAAGGTTTGTTAAAAGGTATATTCATAAAAAGGTATTCCTTATTAAAGCCAGAAATGGTAATAAAATAATTTTTCTTCTATT
>Ga0209391_10000961_pt1 | contig 14619 bp, 10 predicted proteins | sample PPLLak3March2015_FD_187246 | JGI IMG/M metagenome (GOLD analysis project Ga0209391, IMG submission 187246) | Freshwater sediment microbial communities from Prairie Pothole Lake near Jamestown, North Dakota, USA - PPLs Lake P7 Core (1) Depth... | ecosystem: Environmental > Aquatic > Freshwater >... | reverse complement strand
TTGACCCGCGCGAACATGCCGGGCTTCAGCCGGCGCGAGGGATCGGGGACCTCGACGCGCGCGCGGAACGTGCCGGTCTTCGGGTCCACGGTCGGGCTGATGCGGGAGATCACTCCCGTGAAGGGCTCGCCGGCGAGCGCGTCCACCACGACCTCGGCGGGCTGCTGTGGCGCGAGCTTACGGAATTCCTTCTCCGGGATGTGCACGTACGCGACCAGCGGATCGAGGTCGGTTACGCGGAATGTCGGCGAGTTCGGGGAGATGGTATTGCCGAGCTTGATGTACCGCGCTGACACGACTCCTTCGATCGGCGCACGGATCTCCGTGTAGCTCAGCTCCAGGCGGGCGCGGTCGTACGCGGCGCGCAAGGCGTCGAGGTCGAACTTGGCGTTCTCCGCCGTGCCCTTGGCGACCAGACCCTTTTCGCTGAGCTCGAGCTGCCGCTTGTAGTCCCGCTCCAGCTTGCGCAGGTTCGCCTCGGTCTGGGCCACCTCGAGACGCAGCCGGTCGCCGTCGAGGCGAGCCAGCAGCTGGCCGGCCTTCACGGCATCGCCTTCCTCGACGAGGATCTGCCGCACCTCTCCGCCCACCTTGGCGACCACCTCGGCCTCCTCGTGAGCCTCGATGGGCGCAGTGCCGGAATGGACGGCCACCATCGCGGCCCGTCGCAATGGCTGTACCTCCACCGGGACGAACGCAACGGCCTCCGCCTCGCTCTCGGCCGCTCCCTTGTCCCTGGCCTTGCCGTTGCTGCACCCAGCCGCCACGAGTGCGATCAGGGAGAGCAAGGTCGCCAGGCGCTGGCTGCGATGGGTCGTGGTCAAGGAGGTTTTCCCGACGTGAGGGTACAGATGCGGCATGCTAGGGAAGTGTGGTGTTCTAGTCAAGTAAAACACCACAGTTGCAAGGCGCCAGCCGAGCCGGCTCAGCCCATCGGTCGCGCGCGAGCGACGTACCGCGGCTCAATCTGCGTCAGGTCTGCCGTGATCTGCGCCGCCTCGCTCAGCATCGCGTCTGGGGGAGGCTCAATCGCGGTCACACTTTCGAGCGGCTCCACACCCAGCGCCGCGCGGCGTTCGTTCTCCCGCGCGAGCTGGCTCGTCGTCATTGAGGTTCGTTCAGCCCGTCTCTCCTCGAGATTGAGCGACACCGAACGCTGGTTGCGCATGCCCTCGATCGAGGCGATCTCGGCGACCGCGTGCTGGTAGCCGGGATCGTCGGCCGCACGCTGCGCGTGCCGGCTCTGCAGGTCGGCGATCAACGGGGTCAGGGGTTCGTCGGGCTTGTAACGCGCCGGGCGAATGCGGTTCCAGGGCAGCGCAGCGTCGCGAGAGCTCTCGCCGACTTCCGTGGGACTGATCGCGGAGGGCAGGCGGATGTCGGGCTGGACACCGCGGTTCTGCGTGCTGTCGCCGGTCACCCGGTAGTACATGCCGATCGTGACCGTCAGCTGGCCGAAACCGGGGTCCTGCCCGAGCGCGTAGCGGTCGAGCGGATACAGGTTCTGCACCGTTCCCTTGCCGTAGGTCTCCTGCCCGATCACGACGCCGCGACCGTAGTCCTGCATTGCGGCTGCGAAGATCTCCGACGCAGAGGCGCTGAAGCGGTCCACGAGAATGGTGAGCGGGCCCGAGTACACGGCCGCCTCGTCGTCGGACTCGAGCACCTCGACCCGGCCGCCGGTTTCGCGCAGCTGGACGACGGGGCCCTTGGGCACGAACAGGTTCACCAGGTCGATCGCCTCCGTCAGGTGGCCGCCGCCGTTCTCGCGCAGGTCGAGCACGAGCCCGTCGATCCCGCCCTCGGCCTCGAACTGCTCGATGAGCTTGCGCACGTCGCGGGTCGTGCTGCGATAGTCCTCGGCGCCGGCGGCGCGCGCGTTGTAGTCCTGGTAGAAGGAGGGGACGGTGATCACGCCGACGCGCAGCTTCTGGTCGCCGCGCTCGATCTCCCGCAGCTCCTTCTTCGCGGCCTGGGCTTCCAGCGTGATCTTGGCCCGCGGCAGGACCACGGTCTTTTCCGCCGCACCGGGCGTTGCTTTGCCCGGCTGGACCATGAGGCGCACCTCGGAGCCGAGCGGCCCTCGAATCAGCTGCACGACGTCGTCGAGCCGCCAGCCCACCACGTCCACCAGCTCGCCGCCCTTGCCCTGGCCGACCGCGATGATGCGGTCCGTGGCTTTGATCTCGCCGCTCTGCTGCGCCGAGCCGCCGGGCAGGATCTCCATCACCGTCACGTAATCGTCGAGTATCTGCAGCGAGGCGCCGATGCCCTCGTAGGAGAGGCTCATCTGGATGCGGTATTCCTCGGAATTTCGCGGCGAGAAGTAGCTCGAGTGCGGGTCGAAGACGTGCGCGAACGCGTTCATGAAATTCTCGAATACGTCGTCCGCGGTTACCTGCTCGGCGCGCTTGCCGGCCCGCTCGTAGCGCTTGCGGAGGATGTCCTGCGCCTCGGGCCAGGTCTTGTCCGTGAGCATCAGCGAGATCGCATCGTTCTTGACCCGCTTGCGCCACAGGTCGTCGAGTTCCTCGCGGCTCGCGGCCCAGGGAGCCTTGCGCCGGTCGAACTCGAAGCTCTCGTCGAGCGTGAAATCGGGCTCTTCCTTCAGGATCTCGAGCGCACGCGCCAGGCGCTCCTGGCTGCGCTGCTGGAACCGATTGAAGATGGCGAAGGCGGGGTCGAGCTTGCCGCCCGTGACGGCGTCGTCAAGCTGGTAGCGGAATCGCTCGAATTCGGCGATGTCCGAGGCGAGGAAATAGCTGCGCGTTCCGTCGAGGGACTCGAGGTAGCGATCCAGGACGAGCGAGGAGACCGGGTCGTTGACCGGCGCCTGCCGGTAATGCGAGCGCTCGAACATGCTGCTCACGAGCCGCGCAACACGGGCATGGCGCTCGGTCGGGGCCATGTCCACGGTGGCAGCCGTGGCCGCGGTGGACGGCGCCCGCGCAGTCCCGAGCAGCAGCGTGGCCAGCGCCACGACGACCATGGCCAGGGCCATCGGGCCGGCGCGGCGGACGGCCGTGCCGCGCTTGCTTGTCTCGACCCGGTGAACTGACTGATACACTTTGGAAAATCCTCGACCGACGATTGTGACCTAGGCTAAAGAGTGGGCCGGCCCCAATCAAGGGCAGGCTCCGAATATGACCAGCAACTCCCAGTGCGACCGCTTACCGTCCTGACAGGCATCGTGCTCGGCTCCGCGGCCGCCACCACCTTCGGGCTGGGCGCGACGCTGGTCGTGTTCGCCGTGCTCGCGGATGAGCACCCGCAGTTCCGTGCCGAGCTGCCGATGCTGGCGGTCTACCTGGGCATCTTCCTCGCTTTGACCGCGCTGGCCGCTACAGGTTTCATCGGCCTCGCCCGCCAGCGTCCCTGGCGGGGTTGGGCCCAGGCGGCGCTCTGGGGGGCATTGGCGGGGCTGGCCTCGCTCTACGCGGTCACCCGCGGCTGACGTCGCGGGAAGCTACTTCCCAGCGCGCGGCCAGGCCAGCGCCACGATTACCCGCCAGGCGGCGACGAGTGCGACCGGCCCGAGCAACAGAACCCAGGCCCCCAAGCGCAACCCGCCGAGATCGGCGACATAGTCCGCCAGGAACGCGCCGAGGCCGCCGCGAGCGTAGGGGCCGAGCGTGGCGCTGCCCGTATAAAAGACGAGCACCGGCAGCACGAAGGCGGCGAAAACCACCGCCACCAGCACCCAGGCCGCGTCTCGGTTGAAGCTCATGGTGGGCGATGCTGAGGGCAACCTGCCCGGACCGCAAGGGCCGGCCTTCGGTATCATCCCCGCGCATGGAACAGCTGCGAACCGCGGTGATTGGCGTCGGCTACCTCGGGCGGTTTCACGCCCAGAAGTATGCCGTCCTGTCGGAATCACGCCTGGTCGCCGTCGTGGACGCCCAGGCGGAAGCCCGCGACCGCGTGGCGGCGGAACTCGGCTGCCGGGCAGTGGCGGACTACAGGGACCTCTTCGGCGAGGTGGACGCCGTGAGCATCGCCACGCCCACGCCACTGCATTTCCCGATCGCCCGGGATTGCCTCGAGCGGGGCATCCACGTGCTGGTGGAAAAGCCCGTCACCGAGACCCCCGCGCAGGCGAGGGAACTGATCGAGACGGCCGCTCGACACGGGCGAGTCCTGCAGGTCGGCCACCTGGAGCGGTTCAACGCGGCGATCCTGGCGCTCGAGGGCACCCTCGGCCGTCCGCGATTCATCGAGTCGCACCGACTCGCGCCGTTCAAGGAGCGGGGCACCGACGTGAACGTGGTCCTCGATCTCATGATTCACGACATCGACCTCATCCAGAGCCTGGTCGGGGCCCCGATCGAATCCATCGACGCGGTCGGCGCCTCGGTGTTCTCCGCAGGTCTCGACATCGCGAACGCCCGGATCCGCTATGCGAACGGTTGCGTCGCCAACACCACGGCGAGCCGGGTCAGCATGAAGATGGAACGCAAGCTGCGCCTGTTCCAGGACGACGCCTACGTGTCGATCGACCTGCAGCAGAAAGTCCTCACGATCGTACGCAAGCCGCCCGAGGCCGCCGCCGCGCTGCCCGGGCAGGTGGTGATCGAGGAACGCAACTACGAACAGGGCGACGCGCTCAAGCTCGAGATCACGGCCTTCCTGCGCGCGATCCGCGACGGGCAGCCGCCCGTCGTTTCGGGAGAGGACGGCCTGCGGGCGCTCGAGACCGCCATCCGCATCACCGAACTCGTTCAAGGCACGGGGACCGCGTCGTGAGCCGCAATCACTATCGCGGCGACGATTTCCGGCGCGCAATCACGATCGAGGACCTCCGTCACGTCGCGCGCCGCAAGCTGCCGAATTTCAGCTTCGAGTACCTGGAGGGCGGCGCGGAGGACGAAGTCGCGCTCAGGCGCAATCGGGACGTCTTCGAGCGCATCGCCTGGCTGCCTCGGACGCTGGCGGGCGTGGGCGCGCCGGATCTCTCGGCGGAGATCCTCGGCGCGAGGTGCCACTTGCCGCTCGTCATCGCGCCGACCGGATTCAACGGCATGCTCTGGCCGCAGGGCGACCTCGCGCTCGCACGGGCGTCCGCCGACGCCGGCATTCCGTTCACGCTCAGCACGGTCTCGAATTTCCCTCTGGCGAAGCTGACGGCCGAGGTCCCGGACCGTACGTGGTTCCAGCTGTACCCGTTCAAGGACCAGAGCTTCATCGATCGGCTGGTCGACCTCGCGACCGGGGCAGGCGTCAGCACGCTGGTCGTCACGACCGACGTACCCGTGCTCGGCGCCCGCGAATGGGACCAGCGCAATTACCGCGCGCCGATGAAGCTCGACGTCGCGAACCTGCTCGACGTGCTCGCGCACCCGGGCTGGCTGCGGCGCGTGATGTTTCCCGGCGGTGCGCCCCGCTTCGAGAACCTGAGGGAGTTCCTGCCACCGGGCGCGGATTCGGCACTGGCCGGCGTGCGCTTCATGGGCACGCAGCTCAACCCGCGGCTCGGCTGGCAGGACATGGAGCACATCCGTCGGCGCTGGCCGGGCAAGCTGGTGCTGAAAGGCATCCTCTGCGTCGAGGACGCGCAGCGATCCGTGGATGTCGGGGCCGACGGCATCGTGCTCAGCAACCATGGCGGCCGCCAGCTCGATTCCTGTGTCTCGGGCGTCGAGTTGCTGTCGGCGGTGTCCGCCGGGTTCGCCGATCGCCTGTGCGTGCTCGTGGACGGCGGCTTCCGCCGCGGATCCGACGTGCTCAAGGCCATGGCGCTCGGCGCGCACGGCGTGATGATCGGCCGGGCGGCCCTGTACGGCCTGGCGGCCGGGGGCGAGGCCGGCGTGGGGCACGCGCTCGCACTGCTGCGCACGGAAATGGAGCGCGGGATGACGCTGCTCGGATGCCGCAGCCTGGCCGAGCTGGGGCCACACCTGATTCGCAACTGAAGGACGGGGACACGATGCGTGCGGTGATCTGTCGGGAACTGACCGGACTAGCAGGGCTCGAGCACGTGGCGGACTGGCCGGAGCCGCAGGCTGGGCCGGGCGAAGTGGTGGTGGAGGTGAAGGCCGCCGCGCTCAACTTCCCCGACGTGCTCATGATTCAGGGCCTGTACCAGGAAAAGCCGCCGCTGCCGTTCGTGGTGGGGACGGAGATGGCGGGCGTGGTGGTCGCCACGGGCGAGGGTGTGAGCCAGTTCGCGCCCGGCGACCGCGTGGTGGCCGCGTGCGGGCGCACCCTCGCCGAGCGTATCGCCGTCAAGGCGTCCCAGCTGCTGCCGGCGCCGAACGGGCTCGGCTTCGAAGCGGCCGCCGGCATCTGCATCACCTACTTCACGACCCTGCACGCACTCAAGCAGCGCGCCGCCCTGCAGCCCGGGGAGACCCTGCTCGTGCTCGGGGCCGCCGGGGGCGTCGGTACCACGGCCGTTGAGCTCGGCAGGGAGATGGGCGCGACCGTGATCGCGGCCGCGAGCACTGACGAGAAGCTCGAGCTCGCGCGCAGCCTCGGCGCGGAGCACCTGATCAACTACACGACGCAGGACCTGCGCGAGCGCATCAAGGAGATTACCGCGGGCCGCGGCGTGGACGTGGTCTACGACCCGGTCGGTGGGACGCTGGCCGAGCCGGCGCTGCGCAGCATGGCCTGGAAAGGCCGCTTCCTCGTGATTGGGTTCGCCGGCGGCGACATTCCGCGCATCCCGTTGAACCTGCCGCTGCTCAAGGGCTGCTCGATCGTCGGGGTGTTCTGGGGCAGTTTCGCGCAGCGCGAGCGCGACGTGCAGCGCCAGAACGTCGCCGAGCTGTGGTCGATGTTCGAGTCCGGCCGGCTGAAGCCCGTCGTCGGCGAGACCCACGCCCTGGCGGACTACGCAGCGGCCTTCGAGTCGCTGGGCGGCCGCAGGGCGCGCGGCAAGGTTGTCGTCCTGCCCTGATCAGGGCTCGCCGATGGCGTCGATCTCGGCCTGCACCGCGAGCCAGCGGTCCTCCGCCTGCTCGAGGAGTCGGGCGACCTCGCCGCAGCGGCGGGTCATGGCCCGCACCTCGGCTGGGTCCGCGGTCGCATAGAAGCGCGCGTCGGCGAGCTGCGTCTCCAGCGACGATTTCTCGACCTCGAGGCCGGCGATGCTGAGCTCGAGTTGCTCCGCCTCCCGGACCAGCGGCCGCCGCTGCACGAGCCGGGCCTGCCGCTCGGCCGCCGCGCTCTCTCGCTGCACGCGGCGCGCCTCGCGGCCCGACTCCGCGGTCGCCGTATCGGACGTCGCCTCGCGCGTCCGGCGCTCGGCCAGCCACGCGAGGTAGTCGTCGACATCGCCGTCGAACTCACGGGCCTCGCCGTCGGCGACCAGGATGAAGCCGTCGCACACCGTGCGCAGCAGTGCCCGGTCGTGCGAGACCAGCACGAGGCTGCCCTCGTATCCGGCCAGGGCGCGCGTCAGCGCGTGACGCATCTCGAGGTCGAGGTGATTGGTCGGCTCGTCCAGCAACAGCAGGTTTGGGCGCCGCCGGACGATCATCGCCAGCGCCAGGCGCGAGCGCTCACCGCCGGAGAACGCGCCCACCGGGGCGTCGGCCATCGCGCCGCGGAAGTCGAAGTGGCCAAGGTAGCTGCGCAGCTCGAGTTCGCGCGCCGTCGGCTCGAGGGTCGCCAGATGCTGCAGCGCGGACTCGTCGGGTCGCAGCTGCTCGAGCTGGTGCTGGGCGAAATAGCCGGTCACGAGCCCGTAGCCCTCGACCCGTCGACCGCGCAGGGGCGGCAGCTCACCGGCGATCACCTTGATCAGGGTGGATTTCCCGGCGCCGTTCGCGCCGAGCAGCCCAAGTCGTGATCCCGGGGGCAGGGTGAGCTGGACGCGCTCGAGCACGGTCCGGTCCGCGTAGCCGAGCGCCGCATCCTCGAGCGTGAGCAGGGGCGAGGGGGCCCGTGCCGGGGCCGGGATCTCGAAGTCGAACGGTGCGTCCACGTGCGCGGGTGCGACCCGCTCGAGTCGGTCGAGCGCCTTCAGCCGGCTCTGCGCCTGTCGGGCCTTGGTCGCCTTTGCCCGGAAGCGCTCGACGAACTGCGTGATGTGCGCGACTTCGCGCCGCTGCTTCTCGAACAGCGCCTGCTGGCCCGCGAGTCGCGCCGCCCGCTGTTCCTCGAACGACGAGTAGTTGCCCGTGTAGAGGTTGAGCCGCAGGCCTTCGATGTGCGCCACATGCGTGACGCAGGCGTCGAGGAAGTCGCGGTCGTGAGAGACGAGCAGCAGCGTGCCGCGATACGCCGCGAGCCAGCGCTCGAGCCACACCACCGCGTCGAGGTCGAGGTGGTTGGTGGGCTCGTCGAGCAGCAGCAGTTCCGCGCGGCTCAGCAGCGCACGGGCGAGGTTGAGCCGCATGCGCCAGCCGCCGGAGAAATCCGCCACGGGGCGCGCAAGGTCCGTCGGGCGGAATCCGAGCCCGGCCAGCAGCGTGGCGGCGCGTGACTGCGCCGCATAGCCGTCGATGGCGGCCAGCCTTGCGTGCGCCTCGGCAAGGCTGTGCCCGTCCGGCTGCTGCTCGGCTTCCGCGATCGCCCGCTCTGCCGCGCGCAGCGCGACGTCGCCGTCGAGCACGAACTCGACGGCCGGCCGTGGCAGGGGCGGTGTCTCCTGGCCGACCGAGGCGATGCGCCAGTCGCGGGGCACCGCGCAATCGCCGGTCTCGGGGTGCAATTCACCCTGAAGCAGTGCGAACAGGCTCGACTTGCCGCAGCCGTTCGGGCCGACAAGGCCGACCCGCCACCCTGCGTGGATCTGCAGGTCCGCGTTCTCGATGAGGCGGCGGGCGCCGCGTGCGAGCGTGAGTTGTCGGAGAAGGATCAAGGGATGGGCCGGCGGAGGGGGAGTCGGGCGCGCGCATTCTATCGGTTCAGGCGTCCGACCCGGTCTCGATGCGGCTGCAGGCGGAATCCGGCACAATCCGGGTTTTCGCACGGGCCGGCCACGCGGCCGCCCCCGGAGACCCCAACCCGATGTCCTTGACGTTGCGCCTTCCGCAAGCCCAATTGCTCGCCCGTCACCTGCTCCTGGTGCTGCTCGTGGCGAGTCCCGTCGCCGCGCTCGCGCAGTCGAGCCCGGCAATCTCGCCGATCGTCGCATTCAGCGGCTCGCAGCCGAGCGGCGCGCCGGTGCGGGGGCCCGACGGTGCGTTGTACGGCACCACCGCGGTGGTCACGGCCGTTACCGGCGGCCTGATCTATCGTGCCGCAGCCGACGGCTCCGCGATACGCACCCTCTACCAGATCCAGATCAGCGAGGGCCTGAACCCGGTCGCCGGCCTGCTGCTCGGCAGCGACGGGCTGCTCTACGGAGTGACCAGTTCGGGCACCGCGTTGGAAGCCAACACCGGCGGCACGGTATTTCGCATCGCGCCGGACGGCAGCGGATTCACCATCATTCACCGGTTCAAGAGCTTCGCGGTGTCCAACACGTCGGGGGCGCCGATCAACGAGGGCGGCGCAAATCCCGAGTCGGAGCTCGTCGAGGGCAACGACGGCCGCCTGTACGGCGTCACGCGCACAGGCGGGCCGAACGGCACCGGCGTGGTCTACAGCCTGTCGCGCGACGGGACGGCGTTCAGCGTGCTGCACAACTTCGGGCCGATCACCTCGGCCAGCACCGTCACGGTTCCCCGCAACGACGACGGAATGAGCCCGATCGGGCCGCTCGTCGCCGGGGCCGACAATTATTTCTACGGCACGGCCTCCGGCGGCGGCGCACTGGGCAACGGCACCGTGTTCCGGGTGCGCTTCGATGGCACCGGTTTCGAAACGCTGTTCGTCTTTCCCGAGCTCGTTGCCAACCCCGACGGGCTGCCGACCAACGCCGACGGGGCCTCGCCGGTGGCGGGCCTGACCGACGGCGGCGACGGGCGGCTCTATGGCGTCGCGAATCTCGGCGGCGAGGAGGGCAACGGTACCGTCTTTGCGATTGACCCGGTGACCCGCGTATTCACCGCGCTGCACGACTTCGACGGCACCGCGGGCGCGCGGCCGACTGGGGAACTGCTGCTGGCCCAGAACGGCTCGCTCGTCGGCACGACCACCACCGGAGGCACCAGCTCCGCGGGCGTCGTCACGACGTTCGGCACGATCTTTTCGATCGCCCGCGACGGCACCGGGTTCACGAGCCTGCGCAGCTTCGAGGGCTCCAATGGATCGTCCCCGACCGGCCGCATGCTGCAACTCGATGCCTCGACCTACGTCGGCCTCGCGGCGGGCGGCGGGCGGTGCGGGCAGGGCGTGCTCTACCAGTTCAGCCTGACCGGCGCGACCGTGGACGGCATCACCAATTGCGGACAGCGCCGCAACAGCGGCGGCGGCGGCACGGCACCGCTGCTCCTGCTGCTGATCGGGTCGCTCGGTCTCATGCGGCAGTTGCGCAGCGCCTGAGTGAGCCCACCCAGGCAAGGGCGCCCCTGATGGACGAAATCCGCCTGCACCACCGCACCTGCCCGCTGTGCGAGGCCATGTGCGGCATCGTCATCGAGCATCGCGGCGGCGCCGTGCTGTCCGTCAAGCCCGATCGCGAGGACGTGCTGAGCCGAGGGCACATCTGTCCCAAGGCCGTTGCACTCAAGGACATCCACGAGGATCCCGATCGCCTGCGGCACCCCATGCGCCGCACGTCGGCGGGCTGGGAGGAGATTTCGTGGGCCGCGGCGTTCGACCTGGTCGAGCGACGCATCGCCGAGGTGCGTGAGCGCCACGGTCCGAATGCGGTGGCGATCTACGCCGGCAACCCCACGGTGCACAACCTCGGCGCCATGCTCGGCGTGGGCGATTTCATCCGGGCCGTGCGTACCCAGAACCTGTATTCCGCAACCAGCGTGGATCAGTTGCCCCACATGGTGGCCTCGCACGCGATGTTCGGGCACCAGTTCCTCATCCCGGTCCCGGACGTGGACCGCACGCAGCTGTTCGTGTGCATCGGCGGCAATCCGGTCGCTTCCGGCGGCTCGATCATGGGCGCGCCCGGATTCGAGAAGCGCGTCGCGGCGTTGCGCGCGCGCGGCGGGCGGTTCGTCGTGATCGACCCGCGGCGAACGGAGTCGGCGGAGGTTGCCGACGAACACCTGTCGATCCGGCCGGGCACGGATGTCTTCCTGCTGCTCGGGCTGCTGCGCGAAATCTTCGTCTCCGGGCGCGCCGACTTCGGGCATCTTGCGGGACGGGTCGCCGGACTCGAGGCGCTGCGCTCGGCCGTGCTCGCATTCGATCCCGCCCAGCTCGCCGCGCGGACGGGCATTTCCGGCGATCGGGTCGCCGGGCTCGCCCGCGAGATCGCCGCGGAGCCGCGTGCGCTGGTCTACGGACGCGTGGGCGCCTGCACGCAGGAATTCGGCGGGCTCGTGCTCTGGCTCATCTACTGCCTCAACGCCGTGACCCGGCACCTCGACCACGAGGGCGGCATGATGTTCGCCGAGCCGGCCGTGGACCTGACGCGCGCCTACGGCTCGAAGGGTCACTACGGCAAGTTCCATTCGCGCGTTCGAGGGCTGCCGGAGTTCGGTAACGAGCTGCCGGTCGCGACCCTCGCCGAGGAGATCCTCACCGCGGGACCGGGCCAGGTGCGGGCGCTGCTCACCTTTGCCGGCAACCCGGTGCTCTCGACGCCCAACGGCCGCCAGCTCGACCGGGCGCTCGAGAGTCTCGAGTTCATGGTCTCGGTGGACCCGTACCTGAACGAGACCACGCGCCACGCCCACCTGATCCTGCCACCCGTGAGTCCGCTCGAGCGCAGCCACTACGACATCGCCTTGAGCGGATTCGCGGTGCGCAACGTCGCCAAGTACTCTCCGCCGCTGTTCGAAAAGCCGGCCGGCGCGCTGCACGATCACGAGATCCTCGCCGAGTTGACCGCGCGTCTGGGCATGTCGCAAGGCAAGGCGGGACTCGCGGCGCGCGCGCGCGCGGCATTCGCGCGTCGGCTCGGTCCGGGCGGCCAGCTCGATCTCATGTTGCGCACCGGCGCCTATGGGATGCCCTACAGGGGCTGGGTACGCTGGGCTGCGGCGCTGCCTGGGCTCGGCGCGATTCGCCGGCAGCTCGCGGCGCCCGAGCGGCGTCCGCAGGGCCTGAGCCTGCGCCGCCTCGAGGCATCGCCGCACGGCATCGACCTGGGGCCGCTCGAGCCGAGCCTGCTGCGGCGCCTCGCGACGCCGGACGGCACGGTGCAGCTCGCGCCGGAGCGGCACCTGCAGGATCTCGAGCGTGCGGCCCGCGTGCTCGCACAAGCCGCGCCTTCGCTCATGCTGATCGGCCGCCGGCACGTGCGCAGCAACAATTCGTGGATGCACAACAGCCAGCGGCTGGTGAAGGGCAAGGCGCGCTGCACCCTCATGATGCATCCCGATGACGCGGCGGACCGCGGCGTAGCGGACGGCGCGACCGTGCGGCTGCGCTCGCGGGTGGGCGAGGTCGAGGTGCCGGTCGAGGTCACGGATCACGTGATGCCCGGCGTCGTCTCGCTTCCGCACGGCTGGGGCCACGATCGAGCCGGCATCCGGCTCGCCATCGCGAGCCGCCACGCCGGCGTCAGCATCAACGACGTGATCGACGATCAGCGCATCGATACGCTGACCGGCACCGCGGTGCTGAACGGGACGCCGGTCGAGGTCGAGCCTATGGCAGCTGGTCCTTGACCACGTCCTTAACCACGTCGAACGGATTGAATTTCTTTTTCTTCTTGGGCGGCTCGGCCGGGGCCGACGCGTCCGCCGCCGGCTCGGGTGCGTCGCTCATGCCGTCGTCGCCATCCATGCCGCCCATGCCCGGCATGTCGCCCTCCATGCCGATCATCGTGGTCGTCATGGATTTCACGCGAATCTTGATGTTCCAGTCAGGCTCCCAGGCGATCGCCGGATCGGTCGGGCGGGGCGGATAGGCCATGTTGAGCTCGGTGCCGTAGGCGATGGCCCGCAGCATGCCCTGGCCGGCGGCCGCTTTCGGCACGGCGCAGCGGGTGGTGGCCGGTGGCAGCAGCACTTTCTCCTTGAGCCACTTGTCGACTGCGGCGTTGGTCTGGTAGTCGAACAGGCCGAAACCGGTGTCGGGCAGTTCGCTCGACGTCCACAGCACCATCGTCGGCACGTCCCCGCCGTCCTCGCCATCGACGCCGCCCATGCTGCCGAGGAAATAGGCCCGCGCGGTGGGAAGGGCGTTCCACTCGAGCAGCACGAAGCCGCCCTTGTCGGTCTGGCGCAGCGCAATCTCCGGCATGATGTCCTGGGCCGCCGGAATGGTGAACTTGAAATTCTCGGGCACGCCCTGGCCCGTGAAGGCGTGCGCGCCAGCAATCGAGGCGCCGGCGGGCAGGGCGCGCTTGTCCGCCTTGCTCGGCCACACCGGGCGACCCACGGTGGCGTGGGCGCCGCGCTGCGTGGCGCGCCGCGACTCGAAGAACTTCCCGAGTTCGCCGAGTGTCGCCGTTTCGAGATTGACGACCTTGGGTTGCCCGGGGCGCACGGTCTCGGAGCATCCCCAGTACAGCACGAGCTTCCCCTTGGGCGGCTCGTAGTCCCAGTCCGAGGGCTCCTCCTCGCCCGTCTCACGGGGCAGGGGCTTTGGCTTCTCAGGTGTCTGCAGCTTGAGGGTGGGCGCGAGCTGCGTGCCGGCAGGCACGGCCTGGAGGGCCTCGGCGAGATTCTGGTTGCGGCTGGTATACAGCGTCACGTCCATCCAGCGACCCGCGGTCCCGACCTGCGTGTAGCCGAATTCGGCGGTGGCGTTCCGGCCCCCGCCCATCAGCGCGCCGAGCGTGGCATTCATCATGCCCTCGCCCATGCCGCCGCCCATCGGCATGCCGGCGAACGTTGCCACGTCGATCCAGGCCTGCGCGACCGGCGGCTTGACGACCTGCTTTGGCGTCTGGGCGCTGGCGGTGCAGGCACCCGCCACCGCGGTGGCGAGGAGCGTGCTGCGGATCAGTCGGGTGCTGGTCGTCACGGCGGATTTCCTTGTTATGGTTTGGACTCGACCCCGCCCGGATTCTCAGCCGGCGCGGGCCGCGAGTAAAGGCGCGCCCAGGGACACCAGCACGTCGCCCTGCGACGCTTGCAGCACGTGCCGTGTGACGCTGCCGAGCAGGATCGCCTCGAGCGTGCTCTCGCCGTGCTTTCCGACGACGATCAGGTCGCAGTCCCGCTCCTGCTCCTGCTCTATGACAAGGCTCGAGGGGTCGCCCTGCATCACGAGCGTCACCGCCGCGTCCGGCGAGAGCCCGGCCGCGGCAAGCAGCGAGCGCATGCCCTGCAGGGCCTGGCGCTGGGCGATCAACCGGTACTGGTCGAGTATTTCCTCGCCAAGCCCGGACGAGCGAAGCCGGTCCTCGAACGGCACCTCGTAGGCGTGCAGCACGACGAGTTCCGCCGTAGGCGCGACGGCGCGTGCCGCCGCCAGCGCCGGCAGGGAATTCGACGAGAGATCCACCGCCACGAGCACTCTTCGATAAGGCTCGTGGGGCGGCTGCTTCACGACGAGCAGGGGTTTCTCGGATTTGCGTACCAGGCGCTCGGCGGTCGAGCCGAGCAGCAGGTGGCGCATGAAGCTCGCGCCGCGGGCCCCGAGCACCACGAGATCCGCCGGGGCGGCGCGCGCGTGCGCGTTGATCGCAGTGATCAGATCCCCGCTGACCAC
>Ga0209391_10000960_pt1 | contig 14621 bp, 12 predicted proteins | sample PPLLak3March2015_FD_187246 | JGI IMG/M metagenome (GOLD analysis project Ga0209391, IMG submission 187246) | Freshwater sediment microbial communities from Prairie Pothole Lake near Jamestown, North Dakota, USA - PPLs Lake P7 Core (1) Depth... | ecosystem: Environmental > Aquatic > Freshwater >... | reverse complement strand
GGTCAAGGCGCGGGCCTACGCCGCCGACCAGCTTTTCGCCACGCTGGACACCACCACCCGTGCGCTCTGGCTGGGCGAGGCGCAAGCCTCGGTCTCGCTGTCGGACACCGTGGGTTTCATCCGCGACCTGCCGCACAAGCTGGTCGAGGCCTTCGAGGCCACGCTGCACGAGGCGGCGGACGCCGACCTGCTGCTGCACGTCATCGACGCGGCGAGCCCCCATCTCGCCGAGCAGCAGGCCGACGTCGACCGCGTGCTCGAGGAGATCGGCGCTGCAGGCGTGCCGCAGCTGCTCGTCTACAACAAGTGTGATCTGCTCGAAGCGTCGCGCCAGCCGCGCGAGGTTGCTGACTGCATCGAGGTCCGCTCTGGCGTGCGGCGCCCGCGGGTCTTCGTCAGCGCGCGCACGGGCCAGGGCCTGCCGCGACTGCGCGAGGCCATCGCCGAAGCCGTGGTGGCGCACTTGAACGCTGCCGGTTCTCCCCCACATGACAGCCCGTCGCCTGCTGCCCCATCGACGGCAGCCGCTCCGGCCCCGCCCCTAACCCCGCACCAGCATGCGTGATCCTGAACTCTCCCGTACTCCCTCCCGGATCGGTGCGGCCGCATCGGCCCTGCGCGCCTGGCTGGCTGCCCTGCTGCGGCACCGCCGGCCGCAACCGGACGGCCGCGGCGTGCTGATCTTCAACAACCGCAATGACGGCCCGCCCGATCTCGACGAACTGTGGCGCGACTTCAACCGCAAGCTCAGCGGGCTGTTCGGGGGCAAGGGCGGCCCGATGCGCTCGGGCGGCGGCGGCGACGACGGCGGTGGCGGCCCGTCCTTCCAGCCCGACATGAAGAGCGCAGGCATCGGCGTCGGCCTGATCAGCGTCGTGGCACTGCTGATCTGGCTGGGCAGCGGCTTCTTCATCGTCCAGGAAGGCCACCAGGCGGTGGTCACGACCTTCGGCAAGTACAGCCACACCAAGGATGCCGGCTTCCAGTGGCGCATGCCCTACCCCGTGCAGGCGCACGAAGTGGTCGCGGTGACCCAGCTGCAATCGGTCGAGGTGGGCCGCAATGCGGTGGTGCAGGCGACCGGGCTGCGTGATTCGTCGATGCTGACGCAGGACGAGAACATCGTCGACATCCGTTTCGTCGTGCAGTACCGGCGCGCCGATGCGCGTGCCTACCTGTTCGAGAATTTCCGCCCCGACGAGGCCGTGGTCATGGCCGCCGAGTCGGCGGTGCGCGAGATCGTCGGCCGCAGCCGGGTCGACCAGGTGCTGTACGAGCAGCGCGACGCCATCGCTGCCGACCTGGTGAAGTCGATCCAGGCCCAGCTCGACCGGCTGAAGGCCGGCATCGTGATCGCCAACGTCAACGTGCAAAACGTCTTCGTCCCCGACCCGGTGCAGGCGGCATTCAACGATGCGCTGAAGGCCACCGCCGACCGCGACCGATTCAAGAACGAAGGCCAGGCCTACGCCAGCGACGTGATTCCGAAGGCGAGGGGCACTGCGGCGCGCTTGCTCGAGGAGGCCGAAGGCTACCGCTCCCGCGTGATCGCGCAGGCCGAGGGTGATGGGCAACGCTTCCGTTCGGTGCTCACCGAGTACCTGCGCGCGCCGGTGGTCACTCGCGACCGCCTGTACCTCGAGACCATGCAGCAGGTCTACTCCAACGTCACCAAGATCATGGTCGACAGCCGGGCCGGGTCCAATCTGCTGTACCTGCCGCTGGACCGGCTGCTGCAGCAAAGCGGTGCGCCGACCGGCACAGCCGCGGCGCCGGCTGCGACAGCGCCGGCAGCGACAGCGCCAGCACCGGCCGCGATCGACCCCACCGGCACGCAGAGCGTCGACATCCGCTCCCGCGACGGCGCGCGCACGCGCGACCGCGAGGGGCGCTGAATGGCAGGATCCTCGAACATGAATCGCATCGGACTCATCGTCGCCGGCGCCCTGGTGGTGCTGATGCTGGCCGCCAGCACGCTGTTTGTCGTCGACCAGCGCCAGGTCGGCGTCGTCTACGCCCTGGGCGAGATCAAGGAAGTCATCATCGAGCCGGGGTTGAAGTTCAAGCTGCCGCCACCGTTCCAGAACGTCGTCTTCCTGGACAAGCGCGTGCAGACGCTGGACAGTCCCGAGACGCGGCCGATCTTCACGGCCGAGAAGAAAAGCCTGGTCATCGACTGGCTCGTGAAGTGGCGCATCTCCGAGCCGCGGCAGTTCATCCGCAACAACGGCGCCGACTTCCGCAACCTCGAGAACCGCCTGGCCCCGGTGGTGCAGGCGGCCTTCAACGAGGAAGTCACCCGGCGCAACGTGAGCGCGGTGCTGGCGACCGAGCGCGAGAAGGTCATGACCGACGTCAAGGCGCGTCTGATCGAAGAGGGCAAGGACTTCGGCATCGAGATCGTCGACGTGCGCATCAAGCGCGTTGACTTCGTCGCCGACATCACCGATTCGGTCTACCGGCGCATGGAATCCGAGCGCAAGCAGGTCGCCAACGAACTGCGTTCGCAGGGTGCGGCCGACGGCGAGAAGATCCGTGCCGACGCCGACCGCCAGCGCGAGGTCATCATCGCCGAAGCCTACCGCGACGCGCAGAAGGTCAAGGGCGACGGCGACGCGAAGGCCTCCGCGTTGTACGCCGATGCCTTCGGGCGCGACCCGCAGTTCGCGCAGTTCTATCGCAGTCTGGAAGCCTACCGGGCAAGCTTCCGCACCCGGAGCGACATGATGGTGCTGGACCCCAGCAGCGAGTTCTTCCGCGCCATGCGCGGGGGCGCACCGGCCAAGTAGGGTCGGTGCCGCGATCCTCCGACGAGTCCCTCGATCCACCATGGGCGACCTGCTGCTCGGCGCGCTGGCTCTGATGCTGGTGATCGAAGGGCTGCTGCCGTTCCTGAGCCCCGGCCGCTGGCGCGCCGTGTTCGAGCGCGCAACGCGGATGAGCGACGGCCAGATCCGCTTCCTCGGCCTGACCAGCATGGTTGCCGGGCTGATACTGCTCGCCATCTGGCACTGATCCGGGGCGTGCGCCGGGCTCGGTGGCGCCGGGCGCCCCGTACAATGCCGCTTTCAACACCGGTGCATTTCATGCTGTCTGCTTGGCTGCTGCCCGAGCACATCGCCGATGTCCTGCCGACGCAGGCCCGACGCATCGAGGACCTGCGGCGCGACCTGCTAGACCGGGCGCGAGCCTACGGCTTCGAACTCGTGATGCCGCCGCTGCTGGAGCACCTGGAGTCGCTGCTGTCGGGCACCGGCGGCGAGCTCGACCTGCGGACCTTCAAGCTCGTCGACCAGCTCAGCGGCCGCACGCTGGGCCTGCGCGCCGACACCACGGCCCAGGCCGCGCGCATCGATGCCCACTTGCTCAACCGCGAGGGCGTGACGCGCCTGTGCTATTGCGGGCCGGTGCTGCACACGCGGCCGACCGGCCTGGCCGCGACGCGCGAGCCGCTGCAGTTCGGGGCCGAGATCTTCGGTCACGCCGGCCTCGAGGCTGACCTCGAGGCGGCCGAACTCGCGCTGGACTGCCTGCAACTGGCCGGCGTCATGCAGCCCGTGATCGACCTCGCCGACGCGCGCGTGCTGCGCGGCGTGCTGGCCGGTGTGCCGCTGGATGCCGCCCAACTCCAGGAGGTGGCGCAGGCGCTGTCGGAGAAAGACACGCCAGCGGTGGCGGTGCTCACCCGCACAGCCCCGGAAGAAGCCCGTCGCGCGCTGCGAGCGCTGCCAGGCCTGTACGGAGGTGACGAGGTGCTGGACACGGCGCGCCGCGTGCTGCCGGCGCGACCACTGGTGCGACAGGCGCTGGACGAACTGCAGTGGCTGGCCGCCCACCTGCGGCAGGCCCATCCCGGGCTGCGCACCGGCTTCGACCTCTCCGACATGAGCGGCTATGCCTATTACAGCGGTCCGCGCTACGCGGTCTACGGTACCGGCTGCAGCGACGCGCTGGCGCGCGGCGGCCGCTACGACGAGGTCGGTGCGATCTTCGGACGCAATCGGCCGGCGGTGGGCTTCAGCCTCGACCTCAAGACGCTGGCCGAGGTGAATGCGGTGGCGCCGGCGCCGACGGCGATCCGCGCGCCCTGGGGCGAGGACCCCGACCTGCGCGCGGTGGTGCGTCGGCTGCGCGCCGCGGGCGAGACCGTGCTCTCGGTGCTTCCCGGACACGAGCCCGGATCGACGGCCTTCGACTGCGACCGCGAACTGGTCGCGGTCGGCGGCCGCTGGGTGCTGCGCAGCGTCGATGCGGCCACGGCACCCCCTCCCTGAACAACCTGAGGACGACAGAAAATGCAAGCAGCCATCCCGCCCCGCGCAGGCCGCAACGTGGTCGTGGTGGGCACGCAGTGGGGCGACGAAGGCAAGGGCAAGATCGTCGACTGGCTGACCGATCACGCCCAGGGCGTGGTGCGCTTCCAGGGCGGCCACAACGCCGGCCACACCTTGGTCATCAACGGCCGCAAGACGGCTTTGCAGCTGATCCCGTCGGGCGTCATGCGTGCCGGCGTGGCCTGCTACATCGGCAACGGCGTCGTCGTCGATCCGGCTCACCTGCTGCTGGAGATCGGGCGCATCGAGCAGCTCGGCATGGACGTGCGTTCGCGCCTGTTCCTGTCGGAGTCCTGCCCGCTGATCCTGCCCTTCCACGCCGCGCTCGACCATGCCCGCGAGGCGCAGCGCGAGAGCAGCGGCAGCGGCAAGATCGGCACCACCGGCAAGGGCATCGGCCCGGCCTACGAGGACAAGGTCGCGCGCCGTGCGCTGCGCGTGCAGGACCTCAAGCACCCGCAGCGCTTCGAGGACAAGCTGCGCCAGCTCGTCGAGCTGCACAACGCCGAGCTCACCGGCGTGCTCGGGGCCGCGGCGCTGGACTGGCGGCCCGTGCTCGCCGACGCGATGGCTGCCGCCGAGCAGCTGCGACCGCTGATGGCCGATGTCGGCTACAAGCTCTTCAAGGCCCACGCCGCCGGTGCGAACCTGCTGTTCGAAGGGGCGCAGGGCACGCTGCTCGACATCGACCACGGCACCTATCCGTACGTCACCTCGAGCAACTGCGTCGCCGGCAACGCGGCGGCGGGCGCCGGCCTCGGGCCGGGGCTGCTGCACTACATCCTGGGCATCACCAAGGCCTACACGACGCGTGTCGGCGCCGGGCCGTTCCCGACCGAGCTGCCGATGGAGGTGCCGGGCACCGTGGGCCATCACCTGTCCAACGTGGGCCAGGAGCGCGGCACCGTCACCGGACGCGCGCGCCGCTGCGGCTGGCTCGACGCCGCCGCGATGAGGCGCAGCATCATCATCAACGGCATCTCCGGCCTGTGCATCACCAAGCTCGACGTGCTGGACGGTCTGCCCGAGATCAGGATCTGCACCGGCTACGAACTCGGCGGTCGTCAGCTCGACATCCTGCCGCTGGACGCCGACGAGATCGCCGAATGCAAGCCGGTCTACGAGACGCTGCCGGGCTGGAGCGATACCACGGCGGGGTTGACGAACTGGGAGCAGTTGCCGCTGAATGCCCGGCGCTATCTGGAGCGCATGCAGGCGCTGATCGGCGCGCCGATCGACATGGTGTCCACCGGACCCGACCGCGTCCACACCATCCTGCTGCGGCATCCCTTCCGCGCCTGAGCCCGCGCCACCACGAGGAGACCCGAGAACATGCTCACCGACGACGGCAAGCACCTGTACGTGTCCTGGGACGAGTACCACCTGCTGATCGAGCGGCTGGCGCTCAAGGTGCACCACTCGGGCTGGGCCTTCGACCAGATCCTGTGCCTGGCGCGCGGCGGCATGCGTCCGGGCGACGTGCTGTCGCGCGTGTTCGACAAGCCACTGGCCATCATGTCGACGAGTTCCTATCGCGCCGAAGCCGGCACGATCCAGGGCCGGCTGGACCTGGCCAAGTACATCACCATGCCCAAGGGCGAGGTTGCAGGCCGCGTGCTGCTGGTCGACGACCTGGCCGACACCGGCCACACGCTTCGCGCCGTGGTCGATCGCCTGCGCGGCATGCCGTCGATCCAGGAACTGCGCGCCGCGGTGATCTGGGTCAAGGGCGTGTCGACCTACATCCCCGACTACTATGTCGAGAACCTGCCCACGAGTCCGTGGATCCACCAGCCGTTCGAGGAGTACGACAACCTGCGGCCCGATGGACTGGCGAAGAAGTTTGCCGTCTGAAAGGCAAAATGGCCGACACGTCGGTGTCGGCCATTCAATGACTGGTGCCCAGGAAGGGACTCGAACCCCCACGCCGTTAAGCGCTAGTACCTGAAACTAGTGCGTCTACCAATTCCGCCACCTGGGCAGGTGATCCTGTTCACCGAAGTGCCCAGGAATTCAGGAACAGAGGATCATATCATCAAAGGTATTTCTGCTTCAAGCCCGGCCACTGCCGGACCCGCTCTCACGGGCGAACTCGACGGCCGCGTCGAAGGCCACCGCGACGGGCACGGTTTTGTCGTGCCCGACAACGGCGATCCCGCCATCTACCTGTCGCCGCAGGAGATGCGCAGCGTGCTGCATCGCGACCGCGTGCGCGTGCGCGTGCTCCGGCTTGACCGCAAGGGCCGGCCCGAGGGCCGCGTCGTGGACATTCTCGAGCGGCGCAAGACGCCGATCATCGGCCGGCTGCTGCACGAAGGCGGGCAGTGGGTGGTGGCGCCCGAGGACAGCCGCTACGGTCAGGACATCCTGATCCCGAAGAACGCCACCGCCAGCGCGGCGGTGGGGCAGGTGGTGTCGGTGGAGCTGACCGAACCGCCCTCGCTGCATTCGCAGCCGGTGGGCCGCGTGGCCGAGGTGCTGGGCGAGATCGACGACGCCGGCATGGAGATCGAGATCGCGGTGCGCAAGTACGAGGTGCCGCACCAGTTCTCGGCCGAGACGCTGGCCGCGGCGGCGGCACTGCCCGAACGCATCCGCGCGGCCGATCGCAAGCACCGTGTCGACCTCACCGACGTGCCGCTGGTCACCATCGACGGCGAGGACGCGCGCGACTTCGATGACGCCGTGTACTGCGAGCCCTTCAGGCGCGGCCGCGGCAAGACGGCGCTGGAGGGCTGGCGCCTGCTGGTGGCTATCGCCGACGTCAGCCACTACGTCAAGCCCGGCGAGCCGATCGACGACGACGCCTACGAGCGCGCCACCTCGGTCTACTTCCCGCGGCGCGTGATCCCGATGCTGCCGGAGCGCCTGTCCAACGGCCTGTGCTCACTCAATCCCGAGCAGGACCGGCTGGCGATGGTGTGCGACATGGTGGTGGACAGCGCCGGCCGCATCGACGCCTACCAGTTCTATCCGGCGATCATCAATTCGCACGCGCGTCTGACCTACACCGAGGTCGCCGCGATCCTGGCCAACACGCGCGGCCCCGAAGCGCAGCGACGGCCCGACCTGGTGCCGCACCTGCTGCACCTGCACGAGGTGTACCGCGCCCTGCTCAAGCAGCGCGCGCAGCGCGGCGCGGTCGACTTCGAGACCACCGAGACCCAGATCGTCTGCGACGAGAGCGGCCGCATCGAGAAGATCGTGCCGCGTACGCGCACCGAGGCGCACAAGCTGATCGAGGAGTCGATGCTGGCGGCCAACGTCTGCGCCGCCGAGTTCATCACCGCAGGCGAGCACCCGAGCCTGTTCCGCGTGCACGAAGGCCCGACGCCGGAGAAGCGCGTCGTCTTGCAGGGTTACCTGAAGGCGCTGGGCCTCGGCCTGCACCTCAGCGACGATCCTGCACCTGGCGAATTCCAGGCCATCGCGCAGGCCACGCAGGACCGCCCGGACGCGGCGCAGATCCACACCATGCTGCTGCGTTCGATGCAGCAGGCGATCTACACGTCGACGAATGCCGGCCACTTCGGCCTTGCCTACGGCGCCTACACGCACTTCACGAGTCCGATCCGGCGCTACCCGGACCTCCTGGTGCATCGGATCATCAAGGCGCTGCTCGGCGGGCGGCGCTTCCATCTCGTGCCGAACGCGCTCACGCGCACGCCCGAGCTGCGTCGCGGCGGCAAGGTGGCGCAGCGACCGGCCAAACCGCTGTCTCAGGAGATGGCGCTGTGGGAAGCGGTGGGCGCGCACTGCAGCGCCAACGAGCGTCGCGCCGACGAGGCCAGCCGCGACGTCGAGGCCTGGCTCAAGTGCCGCTACATGCGCGAGCACCTGGGCGAGGAGTTCGGTGGCACGGTCAGCGCCGTCACCAGCTTCGGCCTCTTCGTGACGCTGGATGCGATGTACGTCGAGGGCCTGGTGCACATCACCGAACTCGGCGGCGAGTACTACCGCTTCGACGAGGCGCGCCAGGAACTTCGTGGCGAGCGCACCGGCATCCGCTACGCCGTCGGCGCACGCGTGCGCGTGCAGGTCAGCCGCGTCGACCTCGACGGCCGCAAGATCGACTTCCGCATGGTGCGCGACGGCGAGGGTGATCGTGCGCCCGTGCGCGGCGACAAGGCGCGCGCAGCGGCCACCGCGGTCGACGAACTCGAGCGCGTGCGCTCCGCCGATCGCACGGTCAAGGCGGCGACACGGGCCGGCAAGGGCAAGGGCACGGCCGAAGGCGGCACGCGTTCGCGCAAGCCCGGCCCGACGCGACCGTCACCCAGGCCGCGCACGCGGCGCTGAACCGCGCCGCCCGGCGCTTCATGGCGCCGTGGCGCCGGCCGTTGCGCATTGGGGCACCGAGCCGGCGCCGGGCGCCGGACGCCGGCCTCAGCGGGTGGCTTGCCGCACCAGCGCCTCGATCAAGTCGGCGGCGCGCAGTGCATCGGCACCACCGGAGGCAACGTGGAGGTCGGCAGCGCGGCCGTGTTGCCAGGCCGCAGCCACGGCAACGTCGAAGGCCTGCGCCTGCGGCTGCTGCGCCCACAGGCCGGCCGCCCAGCCAGCGAGCACATCGCCGGTGCCGGCACTGGCCAGCGCGGCGTTGCCCGTCGGGTTGACGTGTGGGAGCCGGCCGGGTGCGACGACGACGCTGCCCGAGCCCTTGAGCAGCACCGCGGCGCCGGTCTCGGCGGCCAGCTGACGCGCGGCAGCGAGGCGGTCGCCCTGCACCTGGGCGCTGTCCGCGTGCAGCAGCCTCGCCGCTTCCAGCGGGTGCGGTGTGAGCAGCGTCGCCAGGCCACGTGCCTGGCGCGACCGCAGCAGCGGCAGCAGCGCGGGGTCCCCGGCCAGGGCATTGAGGGCGTCGGCATCGAGCACCAGCCTTGCCGCCTGCGACAGCAGCGGTGGCAACGTGGCCCGGACGGCCTCGCCGCCGCCGCAGCCGCAGACGACCGTGGTCTGCGCCAGCAACGCCGGCGCCGCGCGCCACCAGGCGGTCCGCGCCATCAGTTCCGGCCGCACCGGGTCGAAGGTGACGGCGCGTTCGTCGAGCAGACTGCAGTAGACCCTGCCGGCGCCGGCGGCCAGCGCGGCGCGCGCCGCCAGCCAGGCGGCACCGACCATGCCCGCGGCGCCGCCGACCACGGCCACGTCGCCGAAGCTGCCCTTGTGCGCGGCATGCGGGCGTGGCCGGTGCTCGGGTGGGCCGCTGAGCCAGGCGGTGGGGGCATCGGCCGTCACGCCCAGGGTGTCGAGCCAGAGCTCGCCGGTCTGGTCGCGGCCGTGGCCCGTGCAGCAGCCCGGCTTGATCGTCAACAGCGCCAGCGTCGCCTCGGCCCGGACGGCGGCGTGGCCAAGCAGGGCACCGGTGTCGGGGTTCAGGCCCGAGGGCAGGTCGACCGCGAGCACCGGCGCCCGCAGCGCGGCCATGGCATCGATGGCCGCGGCGATCGCATCCTGCGGCGCGCGACGCGCGCCGATGCCAAGCAGCGCGTCGATCATCAGGTCCGCGTCTGCTTCGTCTATCGCGCTGTCGATGGCCACGCCGGCCGCCTGCGCGTCGCCGAGGGCCCGCACCGCATCGGCGGGCAGGCGCGCCGGATCGGCCAGCAGGGTGACGCGCACATGCTTGCCGGCCAGGTGCAGGTGGCGCGCCGCGACCAGGCCGTCGCCGCCGTTGTTGCCCGGGCCTGCCCAGACACGCACCGCGCGGGCGTGCGGCACCCAGGCCAGCGCCAGCCGCGCCACGGCGAAACCGGCGCGGGCCATCAGCGCATGCGGCGGGTGCCGCTTCAGCGCCGCCTGCTCGACGGCGCGCGACGCGTCCGCGTCGTGCAACGGCCAGGGACCACCGGGCGGTGCGATGCGGCCGGGACTGCAGGAGGCTGCCATGTGGCGATTGTCGCGCCGCCCGCTGCCGAGGGCACGCGCCGTAGCCGACGGTGTGGCGCCCGGCGGCGCGATGGCGCCTCAGCGCAGGCGTGCGATGCCCAGTCCGCTCGTGTCCAGAGGCGCCTCGCGGCCGGCGATGCGCTCCGCCAGCACCATCGCCGAGCCGCAGGCGAGGGCCCAGCCGCTGGCGCCGTGGCCGAGGTTGAGCCAGACGCCCGGCGCACCGCTCTCGCCCAGCACCGGCGGGCCGTCGGGCAGCATCGGGCGTGCGCCTTTCCAGTGCTGCGCCTGGCGCGTGACGGCGGCACCGGGAAACCAGTCGTCGAGTACGCGGTACAACTTGCGCAGCACCAGCGGGTCGAGACGGTCCGGGCGGCCGCCGAGTTCGGCGCCGCCGGCGATGCGAACGCGCTGGCCCAGGCGTGTGATCGAAACCTCGTTCGCGTCGTCGAGCAACGCCGCGCGCGGCCCGGGATCCGGATGCCCGTCGACCTGCCGCAACGGTGCCGTGATCGAGTGGCCGTGCATCGCCACCAGCGGCAGCCGCAGGCCGATGCTCTTCAGTACGGCGTTGGCCTGCGCGCCGGCGCACAGCACGATGGCTTCGAATTCGTGACGCTGGCCATCGCCCGTGGTCAGGCCCGGCCGGTTGCCGGGATGCAGCGCGCGCACGTCGCGGCCGAAGCGGAACGTGGCGCCCAGGCGCTGCGCCTCGGTCTTCAGCAGATGCGCGAAGTGGCGGCAGTTGCCGACCCCATCGCGCGGCAGGTGGATGGCCGCGGCCAGGGCGGTGTCGGGATTGAGCCCCGGCTCGATGTCGCGGCAGCGCACGGCATCCAGGAGCTCGTGGACCACGCCTTCGTCACGCAGAAGCGCCAGGCCGGGCTGCGCCCGTGCCAGGTCGCCCGGCGTGCGCAGCAGCACCGTGATGCCGGCCACCTGTTCATAGTCCAGCTGCAGCGTGCGCGTCAGCTCCAGCAGCCGCACGCGACTGAAGTGGGCCAGCCGTTGCAGGGCCGCGTGCTGCGCCGCCCGTGCCGCTGGCCGGCCGGCCTGCCACCAGCGCCATAGCCACGGCATCTGTGACCAGCTACCCAGGCGCACGGGCCGGTGCGGGGCCAGCAGCTGTCGCAGCCAGCGGCGAGGCATGCCGGGCGCGGCCCAGGCGGTGGCGCCGGTGGGCGACACGATGCCGGCATTGGCGAAGCTGGCCTCCGCCGCGACGCTGCCGCGGCGTTCGAGGACGGTGACCTCCAGGCCCGAAGCTGCCAGTTCGTAGGCGGTCGTGACGCCGACGATGCCGGCGCCGACGACCGCGACGCGCATCGTCATGCTCCAGCGCGGCGCGAGCCGCGTGCTAAAATCTGCAGGTTTGCCTCGAACGAGGTTGGTGGGCTGAGGGGTGCGGTGCCGAGGGCTCGCGCCGCTTGGGCACCCCGACCGCGTGTTTTTCAGGGGCAGACAAATCGCGAACCCGACCGAACCGACAGGTGTCGTTGCGTGGCGCGCCGGTTCCACACGGAACCGTGCGCTGCCGGCGATCGAGCGGCGGGATTCTAGACCCAACCTTCGGAGTATCCATGTCTGTCTCCATGCGTGAAATGCTGGAAGCCGGTGTCCATTTCGGGCACCAGACGCGCTTCTGGAACCCCAAGATGGCCCCGTACATCTACGGCCATCGCAACAAGATCCACATCATCAACCTCGAGAAGACGCAGCCGCTCTTCGAGGACGCGATGAAGTTCATCCGCCAGCTTGCCAGCAAGCGCGGCACCATCCTGATGATCGGCACCAAGCGCCAGGCGCGCGAGGTCATTGCGCTGGAGGCCCGGCGCTGCGGCATGCCCTACGTCGACCAGCGCTGGCTGGGCGGCATGATGACCAACTTCAAGACGGTCAAGGGTTCGCTGAAGAAGCTCAAGGACATGCAGGCGACCAAGGACGCCGGCACCGACGCCATGATCAAGAAGGAAGCGCTGCTGTTCGATCGCGAGCTGGTCAAGCTCGAGAAGGACATCGGCGGCATCCAGGACATGAGCGCGCTGCCCGACGCGATGTTCGTCATCGACGTCGGCTTCCACAAGATCGCGGTGGCCGAGGCGAAGAAGCTGGGCATCCCGGTGATCGGCGTCGTTGACACGAACCATTCGCCGATCGGCATCGACTACGTGATCCCCGGCAACGACGACTCGGCCAAGGCCGTGGCGCTGTACGCCCGCGCGGTGGCCGACGCCGTGCTCGAGGGCAAGGCCAACGCCACCAACGAGGTGGTGCAGGCCGTCGCCGGCGGCGACGAATTCGTCGAAGTCAGCGAAGAGACCTGATCGGGGTTCCCGCGGCGGCAGCGCGCCGCGCCGCCGTCCACGCCACCGGGCCCGCGTGCGCCCGGTGAGAGACTGTCATTCATGGAGAGAACGATGCCCGCAATCACTGCAAGCATGGTGGCCGAACTGCGCGCCAAGACCGACGCGCCGATGATGGAGTGCAAGAAGGCGCTCACCGAAGCCGACGGCGACATGGGCCGCGCCGAGGAGATCCTGCGCGTCAAGCTCGGCAGCAAGGCCAGCAAGGCCGCCTCGCGCATCACCGCCGAAGGTGTGGTCGCCGCCAGCGTCGACGGCAGCACCGGCGCGCTGGTCGAGGTCAACTGCGAGACGGACTTCGTGTCCAAGAACGATTCCTTCCTGGCCTTCACCCGGTCCTGCGCCGCGCTGGTGGCCCGCCACGCGCCCGCCGACGTCGCCGCGCTGTCGGCGCTGCCGCTGTCGCAGGACGGCTTCGGCCCCACGGTCGAGGACGTGCGCAAGGGGCTGATCGGCAAGATCGGCGAGAACATGTCGGTGCGTCGCTTCAGGCGCTATGCCGGCGGCGGCGCACTGGCCAGCTACCTGCACGGCACGCGCATCGGTGTCATCGTCGAGTTCACGGGCGACGAGGTGGCTGCAAAGGACGTGGCGATGCACGTGGCGGCGATGAAGCCCAAGGCCCTGGCGACCGCCGACGTGCCCGCCGACTTGATCGAGTTCGAGCGCCGCGTCGCCGCCGAGAAGGCCGCCGAGGACGCGGCCAAGGCCGTGGCCGAAGGCAAGCCGGCGCAGTCCGCCGAGATCGTCGCCCGGCGCGTCGAGGGTTCGGTGCAGAAGTTTCTGAAGGAGGTCTCGCTACTGAACCAGCCCTTCGTCAAGAACGACAAGCAGACTGTCGAGCAGATGCTGAAGGAGAAGGCGACGAAGGTCGCCGGCTTCACGCTGTACGTGGTCGGCGAGGGCATCGAGAAGAAGGTCGACGACTTCGCCGCCGAAGTGGCGGCGCAGGTGGCCGCCGCCAAGGCGCAATAAGGCGTCACGGGGGCGGGGCGTGCACGGGGCACGCCTTACACTGCACGCTTTGGACGGAGTGGAAGAGATGCCGGCGTACAAGCGCATCCTGCTGAAGCTGTCGGGCGAGGCCCTGATGGGCGACGACGCCTACGGCATCAACCGTGCGACCATCGTGCGCATGGTGCGCGAGGTGCAGGAGATCACGCGCCTGGGCTGCGAGGTCGCGGTGGTGATCGGCGGCGGCAATATCTTCCGCGGCGTGGCGGGCGGCTCCGTGGGCATGGACCGCGCCACCGCCGACTACATGGGCATGCTGGCGACGGTGATGAACGCGCTGGCCCTGGCCGACACGATGCGCCAGGAGGGCATGACGGCGCGCGTCATGTCGGCCATCAGCATCGAGCAAGTGGTCGAGCCCTACGTGCGGCCCAAGGCGCTGCAGTACCTGGAGGAAGGCAAGGTCGTCATCTTTGCCGCCGGCACCGGCAACCCCTTCTTCACCACCGACACCGCCGCGGCGCTGCGCGGCGCCGAAATCGGCGCCGAGATCGTGCTCAAGGCGACCAAGGTTGACGGCGTGTACAGCGCCGACCCCCACAAGGACCCGTCGGCGACGCGCTACGCGCGCATCGCCTTCGACGAGGCCATCGCCCGCAACCTGCAGGTGATGGACGCCACGGCCTTCGCGCTGTGCCGCGACCAGAAGCTGCCCATCAAGGTGTTCAGCATCCACAAGCCCGGTGCGCTGCTGCGCGTCGTGATGGGCGAGGACGAGGGCACCCTGGTGCACGTTTGAGGACCCGCATCCGCCATGACCATCGAAGAGATCAAGAAGACGGCCGAACAGAAGATGGGCAAGACCATCGAGGCCTTCAAGAACGAACTGCACAAGATCCGCACCGGCCGTGCCCACCCGGGGCTGCTGGACCAGGTGCACGTCGATTACTACGGCTCCATGGTGCCGATCAGCCAGGTCGCCAACGTGACGCTGCTGGATGCGCGCACGATCAGCGTCCAGCCCTGGGAAAAGGGCATGGGCGCCAAGATCGAGAAGGCGATCCGCGAATCCGAACTCGGT
>Ga0209391_10000957_pt1 | contig 14638 bp, 9 predicted proteins | sample PPLLak3March2015_FD_187246 | JGI IMG/M metagenome (GOLD analysis project Ga0209391, IMG submission 187246) | Freshwater sediment microbial communities from Prairie Pothole Lake near Jamestown, North Dakota, USA - PPLs Lake P7 Core (1) Depth... | ecosystem: Environmental > Aquatic > Freshwater >... | reverse complement strand
CTCGTCGCAGGTGTCTCGCTGATGGCTCTCGTAACTGGCTACGCGTGGTGGCGAACCATCGGTGAGTTGCCGCCCGTCGAGCAGGTGACGAGCCGCTTCGAGCCCAGCCCGCAGTCGATCGCCGTGCTGCCCCTGGTGGACATGAGCCCGGCCGGGGAGGCTGCGTACCTCGGCGACGGCCTGAGCGAGGAGCTCTCGAGCGACCTCGCGAAGCTGCCCGGTCTGCGGGTTGCGGCCCGCACTTCGTCGTTCGCATACCGTGGCCGTGACATCGACGTACGATCGATCGGCGAGCAGCTTGGCGTTCGCTACGTGCTCGAGGGCAGCGTCCGGCGCGAAGGCGAGCGCGTGCGCGTGACGGCGCAGCTCGTCGATGCCACCACCGGGTTTCAGGTCTGGACCGAGAGCTACGATCGGCCCTGGCAGGACCTGATCGGGATCCAGCAGGACCTCTCCGGGGCGATCGCGCGGCAGCTGCAGCTGGTGATCAGCCCGGAGCTTGCGCAGCAGATCCGGACCGCTTCGACCGACGACCCGCGCGCCTACGACTTCTATCTTGCGGGCGTGTCGCAGTTGCGACAGGGCGGGGGGCTGAGCCGCATCGCCGACGCGGAGAGTCTCTTCCGGCGCTCGCTCGAAGCCGACCCGGGATTCGCCCGGGCCCAGGCCGGGCTCTGTGAGGTCGCAATCACGCGCTACGAGCGGACGAACGATACGGAGGCCGTGCAGGCGGCCGAGGCCGCGTGCCGTGCCGCGCTCGAGGCCGATGCGACCCTGGCGGAGACCGAGCAGGCCCTCGGCAGGCTGTATCTCACCAGCGGGCGAGTCGAACAGGCGGAGTCTGTCTACCGTTCCCTGCTGGCGCGCGCACCTGCCGACGCCGACGTGCACATCGGACTCGGCCGGGCGCTCGCGCGCTCGAACCGCACGATGGAGGCGGAGCGGAGCTTCCGTGAGGCGATCGACGTGGAGCCCGGCTACTGGCAGGCCTACAACAGCCTCGGCAACTTCCTGTTCAACGTGGGCCGCAGCGACGAGGCGGCAAAGGCGTACCTGCGCGTGACCGAACTGGCCCCCGGCAGTCCCACCGGCTTCAACAACCTCGGTGCCGCTCGCATGATGGCCGGCGATCTCGCCGGGGCGGCGACGGCGTTCGAGCAGTCGACCCGGATCGAGCCCTCGCGCAGCGCCTACTCGAATCTCGGCACGCTGTACTACTACCTCGGGAACTTCGAGGGCGCCGTCGCGCAGTACGACAAGGCGATCGCCATCGCGCCCGAGGACTACCAGCTGTGGGGTTCGAGGGGCGATGCAGGCTGGTTCCTGCCGCGGCGGCGCGATCGCGCGCGCGAGGACTTCCGGCGCGCCGCGTCCCTTGCCGAGAAGAGCCTTGCCGTGAACTCGACCGACGGCGACACCTGGGCACTGCTCGGCTACTACTACAGCCGGCTCGGCGAGCCCGACCGGTCGAGCCGCTACGTCAAACGCGCGCTGGAACTCGCACCGGATTCGCCCCAGGCGACCTACTTCGCGGCGGTTGCGGCGGCGGGCCGGGGCGACCGGCAGGAGGCGTCGCGCCTGATCAATCGCGCGATCGAGCAGGGTTATTCAAAGGTGCTCGCCGTGCCCGACCCGGCGTTGAAGGGCGTGCCGATCAGCTGAATCCGTCACTTTCGTGCCTGCTATCCTGCGCTGGCCAGGCCTGAACGACCGACTCATGCTCACCGACCACTCCGGCCTCAGTCCCTTCGAGCGCCTGCTCACGCTGTTCACACGAGTGCGGCCCGGCGAGGGCCGCAGCGCGTTCCTGTTCTTCGCGCACGGCTTCCTGATGCTGTTCTCCTACCAGGTTGTGAAGGCGCTGCGCGAGGCCTTCATGCTGGTGAAGTTCACGGCCGAGGTGCGCTCGTACGCGGTGGCCGTGATCGCGCTCGTGCTGATGGTGCTGGTGCCGATCTACAGCCGGGTGCGACGCCGGCTCGACGGCGAGCGGCTGTTGCAGGCCGTGACTGTCTTCTTCGCGCTCAACCAGCTGGCGTTCGCCGCAGCGGCGGCGGCCGGCCTGCCGATCGCGTTCAGCTTCTTCGTCTGGGTCAGCATCTTCGGCGTGGTTGTCATCGCCCAGCTGTGGGCATTCGCGGCGGATTCCTTCAACCTCAAGAGCGGGCAGCGGCTCTTCCCGGTGATCATGGTCGGCGCCAACCTCGGCGCGCTGGCCGGCGCGAAGGCGGCGCAACTCGCCGTCGGCCTGCTGAGCCCGGTCGGTCTCATGGTGGCGGCGACCTGCACGCTGCTCGCGACGCTCGCGCTCGCGGGCCCCGAGCGCCGCGCGGTGCCCGACGGATCCCGTCCCCTCGTGGTCGCGCACCCGCCCGCGCCGCCGAGCCTGATGGGCGGCATCGGGCTCGTGATGCGCGACCGCTACCTGCTCCTGATCGCCTTGCTCGTCGTGCTGCTCAACTGGATCAACAGCACCGGGGAATTCATCCTCGCCGATTTCGTTCAGCGCGACGCCGTCGCGCGCGTGGAGGCGAGCGGCGGCGTGCTCGACCGCGGGGCCCTGATCACGGCCTTCTACGGAAATTTCCACTACTGGGTGACCCTGGTCGGGCTCGCCATCCAGCTGCTGCTCGTCGCGCGGATCTATCGCCACGTCGGCGTGCGCGGCGCCCTGCTCATCCACCCTGCGATCGTGGCGATCGGCTACGGGCTGATGACGCTCGCGCCGCTGCTCGGCGGGTTCGTGCCGATCTTCACGCTCATCCGCCTGGTGAAGATCGCCGAGAACGCCACGGACTACTCGCTCAACAACACCACCCGGCACGCGCTGTTCCTGCCGGTGGACCGCGACGCCAAGTACGAGGGCAAGACCGCCATCGACTCGTTCTTCTGGCGCTTCGGCGACCTCGTGCAGGCGGGCGTGGTGTTCGTGGGCCTCAACTGGCTGGGTTGGGGCGTGCCGCAGTTCGCGCTGCTGAACTTGGCTCTGGCGCTGGCGTGGATCGCGCTCGCCGTGGCCATCGGGCGGGAGTTCAGCCGCAAGGCCGCCGAGAACGTGATCAACGTCGCGCCCGAGGCCGGTGCGCCGATCCCGGACCTGCGCTACGTGCCCGGGCGGCCGCTCGAGCACCTCGTCCCGGCCGACGCGTTCCGCGACGCCGATCCGGGCGACGTGCTGCACCTCGCGGCGCGGCTCGCGGACGGGCGGCCGCTGCCGGCGTGGCTGCGCTTCGAGGCGAAGAGTCGTCGCTTCACCGGGCTGCCGCCCGCCGGCATGGTGGAGGAGCTGACCGTCACGGTCGTCGCGAGCGACGTGGACGGCCTGGAGGCGGTCAGCAGCTTCCGGTTGCGCGCCTTCGCAGGGCGCAGCGGCTGATCCTCAGCCGCCGGGCCGGGTGCCGGCCGTGGCGAGCCCGAGGATCTTGTCGCGCCGTTGCAGCAGCGGCTTCACGGCGCGCGATCCCACGAGATCGCCGATCGCCGCCTCGACCGTGGCGGCGTCGAGCCGCCGCAGACGTTCCCTCATTTCGGCGCCGGTCTTCGCGAGCGGGCCCTCGAGCGCCTTCGGCAGCTGCGTCGAGGCGCCGAAGGTCGCGCCATGGCCGGTCAGGAACAGCGTCCCGGCTTCCGCGTCGTACAGGTAGCGGTCCGGCGTGCGGGCCTGGTTGCCGATCAGCGCGTCGAACGCGTAGGCGAGCTGGAACTGCGCACCGAGGTCGCACCATCCTCCGGTCGGCAGTCGCGGCGGCTTGCCATCGGATGGCGGCGGGCGCCGCGCCGGCTCGGATTGCGGCACGGCGGTAATGGTCTGGCAGGCCAGGCCGGCGAGTGCGCCGCCCCGCGCGTTCTGCCGGTCCTGCTCGCTCGCCCAGCTGGCCGGCCGGCCCTGCAGGATGCCATCCTGGCCGGTGTGCTGGCGCGCCACGGTCGCCGGCACGAGGCCGAGGCCGAGCGCCCGGTCGAGGCGAAGGGCGGCGAGCTCGCGCTTGACCGTCTCGGGCGCAGCCGACTCGAAGATCGCGTTCACGCTGCGTCCGTCGAGCGTCACCCTCGTTTCGAGCACGCCCGGCGCGCAGGTGAGCGTGGTCTCGATGGTGCCGCGCGCGAGGATGTCGGCGACCGTGTCCTCGTCGAGCGTCTGCGAGCTCAAGTACAGCGGTTCGGCCGGGACCTCTGCGGCAGGGACGGTGGGAAGCGCATACGCGGCGCGCGAGCCCGAAGCCTCCGAGACCAGCGCCGCGGGGCGGCCCTGGTAGACGGCACGGTTCATGCCGGCGTCGAGCTTGACCACGGCGCCGTCGAAGCGCGAAACGACCGTGGCGTTGCGCGCCACCGTGTGGCCGATGACCACGCGCCGCGCGCCGACACGCTGGAGGAAAGGCTTCAGCACGTCCGCCTCGGCGCACTCGTTGCAGAACGCGGCGCCCCGGTACCAGTTGGGGCCGGTGGGCCCGAGCAGCGGGTCGTCGTCGGCGCGCCGAAAGCGTTCGACGGCCAGCGTCAGCGCATCGCGCTCGGCGCCGGCCGGCATCGCCTGCAATCGTGCATCGGCGGCATCCGCGCGCCGCGCATAGGCATCCTCGAACTCGACCAGGCCCGCGGCGCGCAGCGGGGACTCGGCCGCCAGGTACTCGTTCACGGCCGCCGTGTACGCGCGGTTCAGATCCTCGATGCCGCGCCCCTGCAGGAGTGACGAGGGGCCACCGTGCATGTACACCGTGTCGTTGATGTGGACGGCCGCGGGCAGGGCGAGCAGCCAGCGCCCGTAATGACCCAGCGGGCCGAGGAGCCGGCGGTGCGCAAAGAATCCCGGCGGGAACAGGCGCTCGAAATCCGCGGCGGTCGCCCCGGACTGGCGGGCCAGGAAGGCGTCGCGCTGGCGAGTGCGCTCGTCGGGATCCTCGTCCGCGGCGTATGGCGCGAACTCGTCCGCGGCCACGTAGCGCAGGTCGCCGAGCACGTTCATGGTCTCGTGGTTGCCGAGCACCACGTGGACCCGGCCGCCGGCCGCCTCGGCCTCGCGCTGCAGGCGCATCAGCAGATCCATGACCCTGCGCGAGTCCGCGCCGCGGTCGAGCAGGTCGCCGAGGCTCACGAGGTGCGTCTTGCCGCCCGTCCAGCGCAGCTCCGCGTCGATGACGCCCACCGACTGCAGAAGGGCGGACAGTTCCGCATGGGCGCCGTGCACATCGGCGAACGCGACCACCCGTTCGACGCCGCTCCAGACGGCCGGCGACGCCTGCGTGGCCGCGCCGACGGTGCCGGCGACTGAGAGCGCGCAGGCGGCCCAGGCGAGCGCTCCCAGCAGTCGCCGTCGGCAGGAAATGGATCGCTGGCGATCGCTGCGCATCGGTTCGGCTCCGTTCAGAAAGTCTGGATCTTCCCCGCGTCCACGTCCTTGAGGAGGCGCTTCAGCTGCCGCCAGACGTCGGCGATCTCCGCCTTGCGCAGGCCCACCTGCACCGTGTCGTTCGATTGCCGCACCCCGCGCACCGCGGCGAGGCTCTCGCCGGGCGGCATGGCGACCCAGCGGCCGTCCTGCAGCTGCCATTGCACCAGCACGCCGAGGCGGCGGTGCAGCTCGTCCTCCGTGATGCCCCGCAGCCGCGCGACCGTGTCGGCCGGCAGCCGGTCCACCCGCATGTACTGCCACAGCCTGCCGCGATCGCTCTCGTTGAACGCGAAGGCGACGCCGTTGTCGATCGAGAACACCCGGGCGCCTGCGTCGGCGCGCGAGATCAGGAAGTTGCCGACGTTCGAATCGCCGTGCTCGATGAGCCAGGTGAGCACGTTGAGCTGGCCGATGTGCCGTGCGTACGTGGCGTCGGCGGCGAAGCGCTCGGCGTCGTAGACGTCCGCGATCACCTTGACCTCCTGCAGCCAGTACTGCAGCACCACCAGCACCTCGTCGGAGCCCTTGAACGTCGGCTTCGCCTCGGGGGCGTACGGCCTCAGCTCGGTGAGCGGCACCCAGCGCAGCGCGGTCGGAGGCACGACGTATTCCGCCGGGTCGAGGAACAGCTTCTGCAGCTCGTAGGCGGCGAGGTCGTAGCGCGGGCGATTGTTGAAGTCCTCCGCCCCGGGCTCGGCGCGGCGCAGCTTCACCCGGTAGGGCGGCTCGCCGGAGAAGGACAGCTCGGCCTTGAGCGTGATGTCGCCCTTGGCCTTGGGCCGGCTGATCTCGGCCGTCACGATCCTGAACGGCTCGGTGGCAAGCTCGCGCTCGAGCTCGTCGGCCGGGCGGGGGAGGTTGAGGTCCTGTCCCGTCGCCGCCCAGGCCGTCGACATGACCAGACCCGCGGTCGCGAGGCGCAGGGCGGTTCGTCTCATCGCGTCGGATCCTCCGGGGCGGGGGCGACCGCTGCGGCGGGTCGCAGCCTGAACAGCACGAGCTCGTTGTCGTCGGCGTGGAAGCTGCCCACCTCGACGGCCTCGAGCGCGCCGCAGGCGGCCGCGGCGGCGGGGAAGTCGGGCGCCCGCCGGCGCTTGATCGCGTACAGGCTGCGCTCCTTCTCCGCGAGCTCCGAGCACAGGTCCTGCTCGGTCGGTACCCGCCGCGAGTGGGGACGTTCCTCGCCGCCGATGCGCACGCTCTCGACATCGACGTCCAGGTACAGGGTCAGGCCGAAGAACCCGCGCATGTCGATGAAGACGATCTCGTCGATGGCGCCGACGTCCACCGCCTCGCGGATGGTCGCTGCCATCTGGCGCGCATCCCGGTCGTGGGTCCAGTGGCCCGAGACGCCCTTGAGGACGAGGATGACCAGCGCCGTCGCCGCGGCGATGCGCAGTAGCCGCCGGGCGTCGAGCCACGCCCAGTCCGCCAGCGGCCGGGCGAGCACCAGCGCCAGCGGCACGAACAGCGGCAGCACGTAGAGCTGCAGCCGCGAGCGCGCCAGGAAGAACACGAGGGTCGGCACGGCGAGCCAGTAGAGCAGCAGCAGTGCTTCGCGGTCGCGGGCGCGCACTTTCTCGCGAAGCGATCGCCACGCGCCGCGAGGTCCGCCGGCGGCGACGAGTGCCAGCGCCCACCACGGCAGGGCTCCCGCCAGGAAGACCGGCAGGTACACCTCGAATCCGCCGTACCACTCGGCATTGCGCGCGTGCGTAGCCGTGAACACACGGTCGTATACCTCGTAGCCCAGGAAGTATCCCAGGCGGTCCGGCTCCTGGTAGACGAGGATCGCGAACCAGGTGAACGCGACCAGCGCGAACACCAGCAGCCCGAGCGGCGCGAACAGCCCGCGCAGCTTCGGCCGGTCGTGGATCGCGAGGAACGCCACCATCGCGCCGAGCGGTAGCAGGCCGGGCGGCCCCTTGGTCATGAAGGCGAGCCCCCAGCCGAGCCACATGGCGAGCAGCCAGCGGCGGCGGTCGGCGCCGTCCCGGTACCAGGCCTCCACGAAGGCGTACATGGCGGCCGTCTCGAAGAATACGAGCAGCGCGTCGGTTGAGACGATATTGGCGCCGATCACGGGCGCGAGCGACAGGCCCCACACGAGCGGGGGCAGCCACGGCTTCGCCGGGCAGAAGCGCCGGCCGAGCCCGAACACCAGCAGTCCCGTGCCGACGAAGGCGAGGGCGCCCGGCAGGCGTACGGCCCACTCGTGGTAGCCGAGCAGCCCGACGCTTGCGGCGATGGCCCAGTAAGTGACCGGCGGCTTGGTGAGGTGCGGACGCTCGCCGTCCACGGTCGGTACGAGCCAGTCGCCGCCCTCGAGCATGTTGAGGGCCGTCGCGGTGTAGCGGCCCTCGTCGGGCTCGAAGACCGCGCGCGTGCCCTGGAAGGCGAAGCCGATCAGCACGAGCAGCGCCGCGATCGCCCAGAACTGGCGCTGCGTGGTCACAGGCTGGAGAACACCCGCACGCGATGCTTGTGGTACGGGAGCACCTCGAGCACGTCGCCCTCCCGCAGCCGTTCCTGGATGCCCCGCCACCACTCGGCGGTGAGGATCTCGCGGTGCGCGCCCAGGAACACGTCCTGCAGGTGCGGGTCGAAGCCGAGGAAGTTGAGGAAGGTCTCAGGGAACACGTCGTTGTCCGCGACGTAGTACCAGGTCTCGGCGAGCATCTCGTCCTCCTCGTAGCGCGATTCCGGCACCTCCCGGAAGCGGCAGTCCGTCACGAGGCACAGTTCGTCGTAGTCGTAGAAGATCACGCGCCCGTGGCGCGTCACGCCGAAGTTCTTGAGCAGCAGGTCGCCGGGAAAGATGTTGGTGACGGCGAGGTCGCGGATCGCCTGGCCGTAGTCGAGCACCGCCTTCTCCGCCTGCTCGCGCGTCGCCGTGCGCACGTACAGGTTGAGCGGCGTCATACGCCGCTCGATGTACATGTGGTCGATCACGAGCTCGTCACCGTCCTCGTGCACGGTGTCGGAGGTCTCGGTCAGGAGTTCCTCGAGCAGGTCCGGCGCGAAGCGTGCCCTGGGGAACTTGATGAGCTTGAACTCCTGCGCGTCCACGAGACGCCCGGCCCGGTCGCGCTTGAATACGAGGTCGTACTTCTCGAGCACGTCCTGACGCAGGATGTTCTTCTGCACGGGGAAATGGTCGCGGATCAGCTTGAAGACCACGTCGAAGGAAGGCAGGGTGAAGCACACCATCACCAGGCCCTTCTCGCCCGGCGCGAGCACGAACTGGTCGTCCGAGTGCTGAAGGTGGCGGAACAGCTCGCGGTAGCGCTCGGTCTTGCCCTGCTTGGCGCGACCGAGCACCGTGAACAGCTCGCTCACCGGCTTGCGCGGCAGGATGTCCTTGAGGAACTTCACGACCTCGCCGACGTGGGCGAGGTCGACATGGAAGTAGGAGCGCGTAAAGCTGAACAGCACGCTCACCGAGCTCTCGTCGAGCATGACGGCGTCCACCACGACGCCGCTCTCGTGGTTGCGCAGCGCGACGACGAAGGGCAGCGTCCACCCGCGGCCGCTGATGCGGCCGACGAGGTACGCGCGGGTCATCTGGTAGAAGACCTCCTTGATCACCTCGATCTTCTCGACTGTGCGTCGCTCGCCGCCGGTGCCGAGCGAGGCCTTGACCTCGTCGGCCACACGCTTGACGCTCAGCTCGAAGTCGCGGTACGGGGTCCGGAAGCGGAAGTCGGCGAGCAGCTCCTCGACCAGCAGGTCGACCGAGCCGCGATTGACGTAGTCCTTGGTCTCGACGTGGGTCGTGACGCTGCCGAGCGGGTCGAGGTCGAGGGCGAAGAACTCCACCGCCGGGTCGACGCCGACGGTGGCGAAGGTCTTGCGGGTGATCGAGCAGAAGTAGGTCTTCTTGAACTCGTTGTCAGGCAGCGGATCGATGAGCTCCGCAAAGCGGCGCTTGATGCTCGACCAGAGGGCGCGCTCGTGAACCTCCTCGCCGAGCTTGCGCCGCATCAGCTCGACGCCGGTGTCGACATACCTCGAATAGAGGCCGATGCGCTCGACGGCGTCGAGCTGGCTGCCGTGCCAGTCGCGTTCCTCGAAGCGGGCGCGCGCGCGGGCGGTGACGGCACGGAAGTCCGCGTTGTAGTCCGCGAACGCGTCGACCAGCGCCTGCGCGCAGTCCTGCACGAGCTCGTCCCGCGAGCCCGCCCTGGCGACCGACAGGTTCAAGGTCTCAGCCTTCCTCGCCTGGCGACTTTCGTTCGACGCCCGGCGCCTAGAGGTTGCGGATCAGGGCGTCGCCGAACTCGCTGCACTTGACCTCGGTGGCACCCTCCATCAGGCGCGCGAAGTCGTAGGTCACCGTCTTCTGGCCGATGGTGCGGTCCATGGCGCCGATGATCGCGTCGGCGGCCTCGAGCCAGCCCATGTAGCGCAGCATCATCTCGCCCGAGAGGATCACCGAGCCCGGGTTCACCTTGTCGAGGTTGGCGTACTTCGGCGCGGTGCCGTGCGTCGCCTCGAACACGGCGTGCCCGGTCAGGTAGTTGATGTTGCCGCCCGGCGCGATGCCGATGCCGCCGACCTGCGCCGCGAGCGCGTCGGAGAGGTAGTCGCCGTTCAAGTTCATCGTAGCGATGACGTCGAACTCCTCGGGGCGCGTGAGCACCTGCTGCAGCGTGATGTCGGCGATCGCGTCCTTGATGATGACCTTGCCGGCCTGCTTCGCCGCGTCCTGCTCGGCGTTCGCGGCCTTCCCGCCCTTCTCGGCGCGCGTGCGCTCCCACTGGTCCCAGGTGTAGGTGTGCTCGGGGTACTCCCGCTCGGCGAGCGCGTAGCTCCAGTTACGGAACGCGCCCTCCGTGAACTTCATGATGTTGCCCTTGTGCACGATCGTCACGCTCTCGCGCTTGTTGTCGATCGCGTACTGGATGGCCGAGCGCATCAGGCGCTCCGTGCCTTCCTGGGACACGGCCTTGATGCCGATGCCCGAGGTGTCGGGGAAGCGGATCTTGCCGTAGAGCTTCGGGAACGCTTCCTTGAACAGTTCCTTGAACTTCCTGTTCTCGGCGCTGCCCGCCTCGAACTCGATGCCGGCGTAGATGTCCTCGGTGTTCTCACGGAAGATCGCCATGTCGACCTTCTCGGGGGCCTTCACGGGCGAGGGCACGCCCTTGAACCAGCGCACGGGGCGCAGGCAGACGTACAGGTCGAGCATCTGGCGCAGCGCGACGTTCAGCGAGCGGATGCCGCCGCCGATCGGCGTGGTGAGCGGGCCCTTGATCGAGACGAGGTAGTCGCGGCAGGCCTGCACGGTTTCGTCAGGCAGCCACGTGTTGTAGAGGTCGTTCGACTTCTGGCCCGCGTAGACCTCCATCCAGTGGATCCTGCGCTTGCCACCGTAGGCCTTCGCGACGGCGGCGTCGAGCACGCGCACCGAGGCGCGCCAGATGTCCGGGCCGGTGCCGTCGCCCTCGATGAACGGAACGATCGGCTGGTCGGGCACCTGCAGGCGACCGTTGCTGATGGTGATCTTCTGGCCCTCGGGGGGCACGCTGAGCTTGACCGTGCTGGGCATCGCTCGGGCTCCGGAATCGCGACGGGAAGGGGCTGGAATCCTAGCACAACGGGGTCTCGGGACCCCGACCGTCCGTCAACGAAGTTCGGCCATCGAGGTGCGAAGCTGCAGCGGCTCGCCGGCGTCCGTCCAGGCGAACAGCAGGCGGTTGCCGGTGCGCATCATCTGCGGAAATCCGCTGCTGCGCTCCGCACTCGAACGCGCGACCGTCACCGGCGGGCCGGCGACTCCCGCGCGCGTGAACGGCTGCACCCGGATCTCGGCACCGCCCGCCGATTCGTCGAGCCAGCTCACCACGGCGCGGCCGTCCTCGAGCAGTGCGACGTCCACCCGGCCGGCGACGCGGCCGGCGGCCACCTCCACCGGGGCAGAGAACGAGCGGCCGGCGTCCGAGGAGAACGCGAGCCGCACGCGCGGCCGGTCGGGTGCCGTGAACCACGCGACGACGACCTCGTTGCCGCGCGCGTCGATGGCCGGTCCGTTCACCGGGCAGGCCGGCATGTGCCAGCCGTCGGCATGCACCGGCTGCGGCGCCGACCAGCCCGACGGCGTCAATCGCACCACGGCGACGTCGCGGGTTTCCGTCGGACTGCGGTCGCGGTAGACGACGACCGGTCCTTCGGCGGACATCGCGGCATCGGTCTGGCAGCAGTCGCAGACCCGCGTGTCGAGCTCGGCCCCCGGGCCATGGAGGCTGCCGGTGGCATCGACCTCAACCGATCGCAAGGTCATCGCACCGCCGGCCCCGTGGTCGTGACCGCCCGCCGTGTGGCGTCCGTCGAGCCAGACCGCCAGGAATCCCGCCTCATAGGGGAGCAGCGCGACGAACCCGTGCTCGGTCGGCGTGCCGTCGTCGTGCGGCGTCTGCGGCGACGACCAGGTCCGGCCGGCATCCCGCGACACCACCATGCGGATGTCGTACGAGTAGACGTGCTCCGGTCGCTGCTGCAGCCAGTGCGCGATGCGCAGGCCGTCGGCGCCCGCGACCACCGAGGGAAAGTCCGCCCAATTGACGAACCAGTCGGTGCCGCTCGCCACCACGCTCGAAGGGCCCCAGGCCGTGTCCTGCCACGTGGCGTACCTCAGTTCGAGGCCGCCGCCGGCGAGCGGCTGCAGCCAGCTCATGAGCGGCGCGTGGTCCGTCCCGCCCGCGAGGTGCGGATAGCGGCTGCCCGGCCCGCCTGGGTGCGCGACCTCGCGCACTTCGCCGAGCCATGGCCGCTCGCCGTCTCCCGGCGAGCAGGCCGCAAGGACGAGAAAGCCGACTGATATGATCACTCGCGTCGATCGAAGTCGTGCATTCAGCATCGGGGGATCATGAGCCGCGCAAGCCTGTTCGTCATCCTCCTCACGGCGGCGGGCGTTGCCGCGGCGTTGCTGCTCCCGGCGATGCCGCAGCCCGTCGCCTACCACGACTTCGCGGACCAGCGCGACATGCTCGGCATCGCGAACTTCGTCGATGTCGCGTCCAACGCGGGCTTCCTGCTGGCTGGAATCGCCGGGATCGTGGTCGCGTTGCGCCGGCGCACGGTCTTCGAGCACCACGTGGAGCGCTGGCCTTACGCCATCTTCTTCCTGGGCATGCTGCTGACCGCCGTGGGCTCGGGCTATTACCACCTCGCGCCCGACAACGAGCGCCTGTTCTGGGACCGGCTGCCCATGACGGTGGCGTTCATGTCCCTGATCGCTGCGCAGCTCGTCGACCGCATCAGCGTGCGCGGCGGGCTCGTGCTGCTCGTGCCGATGCTGTTCGTCGGCGCCGCGTCCGCCGTCTATTGGCTGGCGACCGAGCGCGCCGGCGCGGGCAACGTGATTCCTTACGGTGTGCTGCAGGGCTATGCGGTCGTCATGCTGCTGCTGCTGGCCGCGCTGTACCGCTCGCGCTACACGCGCGGCGCGGACATCTACTGGGTGTTCGGCGCGTACCTGGCGGCGAAGCTGTTCGAGGCGCTGGATGACGAGTTGCTGCAGCTCGGTGGCGTCGTCAGCGGACATTCGCTCAAGCACCTCGCGGCGGCGTTCGCCGGCTTCATTGTCTGCCGCATGCTGTGGCGGCGCGTGCTCGATCCCGGGGCTACTTCGGATCTTGCGGTTCCGACGAATCGCGCTCGACGAGCTCCGCCTGCTGCAGGTTCCGCTTCGATTCGCTGACGACCCGTGTGTTGATCGGGCGGATGGTCTCGATGCGGCAGCGGACGCCGCCGATGCCGCCGCTCGCGCGGCGCACCGTCACGCTGTCGAAGCCCGCGTTGACGCGGCCGATGTGGTTCGAGATCGTGATGGTCGAGGCGAAGGCGAGGTCCGGGCAGCGCGGGAAGAATTCGATCAGGAAGGCCTCGTTGCTGCGCGTCCACAGGGCGATGCTGCGCTCGTCGAGCGCGGTCCAGCCCCGCAGGTGACCGGAGTAGAAGAAACTGCGCACCGGCTCGCCGGCGTTGGCGCGGTACCACTCGATGCGCTCCTCCCGCGTCATCTGCGGCGAGCTGGCGCAGGCCGCGACGAGCTGCAGTGCGACCAACGCGATCAGAGCTTTCTTCACCGGCATGCCCCTCGATGATTTCCGGCCCGCAATCGGGCCGGGGGTCGTCGTGTAGTATACCGTCGCCCCGCAGCGGCGGCGGTCTCCAGAGAAGTAGCTGACATGCTGTCGCGGACACTGAAGATCCTCAAGATCGGCGGGCTGGTGCTCGGCGCGTCACTGGTCACGCTGCTCGCGGTCCGCGCCTACGACGTGCAACGTGGCCCGGACCTGCAGCCGTGGCACACCTTCGTGCCCGACGAGCTGAGTCGCGAGCAACTCGCCAAGGCGGACTGGGACGCCTACCTCGCCGCCGAGGACGCAGTGTTCGCCCAGGTGCGCGAGAAGGTCACCGACCGGCTGGAGCCGGAGGCGCAGACGCCCTCCAATCGCTACTTCCAGGGCAGCCCGATCTACCCCGGCCGCTTCGAGACCGACTGGAACCGCTCCTACATTCTCGAGCCCGCCGGCCGGCCGCTTGGCGCCGTGGTGTTCCTGCATGGGCTCACCGATTCGCCCTACAGCCTGCGTCACCTCGCCCGACGCTATCGCGATCTCGGTTTCGTCGCCGTGGCGCCGCGCATGCCGGCGCACGGCACCGTGCCGGCCGCGCTGACCGACGTCGAGTGGGAGGACTGGTCGGAGGCGACACGCCTCGCGGTGCGTGAGGCGCGCCGGCGGGCCGGCCCGGGCGTGCCGCTGCACGTCGTCGGATTCTCGAACGGCGGGGCGCTGGCGATGAAGTACGCGCTCGACGCCATCGGCGACGAGCGGCTCGAGCAGGCCGACCGCGTCGTACTCATCGCCCCGATGATCGGCATCACGAGCTTCGCCCGGTTCGCCGGCGTGTTCGGCTGGCCCGCGGTGCTGCCGGCCTTCGCCAAGGCCTCCTGGCTCGGGGTGGTGCCGGAGTTCAACCCGTTCAAGTACAACTCGTTCCCGATCAACGGCGCCCGGCAGTCGTCGCTGCTCACCCGCGCGCTGCAGCGGCGTCTGAACCAGTACGCGCGCGAGGGGCGGCTCGACGAGTTGCCGCCCGTGCAGACGTTTCAGTCGGTGGTGGATTTCACCGTCAGCACGCGCGCGATCGTGACCTCGCTCTATGCGAACCTGCCCGCCAACGGCAGCGAGCTCGTGCTATTCGACTTCAACCGCAGCGCGAAGCTCGGGCTGCTGA
>Ga0209391_10000956_pt1 | contig 14641 bp, 17 predicted proteins | sample PPLLak3March2015_FD_187246 | JGI IMG/M metagenome (GOLD analysis project Ga0209391, IMG submission 187246) | Freshwater sediment microbial communities from Prairie Pothole Lake near Jamestown, North Dakota, USA - PPLs Lake P7 Core (1) Depth... | ecosystem: Environmental > Aquatic > Freshwater >... | reverse complement strand
TGAAGAAATATGTTCCGATCGCAATAGTAATAATCAGGACCAATAATATTCTCCAGATGGTTTTTTTCATACGTTTGTTGTTGCGCTTCAATATAAAACAAAAACCCTGCTACGCTGGCAGGGTTTTGAAAAAAATAGGAAAAATTATTTTTGTTGCGGAGCAGGTGTAACCGGGGCAGGCTGTTGTTGAACAGGCGCCGGTTGCTGCTGTTGCTGTAAAGGTGCCGTATTGGAACTGTTAGGATTTATACCTTTAATGAACTTATCTTCTTTTTGACCGCCATTTCCAATTAGCAGGGAAGAAAAAAGACAAAGTACAGCTACAAAGCCAGCCAGTATCCAGGTGCCTTTTTCAAGAACATCCGTAGTTTGCTTTACCCCCATGAACTGATTGCTGAATCCGGCAATATTACCTGCCAGTCCGCCACCTTTTGGATTTTGTATCAAAACAATCAATCCCAGTAATCCGGAGGCCAGTATAATTAAAATCAAAAACAATGTAGTCATCTTTCTTTGGCTTTAAGTTCAGAAATTTTGGCTGCGAAAGTAGCACTTTTAACAGGATCCAGCAAACTTAATTTTTCATAAACATCCAGTGCCTTTTGTGTAAGCCCTTGTTTTACAAATACTTCGGCCATAGTTTCCGTTAAAACATCCGCTTTATCGTTCGATTGTTCGGCATCAGATTTAATGGAAGCTTCTGTTTTTTCGTCCATTTGGCCCTTTGATTTCTCCGGATGAACCTTTTTCATTGATTTAAGCCATTCAGTAAAACTTTTCAGCTTTTTGCCCAGTTGGTCCTGCTGATCCTCCTCCCGGAGACGGATACCCTGCGAAGCAAAATAATCTATGGCATATAAAGGCTCCAGCGGAATTTCCATGTTTTCAGCAGATGGTAAAGCCAAAGGCAGGGATGACGCTACGCTGACCTGATCTTCCATTATTTTATCGAGCTTCCCATACAACGTTCCGGGTTCACTTGTTTCATTTTCAGTTTCCGCTATGATTGATTCTGTTGAATTTGTTTCGGCTGATTCTATCTCTGCAGGAAAATCAATTACCGGATCGGGCAACTCTATATTATCCTCAACATGTTCTTCCTGGTAAATAACTGGTTTTTCTTCCTGCAGTGGCAACTGTCTAACTTCGGCAATCTCTTCATTAAAATTTTCTAAAACAGGTGCTATAATTTCATCTTCTTCAGCATGGCTTTTTTCAAATGCCATCTCCATTTCTGCCAATGCTTCAACCGAAGTTTTAGCCCGCAATTGATGATTCAGCCAATGTGGATTACTGAAATATATAGCGGTTTTAGCAACCGACGATGGGAAACGAAGATCATGCAGCGACTGCAACTTTCGGGTATACAAAAACTGGAAAATAGCTGAATAAGGATATTTTACGGTCATCAATAGAAGATCCTCCCGCGACATATCGTCGAGGCTGTTTTTATCAAATAATGACTTGACCGTATGATTCAGTTCAGTTTGCATTTTCCAGAATGACCAACGTCTTACCAGCTTGAAAATATTTTATTAAAAATTTCGTCTGTCAGATTCTTTAATATCTCGTCTGCTAATTGTGCCTCTGCCTGTTGCAGGCTAAGACCCGATGAAAAAGGGAAGTTACGGGTTATACTTGTTTCAAAATTTTTCTTTTCATTGATCTTATTTTTAAACATCAGGCTTACAGTTACATTCAGGTTATTGCTGGAAACCTGTTGATTGGAAATACCGGATGTACTTACAGAATAGTCCGTAATAGTTCCAAAAATTTCATAATCTGCTTCCCCATTGGTCTGGGACAGGCGGGTTTGATTAACAATCTTTTGTCGCAACCTTTCCGTTAACCTCGGACTCAGGAGTGGATTTACATAACGGGCTTTATTTTCTATATAATTGACTTTTACCGTCTTTGCTTCCGGTTCAATGGAAACATCTTTCATCGAATATCTGCAGGTGCCCTGCAAAGAAACGAGCGCCATTAGTAGCAACGATAAAGTCAATATGCGTTGTTGTATGTTATTCTTCAATATTATACTCTTTAAGTTTTCTGTAAAGTGTCCTTTCGCTGATTCCCAGGTCTGATGCAGCATCTTTTCTTTTTCCCTTGTGTTTTTTAAGTGCTTTTTCAATCAGCTCTTTTTCTTTATCCATGATGTTAAGGGATTCATCCACTTCCACATGCTCCTGGATGATATTGTCATTCATATACATCGTTTGTGGAGAAGCCGGTAAAATTGGTTTGAGTATGGGCTGTTCCATCTCCATTGTATCTGCTGATGTTTCCCGCAAAAAAGAATCATGGGCCAATATGGAAGAAGCACTTGAAGGATTCTGTAACATATCTAAAAACATCTTTTTCAGCTCATTCACATCCTTCTTCATGTCGAAAAAAAGTTTATAAAGGATATCACGCTCATTCATATACTCGCCCTGCTGACCGTTGGATTTTTGATTCATGATCATCGGTAAACGGGTTCCGCTGTGTTCCGGTAAAAACTTCCGGATATCATTAGCTGTAAGCATTTTTTCCTGGGACAATACGGATATCTGTTCTGCAATATTCTTTAATTCACGCACATTACCCGGCCATGCATAATTAATTAACAGGTTTTTAGCCTCTTCATCAAGTTGAATGGGTGCAGCTTTATATTTTTCGGCGAAGTCAACAGCAAATTTCCGGAACAGCAGAATGATATCTTCCTTTCGTTCCCTTAGAGACGGAACCCTTATGGGAACTGTATTCAGCCGATAATAAAGGTCCTCCCGGAATTTCCCGTTTTGCGTTGCTATCAACAGGTCTTTATTACTTGCAGCAATAACCCGAACATCCGTTTTCTGCACTTTGGAAGATCCTACCCGGATAAATTCTCCCGCTTCCAATACGCGCAGTAAACGAGCCTGGGTACCTAAAGGCATCTCGGCTATTTCATCCATGAAAAGAGTACCACCGTTTACGGTTTCGAAATAACCCTTGCGACTGTCTACAGCGCCGGTAAAAGAACCTTTTTCATGACCAAATAATTCTGAGTCGATAGTGCCTTCCGGAATCGCACCACAGTTGACTGCAATGAAAGGATTATGTTTTCGGGCAGACAATGCATGTATGATCTGTGAAAAAACTTCTTTACCCACGCCACTTTCACCGGCGATTAAAACGGTGAGATCCGTATTGGCAACTTGTACGGCTACCTGTAATGCATAATTTAAAGCAGGTGAATTTCCTATAATTCCAAATCTGTTCTTAATACTTTGAATTTCCATACTTCCTTTTAAGGATTTTTTACAAACCTGTTTACGCACCAATCAATGTACCCTGGGTACATTCCAAAACTTTTACCGTAGCATAGTCTCCTTTTTTTAGTAATGGAAAAGATGCTTTGGAGAAGACCACCACTTTATTCCGGCTGTTCCGGCCCATCCAGTGTTCATTACTTTTCTTTGAATCGCCTTCAATCAAAACCTCAAAACTTTTACCGATATCCCGGAGGTTACTTTGCAGGGATAATTTATTTTGTACTGAAATTATTTCCTGAAGCCTTCTTTTTTTAACCTCTTCCGGTACATCATCCGTATATCTTTTTGCAGCGAGGGTGCCGGGCCTTTCAGAATAAACAAACATATAAGAGAAGTCATATTCACTTTTATGCATCATATCCAGCGTATCCAGATGATCATCTTCTGATTCTGTGCAAAAACCTGAAATGATATCAGAACTGATACCACATTCGGGCATAATTTCATTGATCCTTTTCACCTTAGCCATATACCATTCGCGGGTATACGTTCTGTTCATCAATTGCAGTATCCTGGTAGATCCGCTTTGCAAGGGTAAATGGATGTATTTACAGATATTGGTATATTTTGCCATGATATGTAAAACCTGGTCTGTAATATCTTTAGGATGGGAAGTGCTGAACCGTACCCTTAGCAATGGGCTTATTAAGGCCACTTTTTCAAGAAGTTCTGCAAACGTAACGGCTTTTCCATTGTTGTCATCAGTCCAGTAATAACTGTCCACATTCTGGCCTAACAAGGTTACTTCCCTGAATCCACTCTCAAATAAACCGGTACATTCCGCTATTATTGATCCGGCATCCCTGCTTCTTTCCCTTCCCCTGGTAAAAGGCACTACACAGAAAGAACACATATTATTGCAGCCCCGCATGATACTCACAAAAGCAGTAACACCATTGCTGTCGAGCCTGATTGGGGAAATATCGGAATACGTTTCTTCCCTGCTTAATAAAACATTAACTGCCTTATGGCCATCCCCAGCTTCTTCAATTAAACCTGGCAATGCCCGATAGGCATCCGGGCCAACGACCATGTCAACTAACTTTTCTTCTTCCAGTAATTTTAATTTGAGGCGCTCAGCCATACAGCCCAAAATGCCAACGAGCATGCCCGGCTTTTGCTTTTTTATCTTTTTGAATTCAGTAAGCCTCTTGCGAATGGTCTGTTCTGCCTTTTCCCTGATAGAACAGGTATTGAGAAAGATGAGGTCGGCATCCTCCAGGTTGCGGGTTGCTCCAAAACCCTGCTCATTGAGAATGGAGGCCACTATTTCACTGTCAGCAAAATTCATCTGACAGCCATAACTTTCAATATAAAACTTCTTCCGGTATGATTTCTCTTCATCAGGTAAGGGCTGATAAGCTTCACCTTGCCGCTTTTCATCATGAACTTTCTCAGTCATCAATGCTAACATATTCCAACATCGTTTTGAAATGCAAATTTAGGGGAATTTGAATGAAGGTGACAGTTTGGCAGTCAGGATTTCTTCATTATTACTTGAATGGTTGCAAAGAATGAATAAGACCCGGGAGATTGGGTTCATAAAACATTGAAATACAATATTAAATGGGTATGTGTTAACTTTTATACAGAACCAACCGGAGAAACGGGTTTTAAGAATTTACTGGCGAGCCAACTTTCTTTTACAGGCACCATCCATTTTTCAAGTAATTCAATTTTTGTTTGGACGAGGTTATTCATATAGATTGAATCTCCGTTAATAAAACCATTTTCTATAGCATAGCTTAATTGGTTCAGGGGGAGTATCTCCATTTTATCTTTTATGATAAAAGCAAGCATTTGCCTGTCGAATAAAGAAACGCCATATTGTTGTTCAATTTGTTTAATCAGTCTCACGGAACTGTCTGTACTGCATCCGCTCACACCTGTAGCAGTTTCATCAGCCATAAGTATAATAAAACGACCAAAAAAAAGTGTGGCAAATCCTTTGACGGGTGTACCATGCGTTTGCCAGGATGCCGTAAAATTATTCAGCAACTCTTCTATTTGCAAAGCTTCCTGCATATTAAATAAACGGCTGCTTTGGTAAATCCATACTTTTGAATTTTCCGCAAAATCTCCAGGTACAAGGCTTTTGTATTCCGTATTCATACTGTAAAAATAAACTAAATTGACAAGGCAATCATTTCTGCGATATCCAATACCTCTACGCTCTCTTCTTTTTCCCTGACCTTTACTCCATCCGTAAGCATGGTATTACAAAAAGGGCATGCGGCGGCAATAACCTTTGCATCTGTATCAATTGCTTCATTGGTTCGTTCCCAGTTAACCCTGCTTGTTCCAGGTTCTTCTTCTTTGAACATTTGCGCACCACCAGCACCACAGCAGAGTCCGTTGGACTTACATCTTTTCATTTCTACAAGTTCACCGTCCAACGCTTCCAATACTTTACGCGGGGCCTCATAAATGTTATTAGCCCTGCCCAGGTAGCAGGAATCATGATAGGTGATTTTTTTACCCTTGAAAACCCCGCCTTCTTTTATTTTGATTTTTCCTTCATCAATGAGCTGTTGCAAAAAACTGGCATGATGAATTACTTCGTAATTACCCCCTAACTCCGGGTACTCATTTTTAAGTGTATTAAAGCAATGCGGGCAGGCAGTTACTATTTTTTTAATGCCGTAATTATTAAGGATCTGAATATTCTGGAATGCCATCATTTGAAACATGAATTCGTTTCCAGCTCTTCTTACCGGGTCTCCGGTACACATTTCTTCCTGTCCTAAAATGGCATATTTAACATTAACCTTATCGAGTATTGTAACAAATGCTTTGGTAATTTTCTGTGCCCTTTGGTCAAAGCTGCCTGCACAGCCAACCCAGAATAGTACTTCAGGGGTTTCGCCTTTAGAAAATAGTTCAGCCATTATGGGAACCTGCATAGATATATCTTTCGTCAAATATAAAGCAGAAGGTTTTGTTTTGCTTAATTTGTAGAAGAAAATCTCATTTAAGATGATTGCAGATAAGTTGTTGCTGATCAGAAATTATGACTTATGGTCCCAGCTGACCGATGAAGAATATGAGGAATTAGGACTGGTCCATAACTACATTGAGGCTCGCAAAGGGGATTTTATTTATTTTGATAGTCATTTGCTGAATAAATTATTTTTCATAAAAGATGGATTTATCCGAATTGGCTATATAAACGAAAAAGGAGAGGAAGTAGTTAAAGAGATCATCCAAAAAGGAGAAATTTTTGGTCAATTTACTTTGTTAAAAAATAACCTCAACGGAGAATTTGCACAGGCGTTCAAATCGGATGTAAGCCTGTGTGCTTTTAATATTGAGGATTTTGAAAAGATTTTGTTGAAGAAGCCACAGCTGGCTATTCACTACAGCAAACAAATTGGGCAAAAACTCAGGCACACAGAAAACAGGATTTTAAACTTGCTCAGTAAAGATGTGAGAACAAGGCTGCTGGGCTTTTTTTATCAATTGGCCTTGCAGCATGGATGTACTGAACTTAGCACACACTGCAGTATGGAGAATTTCCTGACACATGAAGATATAGCCCGTTTAATCGGATCATCCCGTCAAACTGTAACCACGCTTATCAACCAACTGGAAAATGAAGGTATTCTGAGTTTCAACCGTCAGGTTATTGACATTAAAGATGTTAAACTTCTTCTAAAATCATACGGTGTCATTTAGCCGACAATCTGTTAAAAGAGGTGATTGTAATTTACGGTCAAATATGTAAAAGGTGGGATTGAAATTACATTTTTTAAACTCTTTTAAACATTACGATTATGTCCAGGTTGATGGGTTTTTTTATGTTTGCTTTTCTGATTATTTCATGTAGTAAAGATGACAATACCGACACTACAATGGCCAATGATCCGGCAATAACCACCGGAAAAGTTCTTGCACAGGGCTCATTAAGCGGGAATATGAATTATAAAGTTTCCGGTGTTGCCAAAGTTATAGAAGACAATGGGGCTAAATCTGTAAGACTTGAAAATTTCTCGAGCAGTAATGGCCCGGATTTAAAAGTATACCTGGCTAAAGATGCCAATGCGGCTTCTTTTATTAACCTGGGTAATTTAAAATCAACAAATGGAAACCAGAACTACGCGATATCAGGAATGATTAATATTACCGAATACAAATATGTACTTATCTGGTGTCAGCAGTTTGGCGTTCGATTTGGCTCTGCACAAGTAAACTAATCAGTTTAACAGTAAATCAACTCAAAATGATATTTAAGAAAATATGTATTGGGGCAATGTTTTTGTTTGCAGGTATAGGTGTGTATAGCCAGGAGGTTTTACCAATTTCCAAAACTAATGAGTTTCTTGATCTAAGCGGCACAATTGGCAGGGATCAGGGAACTGTTGCATTATCCTATGTACACAATTGGCGAACCGGAAAGAAAAAGAAATTTGAGCTGGGTATTGGAGGCAGATGGACTACTTATTTTGGAACGAAAAAAGATTTTGTTACGGCGGGACCGGCTTCCCTTACCCGTACTTCAACAATTCCTTTCCTGATCGTTTTTTCTGGCATACAGGAAGAGAATATAGACACTTTAAATGTGCAAAGGCCGCTTGTAAATGCCATTAACGCCACTTTCAATATGGGTTATCATTTTACGCCCAAATTATATGGAGGAATAAATATTGATGTTATTGGATTTACTTTTGGTCGCAAGAGTACGGCTGTGTTAACAAGCAATGGAACAACACAAACTGAACCTGCTGCTAAACCTGCCGGCTTTAATCTTTTGCTTACAGGTGATCATGATAAGGGGAGTCTCAATTCTGAATTTTTCATCCGCTACCAGGTTGCAAAGAGAATAAGCATTAAGGCATTATACCAGTTTGTTTTTGTGGAATATAAAACAGAAACAATTGTTCAGGTAGCTCCGGATGGAACAGAAATTGACCGGTTCAGAAACAAAGCCAATAATGCAGGACTTGGAATAGTTTACCATTTGAAATAATCAAGCTCGGGGGTTTTACATAAAAAAAAGTTAACTAGTATGTTGAAAAGCCTCTTTTTAGCAATTTGCAGCATACTGGTCATTGCCTTTCCACAGAGATCTATGTCGCCGGCAGACAGCGAATCGCAGGTAAAATTTGCCATTAAAAATTTTGGATTAACAGTTAATGGCAGTTTTAAAGGGCTGGAAGGATCTGTTATCTTCGATCCAACAGATTTGAAGAAAAGTAATATGAACGTTTCTGTGCTTGCATCAACACTAAACACAGGAATTAATGCCAGGGATAATCACCTCAAAAAAAAGGATTATTTTGATATTTTAAATTATCCAAAGATCACCATAATATCAAAGAGTATTAAGGTTGGTCCAAGTCAGGGTACATATATATTAACCGGCACACTCCACCTAAAAGGCTCAAAAAAAGATATCAGCATACCTTTTACTGCCACCGATATAAATCCCGGCTATAAGTTTACAGGGTCTTTTCAAATTAATAGGCGGGATTTTGGAATTGGGGGTTCCAGCATTTCACTGAGTGATAATTTGACCTTATATTTGTCGATCATTACGAAATGATTATTTTTTGGTTATTATAACTTTTTAAAAAGACCCGAACCGATGCAATTGCAACATGCCGTGAACAATGCGTTCATCCAATTGGCAGGATCCCTTGAATATTTGACCGCTGATCAATATAATTTACCCTGCAGGAACCTTACAAATTCCACTATTGGCCAGCATGTGAGACATATTATAGAAATGTTTCAGTGTCTCGAAATCGGTTATGAGTCCGGAACTGTAAATTATGAAAAACGTAAACGAGATCAGCAGATAGAAACAGATAAAGATTTTGCACTCGGGCTTTTACATGATATTTACAGCGGTTTAAATAAAGCAGATAAACCACTTATCCTGGAAGGCGTATATAATGATGATTCGTCCAACATGATGCATTTTATTACTAACTATTACCGGGAAATAGTCTACAACCTTGAGCATACGATTCACCATATGGCACTTATAAGGGTTGGCTTAACAGAACTTACCTCAATGGAACTTCCCGACAATTACGGAATGGCTTCCGCCACGGTTAAGCATAAAAAATCATGTGCACAGTAAGTTTTATCCGGGTTAAAGAAAAAGCATTTCTTGCATCAAACCGGGATGAAAAGCATTTCCGTTCTTCTGCCATCCCACCAACGATTTACGAATCTGAAACGGGAAAACTGCTGTTCCCCAAAGACGCTGATGCTGGAGGTACCTGGATCTCAATGCATGAAAACGGGAATGCCATTATTTTTCTCAATGGAGCCTTTATCTGTCATTTACCACAACCCCCATACAGATTAAGCCGGGGCGTTATTTTACTGGAGTTGATCACGCATTCTTCCCCATTTAATCATTTTTCAAAGATAAACCTTACATCAATTGAGCCATTTACAGCCGTAATCTGGGAGGAAAACAGGTTATATGAAACCCGTTGGGATGGCAGCCAAAAACATAGCCTGGAACTTGATTCAAGAATACCACATATATGGTCTTCGGCTACTTTATATAATGAGGAAGTGATCAGCAGGAGAAAATCCTGGTTTTACAAATGGCAGCAACAAAACCCGGAACCTGCATTGGATGATATACTTCATTTTCACCAGTTCACCGGGGATGGAGACAGTTTCAACGATTTAATGATGAACCGGAACGGAAAGGTGTATACAGTTAGTATCACGGGCATAGAATTGAGTGAAACGAGCGGTTTAATGAAATACATTGACCTTAAAAATAAGTTGCACTACGCTGAGGAAATCAACTTCAGGAAATTTACCTTGCATAAATAATGAAGCCAGGTTTAAAACTTTTCCATACCCCTTTTTTCATCAAACTATTTAATTGGGAATATTGGCCATTCCTGGCAATTTACGGCTGGGTGATTCCATATTGGGTTTATCTATGTTTACGAAGCAGGTCATTTTATTTCTTTAATGCTTCTAATCCGTCTATTGAAAACGGTGGCCTGTTGAACGAATCCAAAAAGGATATTCATGCTCTGCTTCCGGATGATCTCTATCCAAAGAGCCTGCATTTTTCCATACCTGCAGACCCGGTGCAAGTTTGGCAGGAAATGAATCTAAAAGATCTTCAATTTCCGGTAATGGGCAAGCCGGATATTGGCGGCCGGGGCAGGGGAGTGAAAAAACTCAACAACAGAACCGATCTCGACTTTTATATCAATCATGCTACGCTTGATTTTCACATTCAAGCATTTATACCATTTGAAAAAGAAGTTGGAATCTTTTATTACCGATATCCCGGGCAGCAAAAGGGCCATATAAGTGGCATCGTCACCAAAGAGTTTTTGAAAGTTACAGGTGATGGAAAGAGCACGGTAATTCAATTGCTGAAAACAGATCCCCGTGGTTCTGTTTACATCCAAAGCCTTTCTAAAAACAATCGAAATGAATTGAACCTGGTTCCTGAAAATGGAAAAGTAATTATTGTTTCACCTTATGGGAACCATGCCCGGGGGGCTTTATTCCTGGACGAAAGCCATTTGGCTGACGATGCACTTACAGATCAGTTAGATAAAATCGCAGATAAAATCCCGGAATTTTATTTTGGCAGGCTGGATATCCGTTTCAGTGATTGGGAATCATTAAAAAATGGGAAGAACTTTAGCCTGATAGAAGTGAATGGTGCCGGTTCTGAACCCACACATATGTATGATCCAAAGCACAGCATCTTTTTTGCCTGGAAAGAAATTACGCGGCATTGGAGAATTTTGAATGAGATCAGCCGGATGAACCATAAAAAAGGAATACCTTATCTCAGTTTTGCTGCCGGAAGAGAAGTTTTTAGAAAGGATAAAGAAATTTCAGCCAAACTTGAAAAAATGCCTTGCTAAGTATTTAAATTGATAATGCCTTTACTACGTATATTCTTTACCGGTATGTTTATCAGTTTCCTTGGAACACTCCCATTAGGAACACTGAATGTTTCGGCTATGCAGATATCCGTAAGTGACGGCATCAGGCCGGCTTTATATTTCGCATTGGGTGCATTACTGGTGGAAATAATATATGTCAGGCTTTCGCTTGTAGCAATGAACTGGGTAAGCCAGCAAAGGCGATTATTATTTACATTAGAATGGGTAACACTATTTGTACTTGCAGCCCTGTCGATATCAAGTTTCTATGCCGCATCACAGCCCGGCGTAACCAGTAATCCAATGCTGAGCAATACCGTTCATCGTTTCTGGCTGGGGGTGATGATGAGCGCAGTAAACCCGGTACAAATACCATTCTGGTTTGGCTGGAGCACGGTACTGTTCACCCGTAATATTTTACATCCAACAGAAAGTAATTATCTTACCTACATCGCAGGCATAGGTTTGGGTACTTTAGCAGGAAACTGCCTGTTTATTTTTGGTGGCAAATTGCTTGTATCAAAATTAAATACCAATCAACACCTGCTGCATATTATTATCGGCTGCGTATTTGGATTAACTGCCCTTATTCAATTATGGAAAATGATCAGGCAGAAAGACGCCATCTCCACCATGAAAACAAATGATCATCATTAACCCGAAGAGAGGCATTTCACTTTATTAAAATTTCACATCTCCTGGGTCCATTTAGTCCTGTCATCAGGAGAAAACTTCCAGGGTGCAAAATTATTTTCCACATTTCCGAACATCATGGTCCATTCCTGGGGAGCGTTACTTTCTTCCATCACCAGGTAACGGCGCATTTGCAGAATAATATCAAGTGGACTTATACTAACCGGGCATTCCTCTACACAGGCATTGCAGGTAGTACAGGCACGCAGTTCTTCTGCTGAAATATAATCATGCAAGAGGCTTTTACCGTCATCTTTAAACTCTCCGTTCAGGTTAATATTTTTTCCAACATCTTCCAATCTGTCGCGGGTATCCATCATTATTTTTCGTGGCGAGAGTAATTTGCCTGTCTGGTTAGCAGGGCATGCAGCCGAGCAACGACCACATTCGGTGCAGCTATATGCGTCTAAGAGATTTCTCCAGCTAAGGTCTGAAACATCCCGGGCACCAAATTTCCTGGGTGTTTCTTCTGTGCCTGCAGCCGGTGCTAATTCCGGTTGCATGGCATATAAGACTTCGCGCTGGATCTCAGGCATATTATTCATTTTCCCATAGGCATCCAGTCGCGCGTAATACGCATTGGGAAAAGCCAATATGATATGAAGATGTTTAGACCATGGAAGATAGTTGAGGAAAGCGAATATGCCCAGGATATGAAGCCACCAGGCAATCCTTTCAAAAACAAACAAAGAATTGCTGCTCATACCATTTAGTATAGGCTGCAGGTAACCGGATATAATAAAATTGCCCGTAAGGTGTTCCTGATATCCAGGGTAAAATCTTTTTTGTAGCAAGGTATCGCTGGCATTCATCAGCAGGAATAAACTCATCAGGATAATTTCTGTGATCAGGATCAGGTTGGCATCACTGCGTGGCCAGCCACTGAGGTCTTTACTGATAAATCTTTTTACGCGGATCACATTTCTGCGAAGCAGGAATATAACACAAACAATTATGACACCTGCAGCAAGTAATTCAAAAGCATTGATAAGATAGGCATAATACTTTGGTGATATGCCGGCGAACAACCGATGGGTACCTAATACCCCATCCAGAAATATCTCCAGGACTTCCAGGTTGATAATAATGAACCCGGCATAGATAACAAAATGCATGAGGGCAACAAACGGATTACGAAACATTTTCTTTTGCCCCAAAGCAAGTAAAAACAGGTTGCGCCAGCGATCCGGTTTGCGGTCACTGAAGTCTTCCTCCGTTCCCAATAAAATATTTCGCCTGATTTCAGAAGCCTTCCTGACGAATAACCAAATCGAAATGCCGGCGAGAAGGACAAAGGCTATTTGTTGTATTAAATGCATACAGTTTAATTACTTTTGCTAATTTACAAGACTTATGGTTAACCATTTCTTTTGTTGAAGTTTAAATATAATGGAAAAGAAAATTATTCTCACCAGTTCTGCTGCCGCCATGAAATTAAGGCGTATTGCATATGAAATCCTTGAAAATAACCAGGGGGAGAATCACCTGATCCTGGCAGGGATCAAAGGAAGTGGTTTTGTTGTTGCGCAACAATTGCAAACAATTTTAGCCGGAATTTCTACCATTTCAACAGAATTGATCACCATCAGTTTTGATAAGAAAAAACCAACGGCCATAGATATCAGCAATCAAATAGACTTTAATGATAAGATCATCATCATTATTGATGATGTAACCAACAGTGGAAAATGCCTGCTCTATTCTCTAAAACCTTTCCTGGAGTTCTATCCTAAAAAAATTCAAACGCTCGTTTTGGTGGAAAGAAGTCATAAAACTTATCCTATTCACCCGGACTATGTTGGCCTGAGCCTTGCCACAACCTTACAGGAACATATTTATGTTGAAGTAAAAGATGATGAAATTACGGGGGCATATATTTATTGATTTCCTCAAAAATATAAAAGGTGGCCTGTAAATTTCCCCCTGCTATCCCATTCGAGTGCTGGTGCGGGTATCTTGACCATATTTACCACAGAAAAAACCGACCTTAAGAATTTGCTCCGGGTCCTGATTTTTGTGAGGTCCACATCCACGGATAAAAAAAAGCGCCTGTATCTCTCTAAATCTGTTCTGTCAATTGTATTTCCTGCTTCGTCGGTCCAGATATTTTCTCTTCCGCCAAGCATTACGCGGGCATTATATCCCAGGGAAAGGTTTAGCCATTTGGGGATTTTGCTGTCGGGGAAAAATGATCTGAGATTAGCACTTAACCAATAGGTTTGTGCATTATAATCTTTTAATATTTTCTCGGCAACAGTCTCCCCAAATAAATCTCTGGCCCGGGCCAAATCACCGGGTTCATATGCAAAAGGGAAATAACTCATTTTAAGTTGAAATCTTTGTTCTTTCCAGGTCAGTTGCTGGGCTACATAAAGTCCTGAGCCGGCTATATTCATCAGCATATCGCCTGTACTAAACCCCCATTCAGCGGAAAAGCCATCCAGTATTTCAATGATGCTCGTATAAGCAACCCCACTGATACCCCCCAACCATACAGCCTTTTTTTCATTTATGCCGGTCCATTTCCACATATCGCCGGATAAACGGCTGATCTGGTAAGAAGTCCAGGCATGACCCGCTTTATCCATTTGCTGCCATTCTTTCCAATCGTTAAAAAAATGAAAGCTTTGTCTTGGATAATCAGCATACCAGGCCTGGTTCAAAAGGATGAATGATCCCGTCCAAAGGGCAACCTGGCTACCTCCAACGATCCAAATTTTTTTCTTATCGGGAAGATTTAATTGTTCGTTTGCAGTATTGTAA
>Ga0209391_10000955_pt1 | contig 14661 bp, 15 predicted proteins | sample PPLLak3March2015_FD_187246 | JGI IMG/M metagenome (GOLD analysis project Ga0209391, IMG submission 187246) | Freshwater sediment microbial communities from Prairie Pothole Lake near Jamestown, North Dakota, USA - PPLs Lake P7 Core (1) Depth... | ecosystem: Environmental > Aquatic > Freshwater >... | reverse complement strand
TGATTTCTCAACACTTCCATTTTTGAATAAAACAGTATGTTTTTAATTTAATGATGAATATTTCCATTGATATTGTCATATCAATAATTATTTTAACTATAGAAAAATAAGAATATTAAAATGTCTAAAGAAATAAAATCAGGCTTAGCTATAAAAAGTCTAATTATCATAAGTTTATTAGCAATTGCATTGCCTTTCGCCAGCATCTATGCTCAGGGAATTGGCGAACTTGCACCGCCAAAGCCAGCAGAAGTTTTTCCACCCAATACTTGGGGAATGGATATTATGTTTGGTGATGCCGGTTTTGGGCTTGGTAGTTTTTATAGAAGAGAGATAACCACTAATTGGACTGCCTTTGCCGACCTTTCATTTTCTGAAACCAAAGATGACCGTGAGTTTGAATACATAGATTTTTTTGGTAATGTAATTACCATTGGCAAAAAAAACAGAGTTTTTCAGGTACCGTTAAATTTTGGCGTACAGTTCAGACTTTTTGAAAATTCTATTGCTGATAATTTAAGACCTTTTCTCTGCGGCGCTGCAGGACCAACGATACTTGTTTCAACTCCTTATCAGGAAGAATTTTTTAACTCCTTTGCCTATGCACAAACTGATTATGCTGTTGGAGGATATGTTGGACTTGGTGCAAACTTTGGATTGGATAAATCCAGCTTAGTGGGTATTACTTTTAAATATTACTATTCTAAAATTCTTAGCGGTGGTGTAGAAAGTCTTTTCGGAAAAGAGAAAACTGAAATACAAGGATTTTTTATTACACTTAATCTTGGAATGATGTATTAGTTCTCGGTCAAATTCGCTCTGATTTAAGTAAGTTCTCGACAAAATATCAGATAGATTTTTAAGGGAAATAATGAAAAATCTAATATGTGCGCTTGCCTTTCTTTTATTCACCACATCAGCATTCAGTCAATCAGCTTATCGGCACAGAGACTCGAAACAAATCGATGTTAACCAAATTAAATCATCGTCTAGCAATCTAGGAACTTTGGGAGTTAATTATTATGAGAGAACTTTTTGGGATCAATTAAGCTTCAGAGATTATTTATCAGGAAGAGAACTGAATAATACAATCATTGTATATGAACAGGGTTTGTGGATGCTTGGAAAAATAAATGGCGAAAAGCGCGCAAGTGTTACAGAGTGGAATACACATTTTTCTCCCGGTCCTATTATTAACGGGCAGCCGGCAATGCTCTATAATCCATTAGATTCAGCAAGGTATACAGTTTATAAAATTAATAAAGGTGATGATCATAATAATCCGGATTATAATAACTGGCCAACAGACTTAGGAGCGCCGGTTGATAATAATGGAAACCCATTAATAAAAGGCGATCAAACTTTATGGACAGCTTTTAACGCTGCTGACTCAACAACTCTAAATTATTGGCGATGGTTTCAACCAAATAATAATTTGCATTTACTTCCTATAGAAATTCAACAATTAGCTTTTGCAAGAGCAGGTAATAAAAAAGATAATGAAGATATTTTTTCAAATACGATTTTCTTTGAATATTTAATTATCAATAAAGGTAACTCAAATGTTGATTCCGCATTCTTTGGTTTTTGGAATGATATTGATTTTTATGAAGCAGGCTTGAATCCTCCTGCAGTTGATACCGTTGCTCAGGTCGGTTATTGCTGGGTTCTACGAGAAAATGAGAACTCTTACGTTCCCCAAAGAGCACCCGCTGCTGTAGGATTTACATTAATCTATGGTCCATCTGTTCCTTCAGCGGGACAGAATTCGGTATTTAATGGAAGATCTTTACCTGATCACAAAAATCTGCTTCTCACAGCTTTCCATGGTATTAACGATGACCAGTCAGACTATCTACCATTCAATATGGCTGGCTCAATTAGCGATGCATGGAACATGGCAAATGGATTGCAAAGTGATGGTTTGCCGAATGTTGATCCTTCTAATGGACAGGTTACAAAATTTCAACTAAGTGGTGATCCGATTACAAATCAAGGTTGGATTTATCCCGAAAATTCTACAGGTGGTGGAGCTGGATTTGTAATGTTTACGGGACCATTTAATCTTGCGCCTAATGATACACAATGGATTATGATTGCGCTGACCCCTGCATTAGGTAATGATCGCTTGGAGAGTATAAAAATTATGCGGGAAAAAGCAATGCTTTTAAGATCACTGCCTTATGATACTCTGGCTTATGGTACAACGCCATATAAGATTGATTATGTTGATACAACTAATTTACCCGATATTATAGAAAGCGAAATTGTACCCGATCAACTATCATTATCTCAAAACTTTCCTAATCCATTCAATCCCGAGACAATAATAATTTTTGGACTTCCGCAGCGGGATCAAATCACCTTAAAAGTATTTGATATACTTGGAAGAGAAGTCCGCACGCTTTTGGATGAAGTAAAAGATGAAGGAACATATAGAATTAGATTTAACTCATTCGGTCTTGCAAGCGGAATTTATATTTATCGCATAAGCACGAATAACAGCAGTGTATCTAAAAAAATGATAATAATTCATTAAAGAAAAAAATGTGTTTTGTAGGGAACGAACTCCCGTTCGTTCCGTGTGCTTTGATATTTATATGCGGATCGGACAGGAGTCCGATCCCTACAAATTTAAAATTATTTATTTCATCACTTCCACTTAATTGTACAGCCAATAGAAAAAGTTTCGGGAACAGAAACTTCTTTTTCATTTAGTACTTCTAAAATCGCTTCTCTCAAATAAGCAGATTTGACTTTATCCGGTTCCTGCCAGTTATCATCAATCTTGCCTTCGTACTTTAGTTTTCTATCACTGTTAAAAAGAAAAATCTGTGGAGTGTGCGTTGCGCCAAATGCTTTTGCCACATTTTGCGTTTCATCCCTTAAGTAAGGAAAGTTAAATCCCCTTGCATCTGCTCGCTTCTTCATCTCATCAAATGAGTCATCGGGATACTTTATATCATCGTTGGAGTTTATTGCAACGATCTGCACACTGTCTTTTTCAAATTCATTCTGCAGTGCAATTATTCTGTCTTCATACGCCTGCACATAAGGACAGTGATTGCAGCTAAAGATTACAATCAATATTTTCTTTTCAGAAAAATCATTTAAACTGTAATTTTTATCATCAACTCCCGTTAAAGAAAAACCGGGAATTAAAGAATCTATTTTCAATTTGTTTTCTTGCATGGTAAATTTTCCTTTAGTTAAATAATATTTTAGTTAACTGAACATAAAATATCAAAATATGAAAACACTTCTCATCATCTTTACAATAATAATCTCAGAAACCATTATGCCACAAAATTTTGATTTTGAACAGCATCTGTATCAATCTTATGAACGATACAAAGAAAACAGTTTAACTCACAGAAGATTTAAACACGCTGATATAATCCCGCTTATTGATAAGCTTAAACATCAAAAGGGATTTACAGTTAAAGTTGTGGGTAAATCTGTTGAAGGAAGAGAATTAAAACTTATCACAATAGGGCACGGCAAAAAGAAAATCTTTATGTGGTCTCAAATGCACGGTGATGAACCAACCGCAACAGCAGCATTGTTTGATATATTTAATTTTATAAACGACACTACAAATAAAGACTTTTGCAAAGCATTGTTTGAGAGAGTAACGCTTTACTTTTTACCAATGGTCAATCCCGATGGAGCAGAAAGATATAAGCGAAGAAATTTTTATGATATTGATTTGAATCGTGATGCATCTCGTTTGCAATGTCCTGAGGCGGTAATCTTAAAATCTGTTTTTGACAGTTTGAAAGCGGATTTTGGTTTTAACCTGCACGATCAAAGCCACAGATATTCTGTTGGAAATAGTTTTAAGACTGCCACAATAAGTTTTCTGGCTCCTGCTTACAATTATGAAAAAGATGTTAATGATGTACGCGGCAAAGCGGTTAAGTTAATTGGAAATATGTATCAGGCATTAAATCATTTTATTCCCGGCCACATTGCAAAGTACTCTGATGAGTACGAGCCACGAGCTTTCGGGGATAACTTTCAAAAATGGGGCACGAGTACAATTCTAATAGAATCAGGCGGATGGAAAGATGATCCGGAAAAACAATTTATAAGAAAAATAAATTTTATTGCTTTGCTATCGGCATTCAAATCTATTGCTGAAGAAAGCTATTCAAATACTAGTGCCGAGATTTATGAATCAATTTCGTTTAATGATAAGTACATTTTCGATGTGATTCTAAGAAACCTAACTATGAAAAGCGGAAAGGAAAAAATCAAAATTGATATCGGAATAAACTTAGATGAATTTGAAGGTCCAAATGAGAAAAAGATCTATTACAAATCTCAGGTAGATGATCTTGGTGATCTTTCAACCTTCTACGCATATAATGATTATGATTTTGATGGTTACACAATTGAACGAGCATCCGTTTATGAGAAAAAAGTATATCCGCTAAATAAACTTGAGAAAATAGATTTTTATGATTTGTACTTAAAAGGATATTCAACAATCCTTGTAAAAAAATTACCCGATGAAAAGTTTACAAGATTTCCAATTAATCTTGCATTGGAGAACAAGATCGATACAACAATAAATATTGGTGAATCAGCAAATTTTGTTATTAAAAAAGATGGTAAAGTTGAATACATTGTTATAAATGGCTTCTTACAAAAAGTTGAAAAGAATAGAAAATTTGAAGGTAACGGTTTGGTAATAAAATGAATCTTTGATTATTGATGTTTTAATTCCTATAATTACAAAAAAAATAAAGCTTAATTTCTTAAAAGGGAAAAATGTTCGCATTTCTATTCGCAATATTCACATCGGATGAAAAAAAATTAAACGAAGAGTTTGAGCGTGAAGCCGTTCCGCATATGGATTCTTTGTACAACTTTGCTTTAAAGATGACAGGCGACAGCGATGATGCCAGCGATCTGATCCAGGAAACCTACCTAAAAGCCTTTCGTTTTTGGGATAAGTTTGAAAAAGGAACTAATTGCAAAGCCTGGTTGTTTAGAATTATGAAAAATACGTTCATCAATACGTATAGAAAGAATACTAAAGAACCCGATAAAGTTGATTATGAAGAGATTGAAAATTTTTATGAGAATATCAAACCATCATCTACAGACAGCGCGCATCTTGAAAAGGACATTTATGATAACCTTCTTGATGACGAATTATCGGGAGCTATATCTTCCCTTCCGGAAGATTTCCGCACAGTTGTAATTCTTTGTGATATTGAAGGTTATACATACGATGAAATCGCAGACTTTGTTGATGTTCCGGTTGGAACCGTTCGCTCCAGATTGCATAGAGCAAGAAAAATGCTTTATACAAAACTGCACGATTACGCCAGCGACAAAGGTTATGTGAGTAAGACTAAGGATAAGAAATGATGGAAATAAAATTGGATATGATAGACGCCTATATTGATGGCGAAATAAAAGACGAATTAATTAAAAAAGAAATTTTAACAAGAATTAATAATGATAAAGATTTTGAAATTGAATATCGTGTGCATTCTTTTGTTAAAAGTCTTGTAAAAGAAAAGATAGTATACCAGCAGACACCTGACAAAGTAAGAGCAAAGATATTAAAATCAATCGGCTCAACTACAAAAGTAGATTCAGAAAAAAAATCTTTCTTTGCTGATCTTTTTGAAAGACCATCGTTCTCGTTTGCAACCGCATTGGTAGTAGTTCTTGCAATAGCACTAATCATTTTAAACAGACCCGGGATAGTTGAGAAAAAAGAATTTGCAGTCGAGCAGCTTGGCAGTAAAAATATGTTTGTACAGGCAAAAAACAATTTTACTGCAATCACAACCGGTAAATTGGTACCGCAACTCACATCAAAAAACGCTGATGAAATACAGAGTTTCTTCAATGAAAAAGGCGTTAAATATTCAACCTTAGTTCCAAATGTCGCTGATTGGAATTTGCTTGGTGCTGTAGTTTCTGAGGATCAGGGTGAAAAATTTGCACATCACGTTTATGTTAGTAAAGAGGGTAAGCTTGCATATTTATTCCAGGTTGATGAATCCTATTTGTACGAACACGAAATTATTTCTTTATCAGAAGATTTGATTAAATATCTGGATGGTGGAAATTGTTACTCTTATGAATCTGAAGGATCAGTTACATTATTCACAAAAATGGATAATAATATTTGTGCAGTTGTATCTAACGGAAATCCAAAAGAAATAGAAAACCTCTTTTGCAGCCTGTAAGATTTGGAGAGAGAAAATGTTCAAGATAAAAAATATTTTACTACCTACAGATTTTAGTAAAACATCATTAACTGCCGCCGAATATGCTGTTGAGTTAGCCGATGAATACAAAGCTGCTCTGCATGTACTTAATGTCTTAGAAAAAACTCCACCCATACTTGCAATTCGTTCACTTGATTTATCACGTGAAAAAATAATAGAATCAATTGATGCTGATGCACAATCACATCTTTCTGAAGTTGTTAAGAAAATCAAAAAGATTAAGGACGTAGAAATAATTCCCGTCATACGAAAAGGCATCGATTATGAAGAAATTATCAAATATTCTAAAGAAAAAAAGATAGATATTGTAGTGATTGCCACACACGGTAGAACAGGGTTAATACACACATTATTAGGCAGTGTAGCAGAAAAAGTTATAAGATACTCCAAAATCCCAGTCTTAGTTACAACCCCACGCTCAAAATCTTAATAATCGCACTTTCTTGCATAATGCTAATTGATTTGATATTTTAGTTACTCGCATTTTTGTAATAAAGGTAAAGCATGGCTAAAGTTAAAAACGTTGAAGCTTTTTGCAGTTTTTGTAAGGCTGTCAGAAAGATGGAATTGACCGGAGATATTGCCGGTGATGAAAACAAGAGATGGGCGAAATGCAAAAAATGCAAACAGACTATGATTATAAATATGACTTCAGATGTTGTTGCACATAAGGTATCGCTTGAAGGTATAGAAAATGAAAGTTGTGTAACATATTCTCCTGCAAATTCTTATGAAGTTGGTCAGACAATTTTTCATGAAAATTGGAATGATTTTGGGAAAGTAGTTGCTAAAGAAATTCTATCGAATGGTCAGAAATCAATTTCGGTTGAATTTCAAAATTCAGGAAATAAAAAATTAGTCGAATTATACATTAAACAAACAGACCAAGAAGAACAAAGCGAGGTGATTTAGTTGGTCGGCATTCAATTAGGTGATAACGAATCCATTGATAAAGCCCTAAGAAGGTTTAAGAAAAAATATGAACGCTCAGGAGTTCTTAAAGAATTCAAGAAACGTACTTTTTTTGTGAAGCCATCGATAAAGAAAAGAATGGAAAAGATAAAAGCCGCAAGACGTGCTCATCGCCCCGAAAACATTATTATGTAATGTAATTAAAAAATCCCGCCTTTTGAGCGGGATTTTTTTTATTTAATATGAATTCTTGGTTCTATAATGGCAGGTTCTTTTTCTCTCAAAAAGTTTTTCTCCAAATGATCCTTAATAATCTTAAATGCTGAATCTACATCATTACAAAAATGGAATAGATCCATATCAGATTCGTTAATAACTCCCTGCTCAATCAGTGTATCAAAATTAACAACGCTTTTCCAATACTTTTCATCATAGATTACAATAGATAATTTTTTTCTGATCTTTTCGGTTTGAACAAGAGTTAAAATCTCAAAAAGTTCATCAAATGTACCAAAGCCGCCCGGAAAGACAACCAAAGCTTTTGAGAGATAAGCAAACCAAAATTTTCGCATAAAGAAATAGTGAAATTCAAAACTAAGTTCTTTTGTAACAAAAGGATTAACATACTGTTCGAATGGAATACTGATGTTTAATCCTACCGAATATCCACCGGCTTTTTTTGCACCTCTATTTGCAGCTTCCATAATGCCGGGACCACCACCTGTACAAATAATAAACCTGTTTGCATTAGTTTCCAGATTCATCGACCATTCAGTTAGTTTTCTTGAAAGTTCAACAGCATCTTCATAATATTTTGACATTGCTAATTGCTTTTGCGCTTTTCGTAATTCCTGCGCAAAGTTTGTAATAGTTTTTGGATTGACATTCTTAAACTTATTTAGTTCAGCATTAGCTTCTTTGCGGGATTTGAGCCGAGCCGAACCAAAGAAAACTATTGTGTCCATTATCTTATGTTTTTTAAATCTTGCTTTCGGTTCAAGATACTCTGCAAGTAATCTTAGTGTTCTGCCGTCTGAAGATGCAAGAAAATCTTCATTATTATATGCTTTGACTGATTTTTGTTCTTTAGCCATTATTAGCCCTTACTCTAAAAAATTATTTGTAAATAAAAAGTTAAAAAATTTATCTTTATTTACGGAATGGTTTCTGTTTATATTTGCATAAAACGAAATTGATTAAACAATAAGTTTGAAATTCGTATGACAAAATATCACTTTTTTTTGAGAGTTATGATAAAAAAGATTTTATTTATTTGCCTGTTTTTTTCAATAAGCGCAATAGCATCTTCAGAAGAAGAAATAGCTAATCGAATCAGAGCGGTTCTATCTAGCCTCCCAGCAAATACAGTTAGCGGAGTTTTCATTTATAATCCGCTTATGCAGGATACTATTTTTACAATGAATGAATCCCTACCAATGATTCCTGCTTCTGTAACCAAATTGTTTACTACATCAACTTCGCTTTCAGTAATGGGTGGTGATCATAAGTTATCTACAAAATTATTTTCTGATGACATTGACTTTAAAGATGGAGTACTTGATGGAAATCTTTATATAAAGGGTTTTGGCAACTCTGTATTTACGGACTCAGATTTAGAATATTTTGTGACCGAACTAGTTAAGAAAGAAATAAAAGTTATAAGTGGATCGGTTGTGGGTGATGATTCGTATTTCGATGATATATATACAAGAGAAGATTGGATTGATGGTGAAAGAGCAAATGTAAAACTACCCCCTATCTCAGCTCTTGTAGTGGATAGGAATAGAACCACTACTAGAAAAAAAATACGAAAGAGATATAGGTACATATCAGAAAATACAAAAGATCCACCTGTATTTGCAGCTAACAAGTTAAGGGAGAAATTGAAAAGTGCAGGAATAGAGATAAAAGGAAAATCAACAAAAGGAATTACTCCAGTAAAAGTTTATTTGCTTGCTGAAAAATCAGTGCAGCTTAAAGAGCTAATTTCTCTTGTAAACAAACACAGCGATAATTTTTTAGCGGAGTGTCTGTTCAAAACACTTGGTGCAGAAGCAAGTGGAGTTCAGGGAAATTCATTCTTTTCCCAACAAGCTATTTTAAAATTTATCAAGGATAACAACATATACTCAGTTGGAACCGAAATCGTTGATGGTTCTGGAATTTCAAGATTTGATCAGGCAACACCATTAGCAATAAATGGCGTTTTAGAAAAGATGTATTTTGATCTTGTTCACTTCGATGATTTTTATAACTCTTTGAGTATTGCCGGAGTTGATGGAACGCTAAGAGGAAGAATGATGGGCTCCGGTGCTGAAAATAATTTTAGAGGAAAAACCGGAACGTTAAATGGTGTTGCTGGATTGGCAGGATATCTAACTACACCCGATGGTGAAGATCTGATTGTAACAATTATTTTTGAATTTAATAAAGGCGGCTGGGGATATTATAGGGATATTCAAGATCGAATAGTTGAAATACTTTTAGATTTAAATTCAAACAGCCCCGATTAAAAATATATCAAATTTAATCGGAGCTGAGTAAAATTAATTACCTGAAGGAACTTGATTTTGGGGTGGAAGTGTTGGAGCTGTTGGAACATTAGTTCTTCCACTTTCCTGAATAACACTTCGTTGTTCCGCTGTAGTTTGACCTGGTAGAAAAAACAAATTAATTACCAGGGCAAGAACAGCCAATCCACCTGCTAACCACCATGTACCTTTACTTAAAAAATCTGCAGTCCTTCGAGATCCAAACATAGTTCCCATGCCTGCACCTGCGCCGCCAAAAGTTCCGGCTAAGCCGCCGCCCTTACTTGCTTGTAATAAAACCATTATAACAAGAAGTATCGCGATTATAGTTGCTATCAATACTAACAATGTGTACATATTATTTCTCCTTAATATTGTAGCGGGGGAGGGATTCGAACCCCCGACACGTGGATTATGATTCCACTGCTCTAACCTACTGAGCTACCCCGCCGAAAATTTAGATTGTAAATATAAATCTTTGGCCCTGAAATTCAAAAAAATACTTAATTATAGCTTAATTAAGCTTTCCCAGAGTTTATCCTCTAAGGATTTTATGCCAAATCCTGTAGCGGATGAAAAAATCAATATCGGATCCTTAACTTTTTTGATTTTAACCTTGGAAAGTTTGGTTAGTTCTTTTTCGATAACCAGATCAGATTTAGAGAGCGAAACAATTATTTTTTTATCAACAAGTTTTTTACTGTATTTTTTTAATTCATTATAAAGAGTATCAAAATCTTTCTGATAATCTTCTGAGGTAATATCAATTAAGAAAAGAAGGATTCTTGTTCTTTCGATATGTCTTAGAAATTTAATTCCTAACCCTTTGCCTTGATGTGCGCCTTCAATAATTCCCGGAATATCTGCAACTGTAAAGCTCTGATAATCCTTATATCTAACAATTCCCAAATTTGGTTCAAGAGTTGTAAATGGATAATCAGCAATTTTAGGTTTGGCGGCAGAGATTTTTGAAATGAGTGTGGATTTACCTGCATTCGGAAATCCAACTAATCCAACATCTGCAATTAATTTAAGCTCAAGTATAACTTTTCTTTGTTCGCCGGGCTTACCATTTGTAGCAAACCGTGGAGTACGCCTGGTTGGAGTTGCAAAGTTACTATTCCCTTTTCCTCCGGCACCACCTTTTGCAAAAACTACTTTTTTATTTGGTTCAGAAAGATCAAGCAGAAGTTCTTCTGTTTCTGCATCCTTTACAATTGTTCCAACGGGTACTTTAACAATTATATCCTCACCATTCTTTCCATCTTTTAATGATGAAGCTCCTGGTTTGCCGTTATCAGCAATAAACTTTTTTTTATACCGGAAATCTAATAATGTAGATAAGTTTGGATGAGTTTCAAAAATTACGCTTCCGCCTACTCCGCCATTACCGCCAGAAGGACCTCCTTTAGGAACATATTTTTCTCTTCGAAACGTTACTGCCCCATCACCACCTTTGCCAGAACCTACCTCAATTTGAACAAAATCAATAAACATTATTTTTCCACATTAAAATATTTTGCAACAGCAGTAGTTAATGAAGCTGCATCCCTGCTATGAGGTTTTATTCTAGCATATTTAAAAATATTTTCTAAAATAACAGAGGCTTCTTGATAAGTTTCGCACATTGACATTTTTTCTACAGTATTTGCAAAGTCTTCACTATCAGAATTAAAAAGATTTTTAATAATTCTATCTATTTCTTTTTTTGAAAGATATGTGAAAATGTCATCATTCTTCTTACTAACTGGAAACTTGGTCAAGTTTTCTTCCTGAACTTCTTCAGCTGATTTAGATTCTTCAACCCCAAGCAGGTCTTTTTCAAAATCAATTTTTTCAATTGGAATTTCATCTTCAGTTCCATCTTCAACTTCTAGTTCATGTTCAAACACCAACTCATTAATCTCATCAGAAGTGCTTTCATCACTTTTCAATTCTTTCTCTTTTATAAAAGGCAGATCATCATCAATCGATATTTCCAATTCATTATCATAAAAGTTTAGTAAATCTTCCTGTTCCTTTTCATCCAGGATGATTATTTCATCATCTTTATTTTTATCTTTTTCTATTTCCTCAGTTAAACTGGCAAGTACATCTTCTTCATCAATCGATTCTTTTAACAACGATTCACTTTCCTCGACTGGATTCGTATCACTAACTACTAATTCCATCTCAGTAACATCACTGCTTATATCAAATTCTTTGATTACGAAATCTTTGCCTTCTTCTGCAGTGTTCTCCGTACTTTGTGGTTCTTCAGATTTTATTTCAAATTTTTCAGGTTCAGATATTGTAATAGCTTCTTCTAAATCCTCTAAAAATTTTTCATCAATATTTTCTTCTACGTCAGAGAGAGGTATTTCTACAGCCTGCTCTTCATTCACAACTGCTTCGTTTTCATCTTGTATTCCTAAATCGAATGCATTTTCTTTTTTCTGCAAGTCTTCAGTTTCTGGCAATACTTCTTCACTAACAAATTCTTCTTTTAAGGGATTTTCAAAATGCCTTTCATCAGGAATTACATTTTCTTGATTATCACTTTCAACAAAAGGAGAATCAATGCTTAAAGTCGAGTAAAGAACTTTTCGTATATCATCAATATCTGCTCTCTTTTTTGCTGAGTTTGAATAGGCTCGCTTAAGTTTGAAGAGTAGTTCGGTAAGGTTTTTTTCTTTAAGAAAATTTTCAACTGATTCTACTGTTACCGTTGATTTGTTAAGACCACCAATACTAAAGTAATCAGCTATTGCATAAAGTGCATTGTCAACTAATTTGCTTTGATGAAGCATAAATAATTCACGATCAATCTTATTTACAATAAGTTCAAACTCGGTAATAGTAATATTTAAAATCTTTTTCTTCGATAAGTAAGCTAGAAAAACGTTATTAAGATATTCATAATAATAAGTGTAGTTAAGCATCAACCTGAGTTCATTAACTGAAACTGATTTATTGTTTCCAAAAATTAATTTTGAAAGCGACCACTTAGGGCGAACCACATAGTTTGCATTAAAGGAAACTGCCTGAAGCACAATGTTTTTAATGTCTTCATACGAGATTTTCTTTGTTTTTTTAATTTCATTACCAATGAGAGTAAAATAGTTAGAGATTTCCGTACCTGAATAATCGAACAAAGAATTCTCGATTAACTTCTTACGATCCTCAGAAATAAGGTAATCAATTTCACCTTCAACATATTTTTTTATAGAGGGATGGATATCGATTGCAATGAGTTTTTCAACAGTTATGAAAGATCCAAGCTCTTTAACTTTGTTAAGAGTAAAATCGCTTATGAATTTTATTTCGTTTTCAAACATATAATTCTCTTCTTGTTTGATTGAGTGGCTAAAAATATAAAAAAATCCCGATTAAAGTTAATCGGGATTAGTTTTAAGTAAAATAGCCTTATTTATGTACTAAACTTCCACTTCTTTGGATTTTATCTTTGCTACCATAAAATCCCTGTTCATTCTTGCAATATTGGTAACTGAAATACCTTTTGGACATTCAGCTTCGCAGGCATATGTGTTAGTGCAGCTTCCGAATCCGAGATCATCCATAACCTTTACCATTCTTTCAACACGGCGGTATCGCTCCGGTTGTCCTTGTGGCAATAAAGCATATTGGGAAACTTTTGCTGAAACGAACAACATTGCTGAAGCATTTTTGCAAGCAGCAACACAGGCACCGCATCCAATACAAGCTGCTGCATCCATTGCTAAGCTGGAAATCTCTTTCTGAATCGGAATCGCATTTCCATCAGGCACTCCGCCTGTGTTTATTGATACGTAGCCGCCAGCTTGTAATATTTTATCAAATCCTGATCGATCGACCATCAAATCTTTGATCACAGGAAAAGCCTTTGCTCTGAATGGTTCAACCCAAATTGTTTCGCCATTTTTAAAGTTTCTCATGTGCAACTGGCATGTTGCAATTTTGGGAAGTGGCCCGTGAGCGTGACCATTTATAACAAGGCCGCAAGTTCCGCAAATTCCTTCACGGCAATCACTTTCAAAATGTATTGCTTCTTCGCCTTTTAATTCGAGAGTATTATTTAACTCGTCAAGCATTTCAAGAAAAGATGCATCAGGAGAAACCTGGACTTTGTATTCAGTAAAACTTCCAACTGATTTAGAGTTTTTCTGTCTCCATATATTAAGCGTTAGGTTTAATTTTTTAGCTTCCATTATTTGTAACTCCTAATTGCCTGTTTTACATACTCATATTTCAGTTCTTCTTTGTGAAGATTCCATTTATTCTCGCCTGCAAATTCCCATGCAGCAACGTAAGAATAATTTTCATCATCACGTTTTGCTTCACCATCTTCAAACTGATATTCTTCACGGAAATGTCCACCGCAGGATTCTTTTCTATCAAGAGCATCAAGCGCCATAAGCTCACCGAGTTCAAAATAATCAACCAATCTTCCTGCACGTTCTAATGTTTGGTTCACATCATCACCGCTACCGGGGATTGTAACATTTTTCCAGAACTCCTCTTTCACCTGTCTTATTTGCTCAATAGTCTTTTTCAATCCAGCTTCGTTTCTACCCATACCGACATTATCCCACATAATACGTCCAAGCTGCTTGTGCAGATCATCAACAGTTCTCTTTCCTTTTATAGAAAGAAGTTTGTTGGTTAGATCTTTTACTTCTTTAGCAACTTTTTCAAATTCCGGATGATCGGTTTTTACCAAAGTAGGTTTATCGCCAGCAAGATAATTTCCCATCGTATAAGGAATAACAAAGTAACCATCGGCTAAACCTTGCATAAGTGCGGATGCACCCAAACGATTTGCACCGTGATCTGAGAAGTTTGCCTCACCAAGCACAAACAATCCCGGAACATTGCTCATTAAATTATAATCAACCCATAAACCGCCCATTGTATAATGAGGAGCTGGATAAATCATCATCGGAGATTTGTATGGATTTTCACCTGTGATTGTTTCATAAATC
>Ga0209391_10000954_pt1 | contig 14673 bp, 8 predicted proteins | sample PPLLak3March2015_FD_187246 | JGI IMG/M metagenome (GOLD analysis project Ga0209391, IMG submission 187246) | Freshwater sediment microbial communities from Prairie Pothole Lake near Jamestown, North Dakota, USA - PPLs Lake P7 Core (1) Depth... | ecosystem: Environmental > Aquatic > Freshwater >... | reverse complement strand
CCAAACAAGTTTAGAAAAACCACTGACAGCGGGAGAAGAAAAGCTCACCACACACATTCAGTGGATGAGCGTCGTTGCATGGATGGATTCCGAGCCTCACGCCCCGCTAAGCGGTGGGGACGCTGCAACGCTCCTCGGAACACGCCATTATAGCGAAGACTGCCCAATCAGGCGCAACCCGAACGGCACAGCCTGCTTTCGGCGGGCCGCCGTGCGCATTGGCGGGGCGTGAGCGACGCCGTTGGAAGGACGGGTAAAATCGCGCTCTTTCAGGCGCCGTCCCGCAGGCTGGCTGGTCCGCCGGATTGCTGACCGATCGGCTGCAGCGCGCAGCCCGCCCCCACACTCTTCTGGAAACGTCGTGTCCTTCGCCTCTGAAACCCGGCGCCGCCGAACCTTTGCCATCATTTCCCACCCCGATGCCGGTAAAACGACGCTGACGGAAAAGCTGCTGCTGTTCTCCGGCGCGATCCAGATCGCCGGCTCGGTGAAGGCGCGCAAGGCCACGCGCCATGCCACCTCCGACTGGATGGAGATCGAAAAGCAGCGAGGCATTTCGGTCGCCTCTTCGGTGATGCAGATGCTCTACCGCGAGCATGTCATCAACCTGCTCGACACCCCCGGCCACAAGGACTTCAGCGAGGACACCTACCGCGTGCTGACCGCCGTGGATTCGGCACTGATGGTGATCGACGCGGCCAATGGCGTGGAAGCCCAGACCCGCCGGCTGATCGAGGTCTGCCGCCAGCGCGACACGCCCATCATCACCTTCGTCAACAAGATGGACCGCGAGGTGCGCGACCCGCTGGACATCCTCGACGAGGTCGAGCGCGAACTCGGCATGCCCTGCGTGCCCATGACCTGGCCCGTGGGCCAGGGCAAGACTTTTGGTGGCATCATCAACCTGCGCACGCAGGCCATGACGGTGTTCGACGGCGGCAAGGAGCGCCGCCCGCAGGACTTCGAAACGATGCCGCTGACCGACCCCGCCGTGCTCCAGGCGCGCTTCGGGCACGACTGGGACACCGCAATGGAAAGCATGGAACTGGCCACGGGCGCCTCGCCGGCCTTCGACCGCGAGGCCTTCCTGGCGGGCAGGCAGACGCCGGTGTTTTTCGGCTCGGGCGTGAACAACTTCGGCGTGATGGAGGTGCTGGACGCGCTGGTGGACCTGGCCCCCTCGCCCGGCCCGCGCAAAAGTTCGCTCGTCGTCAACAAGCAGTCCGTGGAGAAAACCGTGCTGCCCGACGACCCGGGTTTTTCCGGCGTGGTGTTCAAGGTGCAGGCCAACATGGACGCCAATCACCGCGACCGCATTGCCTTCGTGCGCGTGGCCTCGGGCAAATACACGCCGGGCATGAAGCTCAAGGTGCAGCGCACAGCCAAGGAGCTGCGTCCCACGTCCGTGGTCACCTTCATGTCGCAGCGCCGCGAAGCCGTCGAGGACGCCTACGCGGGCGACATCATCGGTTTCACCACGCACGGCGGCGTGCAGCTCGGTGACACCATCACCGATGGTGCCAGCCTGCAGTTCACCGGCCTGCCCTTCTTCGCGCCCGAGCTGTTCATGACGGTGATTTTGAAGAACCCGCTGCGCACCAAGCAGTTGCAGACCGGTCTGGAGCAGCTTGGGGAGGAAGGCGCGATCCAGGTCTTCCGGCCTGAGATGGGCGGCCCGATGCTGCTGGGCGCCGTGGGCCAGCTGCAGTTCGAGGTGGTCCAGCACCGCCTGAAGGGTGAATACGACTGCGACGTGCGGCTCGAAGGCTGCCAGTACACCGGTGCGCGATGGATCACCGCCGACTCGCCCGCCGAGCTGCGCGAGTTCACCAACGCCTACCCGACCCGTCTGGCCCAGGACGCCGCCAACACGCTGGCTTACCTGTGCACCTCGCCCTACGACGTGCGGCTGGCACAGGAGCGGTTCCCGAAGATCCATTTTCATCCGCTGCGTGAGCATGCGGGATTGAGCCTGGGCAGCGCAGGCTGATGTTGCCCCCACGCTTGTCGCTTCGCGTACTGCGCTGCCCCCCGAGGGGGCTGGCCTTGCTTGGGGCGGCCCGGCGCGGCGGCCGTTGACGCTGTGCTGATGCGCCCCCTGTCCGACTGGCCACTGGCCGAGCGACGCGGCATCCGAGGCATCTTCACCGACATCGACGACACGCTCACCACCCACGGCGACATTACCGTCGACGCACTGGACGCGCTGGCGGCGCTGCGCCGCGCCGGGTTGACGGTGATCGCCATCACCGGGCGTCCCGTGGGGTGGTCGGAACCCAAGGCCCGCACCTGGCCCGTGGATGCCATCGTCGCCGAAAACGGCGCTGTGGCGCTGGTTTCAGACAAAAATGGGCCTTTCCCATCGTCGGAAGGCGATAGTCCGCTATCAAAAATATATCAGCTGGATGCCGCCACCCGCCAGGCCCACATACAACGTCTGCGCCAGGCCGCGCAGCGCGTGCTGCGCGACGTGCCTGGCGTGAGCCTGGCGCGGGATTCTGCCGGCCGCGAGACCGACATCGCCTTCGACCACGCCGAGTTCGCCGCGCTGGCGCCGGTACAGATCGACGCCATCGAAGCCGTGCTGCGCGCCGAGGGCTTGCACACCACACGCAGCAGCATCCACACCCACGGCGCGGTGAACGCCTGCGACAAATGGACCGGCGCCGTGTGGGCGGTGCGCACCCTGCTGGGCCGCGACCTGGCCAGCGAACTCGACCATTGGGTCGCCGTGGGCGACTCGGGCAACGACGAGGCGATGTTCCGGCACTTTCGCCACAGCGTGGGCGTCGCCAACATCCGGCTGGCCGCGCCCCGCATGCAGGCGCTGCCGACCTATGTCACCGCTGGCGAGCGCGGGGCGGGCTTCGCCGAGGTCAGTCAAGCCATTCTGGCGGCAATTTCAAGCTAAAACAGCCTGATCCCAACGTGGAATGGTCACATTCAGCTCCCAAAAGCGGAGCGAAATGTCACTGCGGCTTGGCCAGCCCCAGCTTCTCGACCAGCGCCTTTTCCTTCACAAACGTCTCCTGCGCGAACTTCTGGTACTGGGCGCTGCTCATGTACATGGGCACCATGTCGTAGCGCTTGAGCGCGGTGATGTAGCTCTCCTGCTCCATGGCCTGCTTGAAGGCGTCATGCAGGCGCTTGACCACCGCCGGCGGCGTGCCCTTCGGGGCGCCGATGCCGAAGGGGGAGTTCTGCACCAGGTCCAGCCCGAGTTCCTTGAGCGTGGGCGCGTCGGGGAACTTGGCCAGGCGCTCGGCGCCCCAGGTGTTGAGCACGCGCAACTTGCCGGCCTCGACCTGCGGCGCGAAGCCGGTGGAGTCCGCCGCCGCCATGATGTTGCCGCCCAGGATGGACTGCATCAGGTCGGCGCTGCCCTTGTACGGCACGTGCAGCAGTTCCAGATTCAGCTTCTGCGCGATCAGCTCCATCGTCAGGTGCGGGCTGGTCATGGTGCCGGTGGAGCCATAGGTCAGCTTGCCCGGGTTGGCCTTGGCCCAGGCGACAAAATGCGTCCAGGTCTTCAGTTGCGAATCGGCCGGCACCACCAGGCCGAAGGCGTAGCCGGTGACGTTGAGCACGTAGGTGATGTCCTTCACCGGGTCCCAGTTGATCTTGGTGGTGTAAGGCAGGCGGAACACGCCCAGCGGAATCTGCGCCAGGGTGTAGCCGTCCGCCGGGGCGGTCTGCAGCGCCTGCGCCGGCAGCGTGCCGCCCGCGCCGGGCTTGTTCTCGACGATGACCGGCTGGCCCAGGATCTTGCTGGCGCTGTCGGCCAGCGCGCGCATGGTGATGTCGGTCGGCCCCCCTGCGGGGAAGGCAATGATCAGCTTGATCGGTTTGGTCGGGAAGGCTTGGGCATTCGCCGTGAAGGCGGGTGCGACCAGGGTGGCGGCGGCGAGCTGGACGAGGTGGCGGCGTTTCATGGGGTTCTCCTGATCGAATGAGTGACGTGAACCCTATTCAACCGGAACCCGGGCTCGAAAGCCATCTGGAAAGCCCTGACAGCCTGTCGCCCAGGTTCCACGCCCCGATTCAGATAAAAAGCAGATCTTTCCCATCGCAGAATGGACGTTTACAGCTATCGATACAGGAGCATCCTCACCCCCGGGCCAGTACCGGCGCCAGCGCCACCCCGGTATGAGTGCCCGAGCGCACCACGTCTTCCGGCGTCGCGGCGGCCACAATGCGGCCACCCGCCTGCCCGCCCTCGGGGCCGAGGTCGATGATCCAGTCGGCCTCGGCGATCACGTCCAGGTCATGCTCGATCACCACCACGCTGTGGCCGCCATCGACCAGGCGGTGCAGCACGCGAATCAGCTTGTCCACGTCGGCCATGTGCAGGCCGACGGTCGGCTCGTCCAGCACGTAAAGGGTGTGCGGGGCTTTCTGCCCGCGCCGGCCGATGTCGTCGCGCACCTTGGACAGTTCGGTGACGAGCTTGATGCGCTGCGCCTCGCCACCCGAGAGCGTGGGCGACGGCTGGCCCAGCGTCAGGTAGCCCAGGCCCACATCCTTCAGCAGCTGCAGCGGGTGGCTGATGTTGGGCATGGAAGCGAAGAAACTCACCGCCTCGTCGACCTCCATCTGCAGGATGTCGCCGATGCTCTTGCCGCGCCAGGTCACCGCCAGCGTCTCGGGGTTGAAGCGCGCGCCATGGCAGGTTTCGCAGAGCACCTTCACGTCGGGCAGGAAGCTCATGGCGATGGTGCGGATGCCCTGCCCTTCGCAGCTGGGGCAGCGACCCTCGCCGGTATTGAAAGAGAAGCGCCCGGCCGCGTAGCCACGGGCCTTGGCTTCCAGGGTCTCCGCAAACAGCTTGCGGATGGTGTCCCAGAAGCCGATGTAGGTGGCCGGGCAGCTGCGCGGCGTCTTGCCGATGGGCGTCTGGTCGACCTCGAGCACGCGGTCGATGGTCTCGAAACCGGTCAGGCCACTGCACCCGGTCAGCGCCGGGAACTGCCCCGCGTCCATCGCACCACGGCCTGCCCGGGTGGACCGCTGCGCCACCAGCGCCTGCACGCTGGCCAGAAGCACGTCGCGGGCCAGCGTCGATTTGCCGGAGCCGGAAACGCCGGTGACGGCGACCAGGCGCTGGAGGGGGACGTCGACGTTGACGTCTTGCAGGTTGTGGAGGGTGGCACCGGTGACGGTGATCCAAGCTTGGACTTCGTGGCCCGCGGAATGGGGGTCAGAGCCCGAATCGGATCGAGATTTCGCCCGACGTTGGGGCCGTGCTGCCGAATCGGGATCCGACCCCAATTCCGCTGCTCCGGTGGACGGAACGGCCCCGTGCGAAAGCGCCGAGCCGACTGCCCGTCGCGCCTGCAGTGGATGCTTCATCGCGTGCAGCAGGTACCGACCGGTCTGGGAGTCCTCCGCGCCGGTGATGTCACCCACGCTGCCTTCGGCCACCAGCCGCCCGCCGCGCTTGCCGGCGCTGGGGCCGATGTCGATGATGTGGTCGGCGCGGCGGATGGTGTCTTCATCATGCTCCACCACCACCAGCGTGTTGCCCTTGTCGCTCAGCGTCTTCAGCGCGTTCAGCAGGATCTGGTTGTCGCGCGCGTGCAGGCCGATGGTGGGCTCGTCGAGCACGTAGCACACGCCTTGCAGGTTGCTGCCGAGCTGCGCGGCCAGGCGGATGCGCTGGGCCTCGCCACCGCTGAGCGTGGGCGCGCCACGGTCGAGCGTGAGGTAGCCCAGACCGACTTCTTCCAGGAATTCGAGGCGGCTTTTGATCTCGGGCACCAGATCGCGCGCAATCTCGCTGTCGCGGCCGGTGAGCGCCAGGGATTCGACCCACCGGCGGATGTCGGTGACGGCCAGGCGGGCCAGGTCGGTGATACCGATGCCAGCGACACCTGTGCTCGCCATAGCGCCAAACCGCACGGCCCGCGCCGTGGCGTTCAGCCGGGTGCCCTGGCAGGTCGGGCAGGCGGCGTCGGTCACGTCCTCCGCCTCAGGTTCAGCGAAGGTCTGCTCGCGGCCCTTGTGGTCGTCGTCGCGCACCGAGTCGTCGAACACCTTGCGCTGCTCCTTCGTGAGCCTCACACCTGTGCCCACGCAGTCGGGGCACCAGCCGTGCTTGCTGTTGTAGGAAAACAGGCGCGGGTCGAGTTCGGCATAACTGGTACTGCACACCGGGCAGGCGCGCTGGGTGGAGAAGGCCAGCAACTTGCCGATGCCTGCCGTCGGCGTGCCAGCGATCATCGTGGCACGCAGGCCGGTCAATTCGCTCAGCACATGGACCACGCCCTTGCCATGCTCCAATGCACGGCCCAGTGCGTCGCGCAGCGGCTTCTCGTTGTCGGGGTTCACGTCGAGGCTGAGCACCGGCAGCTCGATGGTGTGTTCCTTGAAGCGGTCGATGCGCGGAAAATTTGTCGTCGGCAGGAAGTTGCCGTCCACGCGCAAGTGGGTGTAGCCGCGGGGGCGGGCCCAGTCGGCCAGCTCGGTGTACACGCCCTTGCGGTTCATGACCAGCGGCGCCAGCAGGCCGATGTGCTGGCCGCGGAACTGCGTCATCAGCTGTGCCGCGATGCGCTCTGGCGTCTGCGGCTGCACCGCCGCGCCATCGTGGATGCAATGCTGTACGCCGAGCTTCACATAAAGCAGGCGCAGGAAGTGCCAGACCTCGGTGGTGGTGCCGACCGTGCTCTTGCGCCCGCCACGTGACAGCCGCTGCTCGATCGCCACCGTCGGCGGGATGCCATAGACCGCATCGACCTCGGGCCGTCCCGCCGGCTGCACGATGCTGCGCGCGTAGGCGTTGAGGCTCTCCAGGTAGCGGCGCTGGCCTTCGTTGAACAGGATGTCGAAGGCCAGCGTGGACTTGCCCGAGCCGCTGACGCCGGTGACCACGCTGAACTTGCCGCGCGGGATGTTGACGCTGAGCGACTTGAGGTTGTGCTCGCGGGCGTTGACGATCTGAATCGCCTCGTCGGCCACCGTAGTCTGGCGGCGCGCACGGGCGATCCGTTGAAGCGGCATGCCGTCCTCGACGCGGTGACTGCCGAGCCCCAGCGAACTGTCGTAGTCGCGCAGTGCCTTGCCAGTGTGCGAGGTGGCGTGCAGGCGCACGTCCTCGGGCGTGCCCTGCGCGACGATCAGGCCACCCGCGTCACCGCCTTCGGGGCCGAGGTCGATGAGCCAGTCGCTGGCGCGAATCACGTCGAGGTTGTGCTCGATCACGACCAGCGAGTGGCCGGCATCCAGCAGCTTGCGCAGCGCGCGCATGAGCTTGGCGATATCGTCAAAGTGCAGGCCGGTGGTGGGCTCGTCGAAAAGGAACAAGGTGCCCTTGCGCGCCAGCGGCTGGCGGCTGGCGCTGGCGCCTTTCGAACCGCTGCGCGCCGCCTCGGCCAGGAAACCTGCCAGCTTCAGGCGCTGCGCCTCGCCACCCGACAGCGTGGGTACGGGCTGGCCAAGCTTGACGTACTCCAGCCCCACGTCGACGATGGGCTGCAAGGCGCGGATGACGTCGCGGTCGTGGGCAAAGACGGCGGCGGCCTCGCTGACGGTCAGGTCCAGCACGTCGGCCACATTCATGGCGCGCGGATGGATCGCGCCGAGCGGCTGGCGTTCGATGGTGATTTCCAGAATCTCGGGCCGGTAGCGCTGGCCGTTGCAGTCCGGACAGCGCAGGTACACGTCGCTCAGGAACTGCATCTCGACGTGCTCGAAGCCGGAACCGCCACAGGTCGGACAGCGCCCGTCACCGCTGTTGAAGCTGAACTTGCTGGCGGTGTAGCCGCGCTGGCGCGACAGCGGCGCGGTGGCAAAGATCTCGCGCACCGCGTCCCATGCGCCGACATAGCTCGCCGGGTTGGAGCGCGCCGTCTTGCCGATGGGCGACTGGTCCACGAACACGGCTTCGCTCAGGTGGTCCGCCCCCAGCAGGCGGTCGTGCGCGCCTGCGGATTCCGTCGCCTTGCCGAAATGGCGCAGCAGCGCCGGGGCCAGCACGTCCTGGATCAGGCTGGACTTGCCCGAGCCGCTGACACCGGTCACGCAGACCAGCCGCTGCAACGGGATTTCGGCGGTGACGTTCTTCAGGTTGTGTTCGCGCACGCCTTCAAGGATGAGGCGTGGCGTGTGGTCGGTCACCATGCGCTTGAAGCCCATGCCGACCTGCTTGCGCCCGCCCAGGTAGGCGCCGGTCAGCGTGTCGGCGCTTCGCAGAGCCTCGGTGGTGCCGTCAAACACGATCTGTCCGCCGCGCTCACCGGGGCCGGGGCCCATGTCGATCATGCGGTCGGCGGCCAGCATCACGGCCGGGTCGTGTTCCACCACCACCAGCGTATTGCCGGCATCGCGCAGGCGCTGCATGGCCTTGATGATGCGGTGCATGTCGCGCGGGTGCAGGCCGATGCTGGGCTCGTCCAGCACGAACAGGGTGTTGACCAGCGAGGTGCCCAGAGCGGTGGTGAGGTTGATGCGCTGCACCTCGCCGCCTGAGAGCGTGCGGCTCTGGCGGTCCAGCGTGAGGTAGCCGATGCCGACGTCGCAGAGGTACTTGAGGCGGGTGGTGATTTCCTCGAACAGCAGTTTCAACGCCTGGGTCTCGCCCTCGTTGGCCGCGACACGCGGCGTCTGGGTCATCGACTCGAAGAAGCGGCGCAGCCGGTCCAGCGGCAGCAGCATCAGGTCGTGCAGGCACAGACCTGGCAGGCCTTCAAGTTGGGGGCGGACCCAGCTCACCCCGGCTGGCATGAACCGGCGGGCCGGTTCCATCACCGCGTCGGCATCTTCCTTCGAGCCGATGCGCCAGAGCAGGCTCTCGGTCTTCAGGCGCGCACCGCCGCAGCTGCCGCAGGGCGTGTAGCTGCGGTACTTGGACAGCAGCACGCGGATGTGCATCTTGTAGGACTTGCTCTCCAGGTACTCGAAGAAGCGCTTGATGCCGAACCAGTGCTGGTTCCACTTGCCGTTCCAGTTCGGCGAGCCGTTGATGACCCAGCCCTGCTGCTCGGGCGTGAGCTTGTTCCAGGGCGTGTCGCGCGGAATGCCGGCCGTTTCGGCATGGCGCATCAGATCGTCCTGCGCCTCCTTCCACGCTGGCGTCTGCATGGGCTTGATGGCGCCGGCACGCAAGGTGAGCTTGTCGTTGGGAATCACCAGGCCGTAGTCCACGCCGATCACGCGGCCAAATCCGCGGCAGGTTTCGCAGGCGCCCACCGCCGAGTTGAAGGAAAAAGCTGAGGGAATCGGGTCGGTGTAGCGCAGGTCACTGTCGGGGCAATGCAGGCCGGTGGAGAAGCGCCAGAGGTCATACGCCCCCACGCTCTTCACTTCGTGCAATTCGCTGCCCCCCGAGGGGGCTGCCCCGCCTTGGGGCGGCCCGGCGTCGGGGCGGCTCACCTCATCCTGCAGCCTGTAGACGTTGAGCCGACCGGCGCCTCGCTTGAGCGCGACCTCGATGGCCTCGACCACACGCGCCTTCTCCACGTTGCCGAGCCGGAAACGGTCGGCGACCACGTCCAGCACTTTGCGCGGCCCGGTCGGCGTTGCCACCTCGCGTTCCGCCTGCACCTTGGTGAAGCCACTGGCCGACAGCCACTGCTCGACCTCGGCCGCGCTGGTGTTGGCGGGCAACTCCACCGGAAAAGTCACCGCCAGACGGAGGTCGCCCTGCCCCGCGCGTTGCAGCAATTCGGCGTAGATGGTCTCGGGCACATCGTGCCGCACCGGCTGCGCGGTCTGCCGGTCGAACAGCTGCCCGGCCCTCGCGAACAGCAGCTTCAGGTGGTCGTTCAGTTCGGTCATGGTGCCCACCGTGGAACGGGAGCTGCGCACCGGATTGGTCTGGTCGATGGCAATCGCCGGCGGCACGCCTTCGACCTTGTCGACGGCCGGCTTGTCCATGCGGTCCAGGAACTGTCGGGCATACGCCGAAAAGGTTTCCACGTAGCGGCGCTGACCCTCGGCGTACAAGGTGTCAAAGACCAGGCTCGACTTGCCGGAGCCACTGGGCCCAGTGACCACGGTCAGTTCCCCGGTGCGGATGTCCAGGTCAAGATTCTTGAGGTTGTGCTGGCGCGCACCGCGGATGCGGATGGTTCCCTGGGTCATTCGGGGGTACTTTCTGGAAGGAGGCCAAAGATTCTAGGCAGGAAGCCCGACACGGCGCGGCGTGGGGACATCGGCGTCGGGTTCCGCCGCCCGACCCACCCGGACAGGGCTGGCCGCACTCGCAAACGCTCAGACCCGAAGTGCTTTTCTCAGTTCGCGGGCCTTTTCCGTTCCCACGGCGTCGGCAATCTTTGGCAGCAGGGCCACCAGGTCGTCGTACCCGGCCGCTGCCTCCACCGTGCGCTTGAGAAGGTAGCCGCGCAGCCCCAAGGCGCCGGCCAGGCGAATGGCAATGGGCCAGGCCAAGACGAAACGTTCGGACTTGTTGAAGCCTGGCGCCTCTAACGCAGGAACTGCAGCCAATGTTGCCGCTGGCAAACCCACAGGCCGCACAGGACCTTCGACAACGCAGAGATAACCCAGCGCCAGGAGATGATCAATGTCAATCGAGACGACGCCGAGGTCCGCCGTCGCGGCGAGCACCTGGTCAACCGTCTTCTTGCCGTCGAACAGGATCATTGCCGACCTTTGGCGCGAGGTCAGCTGTTGCGAACGCTCCTTGAGGGCCCGCTGGCCAGCCTCGGTCTTGACATATTTCATGTTCGCTTCACCCCATTGCGTCCGTCCCCCATCAGGGCCTGACACTTATTCTGCCTCACATGAAACCCCGTGGGCGGGGTGATCAGCGTCGGACCGGGGGATGCAGACACCGCTTTCCGGCCGTCACCGTGCGGAACAGTGTCGTTTTCACGACACGCGGACGATCCAGCCTCAGCCCTTGCCAGCCTGTTTACAGCAAAACAGGCGCGCAACCTCGCCAGACAGGGGGGATTGAATAGAATGCAGAGCAACAAAGGCTCTTGAAACCATAGCGGTGGCAGGCGACTCGGCTGGCCTGCCAGCATCTGGAGGAAATAATGACTGATCTGGCTTTGACTTACTTGCTGCGAAAGACCGAGTCCGGTGCCAACGCCATCAAGGTCAGGGATCGGGCCATGGGGCACAAACATCGCATGCTGCTGATCCTGGTCGATGGCGCAAAGCCGGTCGGAGCGCTGGTCAAATCGCTGACCAACCCCGATGAAGCGAGACAGGTGCTGGGTGAATTGCTGGACTCTGGCTACGTCGAGATCGTCAATGCGCCACCGCCGCCGCCACCGCCACCGCCCGCTCAGGCGCCGGCGCCGGTGCCTTCAGCTGCGGCGGAAAAAGTATCTGGCGCCCTGACTGAAGCGGCCTTGCCGGACGCCATCCGCCGCGCGACCCGGTTGCTGGAAAATCTGCTCGGGCCTGGCAGCGAGCCGCTGTGCCTGCAGCTCGAAAAGTGCAAGAGCATTGACCAGTTCACGGCCCGCATCCTCGAAATCAGGCGGGTGGTGGCCGGTATGCGCTCCGAAGCCAAGGCTGCCGAATTCGTCGCGGCGGCGCTCAAGGCCTGAGGCCGCCCCAATTCACATCCCGGGTCGCAGACAGCGACACGGCCACGCAGGCACAAAAGAAAACCCCCCGTCACCTGAGGTGACGGGGGGTTTTGTTGTCAGTCAGCCCTTAGTGCGCTGCGCTACCGGCTGAGACCTTGCCGTCCAGACTGGGGAAGCGCACATGCTCCACCAGGTCCTGGATATCCCTGCCAGGCGCCTTGGTCAGCAGCGACACGATGATGATCACCGCAAAGCCCAGCGGCACGCCGAACAAGCCCGCCGAGATCGGCGCGATGTCCCACCAGGTGTTGGCCTTGAGGACTTCCGGGGTCAAGGCAACACCGCCGTGGGTCAGCTTGTAGAGCCAGGGCTGGGTGGTCACCATGTAGTAGAACGTGATGCCCAGGCCGGCAACCATGCCCAGCGAGGCGCCCCATTTGTTGGCACGTTTCCAGAAGATGCCCAGGGTCAAGGCCGGGAAGAAGGCCGCCGCAGCAAACGAGAACGCCGCCGACACCAGGAACAGGATGTCCGCTGGTTTCTGCGCCGCCACGTAGGCCGCCATCAAGGCCACGACCAGCAGCAGCGCCTTGGACACCATCACACGACGTGCGGTGGAGGCATTCGGATCCAGCACCTTGTAGTACAGGTCGTGCGACAGCGCGTTGGCGATCGTCAGCAGCAGGCCGTCCGCCGTGGACAGCGCAGCCGCAAGGCCGCCCGCCGCGACCATGCCGGACACCACGTAAGGCAGGCCGCCGATTTCCGGCGTCGCCAGCACGATGATGTCGCCACCGATCGAAAGCTCAGCCAGTTGCAGGATGCCGTCCTTGTTGACGTCCACCACCGACAGCAGGGTCGCGTCGACCGCTGCCCACCGTGCGATCCAGCCCGGTAGCTGGTCAAACGGCGTGCCCACCAGGATGGTGTACACCTCGAACTTGGCCAGCACCGCCAGGGCCGGCGCCGTGAAGTAGAGCAGGAAGATGAAGAACAGCGACCAGCTCACCGACTGACGCGCCTCTTTCACCGAAGGCACGGTGTAGTAGCGCATCAGGATGTGCGGCAGGGCCGCCGTGCCGATCATCAGGCAAAGCACCAGCGCCAGGAAGTTCTTGCGCGAGATGTCGCTGGCCGCTTCATCCTTGCCCGGGAAAGGCGTGGCATGGCGGATCGGTGGCGCAGAACGGGCCGCATTGCCGACCCGAGCGGCGGTGTAAGCGGCCCGGGCTGCCGTCTCATCCTTGGGCAGTGCGGCCAGGGCCGCTTCGGCCGCCTTGATCTCGGCCACCGGGCCGTTGGCCGCCTTCAGGTCGTCCACCTTCTTCTGCGCAGCGGCCTTGTCCGCGGCCATGGCCGCAGGCACGTCCTTGAGCTTCTCGATCGCCGCGTCGGAGCGCGCCTTGAAGATGCCTCGAACTTCCAGTTCCTTGGGGTCCTTGATCAGTTGTTCTTCCTTGGCGGTGACCCGCTCCAGGGTGAAGCCGTAAACCGCCTGGGGAATCGGCACACCGGTGTGCTTGACCGACAGCCAGACCACCGGCAGCATGTAGGCGATGATCAGGATCACGTACTGGGCGACCTGGGTCCAGGTCACCGCACGCATGCCACCCAGGAACGAGCAGACCAGAATGCCGGCCAGGCCGGCAAAAATGCCGACCTCGAAAGCCAACCCTGTCAGGCGCGCCGTGATCAGACCGACGCCGTAAATCTGGGCCACCACGTAAGTGAAGGAGCACAGGATGGCGGCGAACACACCGATCAGGCGCGGCAGGTTGCCCTCATACCGGGCGCCCAGGAAGTCGGGAATGGTGAACTGGCCGAACTTGCGAAGGTAGGGCGCGAGGAACAGCGCCACCAGGACATAGCCGCCGGTCCAGCCCAGAATGAAGGCCAGGCCGCCAAAGCCGGTCAGGTACAGCGTGCCGGCCATGCCGATGAAGGAGGCCGCTGACATCCAGTCCGCCCCGGTCGCCATGCCGTTGTACATGGCGGGCACACGGCGCCCGGCCACATAGTATTCGGCCGCGTCGCTGGTCCGGCTCATCACGCCGATACCGGCATAGAGCAGCACCGTGGCCGCCAGGAACAGATAGCCGATCCACGCCCGTGAAAGCCCCATCTGCTCCAGGATTGCCAGCACGATCACGAAAGCAATGAAGCCCCCGGTGTACCAGCCATAGACCTTGTTCAGGCCCTTTTTAAAGTCGCTTTGCGACTGATTTGCAGCACCGCCGAACATGCCCATTATTCGTCTCCTTCGGCCACGCCGTATTCGTTGTCAAGGTTGTTCATGTAGCGCGCGTAGTACCAGATGATCACGCAGTACACCACCAGCGCGCCCTGGGCAGCCACCCAGAACGAGAATGGCCAGCCGAAGAACGTGAAGGTCAGGGCCTTGGCGAAATACGCCAGGACGAAGGTCACGAAAAACCAGATGCCCAGAAGGATCCCGGTGATTCGCAGGTTTTTGCTCCAATACTCATGGTGCTTTGCTGTCAGTTGCATCGCTTACTCCTCATTGTTAAAAAGAACCATCCCGACCCGCACCCGCCTGGACAGGCCGGTGCGGCTTGAAATGGGCCACCACCACTTCCCACCAACACTTTGCTGAATGCCGCCTTACACCGGTCGCAGGCCGGTTTCACGCTCGAGCTGCGCCGCCACCTTGGGCTCGAAGCCTTTGAGGTGCCGGATCACTGCCTTGGCCTCGTCGGGTTGCTGCAACTCCACGTGCACCCGCGCCATCTGGTACCAGCCAAAGGGGCTCATCGGCTGCAGACTTGTATTTCGCTTGAGGGCGGCCAAGGCTTCCGGCAAACGGCCCTGACGCACCAGCACCAGGCCCAGGCCATACCAGGCCCGGTCCATTTTTTCCTCGATCGCCAGCGCCGCGCGAAAGCCCTGCTCGGCCTCGTCAAGACGCCCCAGCGACTCGGCGACGAAGGCCAGATTGAACTGGGCGTTGGACAATTGCGGGGTCAGGTTGCGCACCTGTTCAAAATACCGGTAAGCAGTGCCTGACTCGCCTCGCTGCAAGGCCGCGTAGCCCAGGCTGTTGAGCGCATGGACGTCCTGCGGCGAGCGACGAAGAATGTCCTCGAAGACCTCATTGGCGCGCGCCCGCAGCCCGAACAGCAACAGGATCTTGGCTTTCCAGGCCAGCAGGAAA
>Ga0209391_10000952_pt1 | contig 14676 bp, 21 predicted proteins | sample PPLLak3March2015_FD_187246 | JGI IMG/M metagenome (GOLD analysis project Ga0209391, IMG submission 187246) | Freshwater sediment microbial communities from Prairie Pothole Lake near Jamestown, North Dakota, USA - PPLs Lake P7 Core (1) Depth... | ecosystem: Environmental > Aquatic > Freshwater >... | reverse complement strand
GCTATGCCACCGTGGGCGACGTGATCAAGGTGAGCGTCAAGGACGCCATCCCGCGCGGCAAGGTGAAGAAGGGCGAGGTCTACGACGCCGTCGTGGTGCGCACCGCGTTCGGCGTGCGCCGCCCGGACGGCTCGCTGATCCGCTTCGACGGCAACGCCGCCGTGCTGCTCACCAACAAGCTCGAGCCGATCGGCACCCGCATCTTCGGGCCGGTCACCCGCGAGCTGCGCACCGCGCAGTTCATGAAGATCATCTCGCTCGCTCCGGAAGTGCTCTGAGCATCCGGGCGGGACGACCGAGGAAAGAGGCATGAACAAGATCCGCAAGGGCGACGAGGTGGTCGTGATCACCGGCCGCGACAAGGGCCGCCGCGGCACCGTGATCAAGGTGCTGGCGAACGACCGCGTGCTCGTCGAGAACGTCAACATGGTCAAGCGCCACACCCGCCCGAACCCGCAGCGCGGGGTGCAGGGCGGCATCGTCGAGAAGGAGGCGTCGCTGCACCTCTCGAACGTGATGCTGTGGAATCCGGTCGCCAAGCAGGGCGACCGCGTGGGCATCCGCACCCTGGCCGACGGCCGGCGCGTGCGCTTCTTCAAGTCCAACGACGAAGTCGTGGACGCCTGAACAGGGGTTGGCTGAGATGGCAAGGCTGCAGAAGTTGTACCGGGACAAGATCGTCGCCGAGCTCCAGAAGAGCCTCGGCCTCGAGAACCCGATGCAGGTCCCGAAGATCACCCGCATCACGGTCAACATGGGCGTGGGCGAGGCGGTCGCGGACAAGAAGGCGATGGACGGCGCGGTGGGCGACCTGACGGCCCTCACCGGCCAGAAGCCGCTGGTGACCAAGTCGCGCAAGTCGATCGCGTCGTTCAAGCTGCGCCAGGGCGTGCCCGTCGGCGCCAAGGTGACGCTGCGCGGCGCGCGCATGTACGAGTTCCTCGACCGCCTGGTCAACGTCGCGATGCCGCGCATCCGCGACTTCCGCGGCGTGTCGGCCCGCTCGTTCGACGGCCGCGGCAACTACAGCTTCGGCGTCAAGGAACAGATCATTTTCCCCGAGATCGCCTACGACAAGATCGACGCGATCCGGGGCATGGACATCACGATCTCCACCACGGCACGCGACGACCGGGAAGGGCGGGCGTTGCTCGAATCCTTCAACTTCCCGTTCCGCAAGTAAGGACCGGCAAATGGCGAAGACCAGCATGATCGAGCGCGAGAAGCGCCGCGAAGCCCTCGCGAAGCGCCACGCCGCGAAGCGTGCGCTGCTCAAGGAAACCATCCGCAGCCCGAAGTCCACGGACGACGAGCGCGAGGCGGCGACCCGCAAGCTGCAGACGCTGCCGCGCGACTCGTCGCCGTCGCGGATGCGCAAGCGCTGCGCCATCACGGGCCGCCCGCGCGGCGTGTATCGCAAGTTCGGCCTCGGCCGCACCAAGCTGCGCGAGGCGACCATGCGCGGCGACGTCCCGGGCCTGCGCAAGGCCAGCTGGTAAGGCCGCGTAACGGAGCAAGACATGAGCATGACGGATCCCATCGCGGACTTCCTCACCCGCATCCGCAACGGGCAGAGCTCGGGCAAGCCCGAGGTCTCGATGCCTTCCTCGCGGATCAAGCTCGCGCTGGCGAAGCTGTTGAAGGACGAGGGCTACCTCGACGACTTCACGGTGCTCGCCGATGGCGCGAAGTCCACGCTGACGGTGCGCCTGAAGTACTACCAGGGCCGCCCGGTCATCGACCGCCTCGAGCGCGTGAGCCGTCCCGGCCTGCGCGTCTACAAGGCGAAGGACGAGCTGCCGAAGGTGCTCGGCGGCATGGGCGTGGCCATCATCTCCACCTCGCGCGGCGTGATGACCGACCGCGAGGCGCGCGCTGCCGGCCACGGCGGCGAAGTCCTCTGCATCGTGTCGTAAGGCGCGGGCCGCAAGCAGGGTAGAACCATGTCACGAGTTGCCAAGAATCCGGTCGCGCTGCCGAAGGGCGTGACCGCCACCGTCGACGGCGAGTCCGTCACCGTCAAGGGCGCCAAGGGCGCGCTCAGCCTGCCCCTGCGCCGCGGCCTGTCGCTGGTGCAGGACGGCGACCACGTGCGCATCGAGATCGCCGAGCGCAACAAGGAGTCGCTGATGCACGCGGGCTCGCTGCGCGCGCACCTCGCGAACGTGGTGATGGGCGTGTCGCAGGGCTACGAGAAGAAGCTCGAGCTGGTGGGCGTCGGCTACCGCGCGCAGGCGCAGGGCCGCAACCTGAACCTGACGCTCGGCTTCTCGCACCCGGTCGTGTACGCCGCGCCCGAGGGCGTGACGATCGAGACCCCGACCCAGACCGAGATCCTGGTGAAGGGCGCCGACAAGCAGCAGGTGGGCCAGGTCGCCGCGGAGATCCGCGCGTACCGTGCCCCGGAGCCCTACAAGGGCAAGGGCGTTCGTTATTCCGGTGAGCGCATCGAGCTCAAGGAAACGAAGAAGAAGTAAGGGTGCCGCCAATGGAAAAGAAAGTCAGTCGCCTGAAGCGCGCCCGCCGCGGCCGCGCCAAGATCCACGAGCTGAAGGTGATGCGCCTGAGCATCCACCGCACGCCGCGGCACATCTATGCGCAGGTCTTCGACGCCGATTCGAAGGTCGTGGCGGTGGCCTCCACCGTGCAGAAGGACGTGGCCGAGGGCCTCAAGGCCACGGGCAACGTCGAGGCCGCCAAGGCGGTCGGCAAGGCGATTGCCGAGCGGGCCAAGGCGAAGGGCGTCACCCAGGTGGCGTTCGATCGCTCGGGCTTCAAGTACCACGGGCGGGTCAAGGCCCTCGCCGACGCGGCTCGCGAGCACGGGCTCGAGTTCTGAGTCCGGCACCGCAGCGAATCTGAGGAGCAGCAATGGCGAGAGTTGAAAGAGCCCCGGCCGGCGACGAGTTCATCGAGAAGCTCGTGACGGTCAATCGCGTCGCGAAGGTCGTCAAGGGCGGCCGGCAGTTCGGCTTCACCGCGCTCACCGTCGTCGGCGACGGCAACGGCCGCGTCGGCTTCGGCTACGGCAAGGCCCGCGAGGTACCGGTGGCGATCCAGAAAGCGATGCAGCAGGCGCGCAAGAACCTGGTGACGGTGAACCTGCGCAATTCGACGCTGCACTTCGCGGTGACCGGCAAGCACGGCACGTCGCGGGTGTACATGCAGCCGGCCGCGGACGGCACGGGCGTGATCGCGGGCGGCAGCATGCGCGCCGTCTTCGAGGCCGTCGGCGTGCGCAACGTGCTGGCGAAGAGCTACGGCTCGCGCAACCCGATCAACGTGGTGCGCGCGACCATGGATGCCCTGACCCGCGTGCCGGCCCCCGAGAAGATCGCGGCCAAGCGCGGCAAGACGATCGCCGAAATTACGGGTTGACGGACATGGCGAAGCAGAAAAGCGAGCAGAAGGGCGTCCGCGTCACGCTGGTGAAGAGCGTGCACGGGCAGCTGCACCGGCACCGCGCCACCGCGAGCGGGCTCGGCCTGCGGCGCCTGCACCAGACCGTGGTCGTGGCGGACACGCCCGAGAACCGCGGCATGATCAACGCGTCGCGCCACCTGTTCCGCGTGGAAGAGGCTTGAGGACATCATGAAGCTGAACAGCATTTCCCCGGGGCCGGGCTCGAAGAAGACCCGCACGCGGGTCGGTCGCGGCGCTTCCGCCGGCCAGGGCAAGACCTGCGGCCGCGGCGTCAAGGGCCAGCGCGCCCGCAAGGGCGGCTACCACAAGGTCGGTTTCGAGGGCGGCCAGATGCCTCTGCAGCGTCGGCTGCCGAAGTTCGGCTTCCGCTCGAAGCTTTCGCCGCGCGTGGCCGAGGTGCGCCTGAACGAGCTCGCGCTCGTCCCGGGCGGCAGCGTCGACCTCGAGTCGCTGAAGAAAGCCGGCGTCGTGCCGGCGAACGCGCTCAAGGCCAAGGTGGTGCTGTCGGGCGAGCTCAAGACCGCCGTCACGGTGAAGGGCGTCGGTGTGACCAAGGGTGCACGCGCGGCGATCGAAGCCGCCGGCGGCACGATCGAGGCGGCCTGAGCGCCGACCCCGAGGAACCCGCGTGGCGAACCCGCTCTCAAACAGCCCCGTTGCCGCCCTCGGCGAGATGGGACGGCTCACCGAGCTCAGGAAGCGATTTTTCTTCCTGATCGGCGGCCTGATCGTCTACCGCATCGGCACGTTCATCCCTGTGCCGGGCATCGACCCGGTGGCGCTGGCCCGCTTCTTCCAGGACCAGCAGGGCACGATCCTGAGCATGTTCAACATGTTCTCGGGCGGAGCGCTCGAGCGGCTGTCGATCATGGCGCTCGGCGTCATGCCCTACATCTCGGCCTCGATCATCGTGCAGATGATGGCCGTGGTGGTGCCGCAGATGCAGGCGCTGCGCAAGGAAGGCGAGGCGGGGCGGCGCAAGCTCACCCAGTACACCCGCTACGGCACGGTGGGGCTCGCGGCCTTCCAGGGCGCCGGCGCGGCGGTGGCGTTCCAGAACCAGGGCGTGGTGCTGCAACCGGGCCCGCAGTTCGTGTTCCTGGCGACCATGACGCTCGTCGCCGGCACGATGTTCCTGATGTGGCTCGGCGAGCAGATCACCGAACGCGGCCTCGGCAACGGCATCTCCATGATCATCCTCGCCGGCATCGTCGCGGGCCTGCCGGCGGCCATCGGCGGCACCCTCGAGCTGGTGCGCAATGGCGAGATCAACCCGGCCCTGGCGCTGATCCTGGTGCTGATGGTCGCGGGCGTCACCGCGTTCGTGGTCTTCGTCGAGCGCGCCCAGCGGCGCATCCCGGTCAACTACGCCAAGCGCCAGCAGGGGCGGCGCGTGTTCGCCGGCACCGCCACGCACCTGCCGTTCAAGCTCAACATGGCGGGCGTGATCCCGCCGATCTTCGCCTCGAGCCTGCTGCTGTTCCCGGCGACCATCGCCAGCTGGTTCGGCACCAGCGAGAACTTCGGCTGGCTGCAGGGCGTCGCGGCGAGCCTCGGCATCGGCCAGCCGGTGCACATGATCCTGTACGGCGCACTGATCATCTTCTTCTGCTTCTTCTACACCGCGCTGGTGTTCAACTCGCGGGAGACCGCCGAGAACCTCAAGAAGTCCGGCGCCTTCATCCCGGGCATCCGCCCCGGCCAGCACACCGCCGAGTACGTCGACAAGGTGCTGACGCGCCTGACGGTGTGGGGCGCGCTGTACGTCGCGGGAGTGTGCCTGCTGCCCGAGATCCTCATTTCCCAGTTCCGCGTGCCGTTCTACTTCGGCGGCACGTCGCTCCTGATCATCGTGGTGGTGATCATGGATTTCATGGCCCAGCTGCAGGCGCACCTGATGTCGCACCAGTACGAGGGGCTGATGAAGAAGGCCAACCTGCGCGGCTACGGCCGCTCCGGGCAGTTGCGCTGAGCCGCGGCTGCGCCCACGTTGCGAGAGAGTGACCCATGAAAGTTCGACCCTCGGTGAAGCGGATCTGCAAGAACTGCAAAGTGGTGCGCCGTCGCGGCGTGGTCTACGTGATCTGCAGCGACAAGCGCCACAAACAGCGGCAGGGCTGATGCCCGTCGCGCGTTGAGTGAGCACGGTTTTTAAGTTATAATTTTGGGCTTTTCGCGCCCCAGAGTGAGCCTCACATGGCCCGTATCGCCGGCATCAACATTCCGATGAACAAGCACGTCTGGGTGGGCCTCACGTCCATCTACGGCGTCGGCCGCACCCAGGCCCGCAAGGCCTGCGAGGCTGCGGGCGTCAAGCCCGAGACCAAGGTCAAGGACCTGACCGAGCCCGAGGTCGCGGCGCTGCGCTCGCAGATCGCCCGGCTGCCGGTCGAGGGCGACCTGCGCCGCGAGGTGTCCATGAACATCAAGCGGCTGATGGACCTCGGCTGCTACCGCGGCGTGCGCCACCGCAAGGGCCTGCCCATGCACGGCCAGCGCACGCGCACCAACGCGCGCACGCGCAAGGGCCCGCGCAAGGCCGCGGTCAAGCTGAACGCACCGGCGGGCAAGGCCTGACGGCCGCCGCCCACTGACGGAGCACGATTCAAATGTCCGACGACAAGAAACAGCAGTCCGCGACCGCCGGCAAGACCCGCAAGCGCGCCAAGCGCATGGTCTCCGACGGCATCGCGCACGTGCACGCCTCGTTCAACAACACGATCGTCACGATCACCGACCGCCAGGGCAACACGCTGTCGTGGGCGACCTCCGGCGGCTGCGGCTTCCGCGGCTCGCGCAAGAGCACGCCGTTCGCGGCGCAGGTCGCCGCCGAGAAGGCGGGCGTGGCGGCGCAGGAATTCGGCCTGAAGAACGTCGAGGTCCGCGTCTGCGGCCCCGGCCCGGGCCGCGAGTCGGCCGTGCGCGCGCTGAACGCCGCCGGCCTCAAGGTCACCAGCATCGAGGACGTGACGCCGATCCCGCACAACGGGTGCCGTCCGCCCAAGAAGCGCCGCGTCTGAGCGCGCGAGGAAGAGATCCATGGCCCGTTATCTAGGACCGAAGTGCAAGCTCTCGCGCCGCGAGGGCACCGACCTGTTCCTCAAGAGCGGCGTCAAGCCGCTCGAGTCGAAGTGCAAGCTCGAGGTGCCGCCGGGCGGCATCAAGGGCGAGCGCCGCACGCGCGTGTCGGGCTATGGCCTGCAGCTGCGCGAGAAGCAGAAGCTGCGCCGCATGTACGGCCTGCTCGAGCGGCAGTTCCACGGCTACTACCAGCAGGCGGCCAGCCGCCCGGGTGCCACCGGCGAGACCCTGCTGCAGCTGCTCGAGGGACGCCTCGACAACGTCGTCTACCGCATGGGCTTTGCCACCACGCGCAACGAGGCCCGCCAGCTCGTCAGCCACCGCAGCGTGGCGGTGAACGGCGCGATGGTCAACGTGCCGTCCTACCAGTGCAAGCCGGGCGACGTGGTTGCCCTGCGCGACAAGGCGCAGAAGCAGGCGCGGGTCGCGCAGGCCCTGCAGATCCGCGGCCAGGTCGGTTTCCCCGACTGGGTCGAAGTCGACGAGAAGAAGTTCTCCGGCGTCCTGAAGGCTCTGCCCGAACGCGGCGAGATCCTCCCGGACATCAACGAGAGCCTCGTCGTCGAGTTGTACTCCAAGTAATCCCGGGGTGGCTTCAATGCAGTCGTCCATTGGCGAATTCCTCCGCCCGCGCGTCGTCAAGGTGACGCCGACGGCGCCCCGTCACGCCCGCGTGGTCATCGAACCGTTCGAGCGCGGCTTCGGCCACACGCTCGGCAACGCGCTGCGGCGCGTGCTGCTGTCGTCCATGCCCGGCTCGGCGATTTCCGAGGCCGAGATCGAAGGCGTGCTGCACGAGTACACCAGCATCGAGGGCGTGCAGGAGGACGTGGTCGAGATCCTGCTGAACCTCAAGCAGGTGGCGATCCGCCTGAACGCCCGCGAGGAGTCGGAGCTGCGCCTGTCGAAGAAGGGCCCGGGCCCGGTGCGCGCCGGCGACATCCAGAGCGACCACGACGTCGAGATCCTCAATCCCGAGCTGGTGATCGCCAACCTGACCAAGGCCGGCGAGCTCGTCATGACGCTCAAGGTCGAGCGCGGCCGCGGCTACCGCCCGGCCGGCCAGCGCCTCGCGTTCGAGGAGGCGAGCCGCCCGATCGGCCGCCTGCTGCTCGACGCGTCGTTCAGCCCGATCCGCAAGGTCACCTATACCGTCGAGGCGGCCCGCGTCGAGCAGCGCACCGATCTCGACAAGCTGATCATCGACATCGAGACCAACGGCACCATCGACCCGGAAGAGGCGATCCGCCGCGCCGGCTCGATCCTCAAGGACCAGCTGTCGGTGTTCGTCGACCTGCAGGGCCAGGACGAGGACAAGGCGAAGCCGAGCGAGCACCACTTCGACCCGCTGCTGCTCCGGCCGGTCGACGAGCTCGAGCTCACGGTTCGCAGCGCCAACTGCCTCAAGGCCGAGAACATCCACTACATCGGCGACCTGGTGCAGAAGACCGAGGTCGAGCTGCTCCGCACGCCGAACCTCGGCAAGAAGTCGCTTACCGAGATCAAGGAAGTGCTCGAGAGCCACGGCCTCACGCTCGGCATGCGGCTCGACAACTGGCCGCCGTCGGGCTTGAAGCGCGACGAGGACCGGGACGCCATCTGAGAACAATGACATGAGACACGGACTGAGCGGGCGGCAGCTGAGCCGCAACTCCACGCATCGTGCGGCGATGCTGCGAAACATGGCGGCGTCGTTGCTGCGCCACGAGGCGATCAAGACGACCGTCCCGAAGGCGAAGGAGCTGCGGCGCTTCGTCGAGCCGCTGATCACGCTCGGCAAGGCGGACAGCCAGGCCAATCGCCGCCGCGCGTTCGCCAAGCTGCGCGACGCCGAGGTGGTCGAGAAGCTGTTCGGCGAGCTGGGCCCGCGCTTCAAGGCGCGGCCGGGCGGCTACACCCGCATCCTGCACATGGCCAATCGCGCCGGCGACAACGCCGACATGGCGCTGATGGCGCTGGTCGACCGGGCGGCGCCGGCCGAGGCCACGGCGGCGGACGCGGGCGAGAAGAAGCCGAAGGCCCGCAAGAAGAAGGCTGCGGAGCCGGCGGCCGAGGCGGCCGCAGAGGCGCCGGCGAAGAAGCCGCGCGCGCCGCGCAAGAAAAAGACCGCGGCCGCCTGAACCGGGCCGGCGTGATCGCGACCAAGGAGCCGGGCCATGCCCGGCTTCTTCTTTTTGCCACCATCACCTAAGGTGGCGGCGCCCAGCCGGGCGGCCGCGCCCGGGTCACAGCAACGGAGCAAGTACATGAGCGTGATGCAGGAATTCAAGGAATTCGCGATGAAGGGCAACGTCGTCGACATGGCGGTCGGCGTCGTGATCGGTGCCGCGTTCGGCAAGATCGTCTCGTCGCTGGTCGGCGACGTCGTGATGCCGCTGCTCGGCAAGGTCGTCGGCGGCGTCAATTTCAGCGACCTCGCGATTGACCTCGGTGCGAATCCGGCGGGCGAGCCGGTACTGCTCAAGTACGGCGCGTTCCTGCAGTCCGCGTTCGACTTCCTGATCATCGCGGCGGCGATCTTCATGGCGGTCAAGGCCATCAACAAGTTGAAGACGCCCCCGCCGCCGGCCGCGCCGGCCGCACCGCCCGCCGACGTCGTCCTGCTCACCGAGATCCGCGACCTGCTCAAGAAAGGCTGAGCTCGGCGAATGCGTTGCGGGTGAGGTTTTCGGGCGCGCCGCCCGTGCACGCCACGTCGTCCTCGATGCGGATGCCACCGAACGGCCGCAGCCGCTCCACCGCCTGCCAGTCGATGAGGCGGCCGCGCCCGTCGGCGCGTGCCGCGTCGAGCAGCAGGTCGATGAAGTAGATCCCGGGCTCGACGGTCACGACGAAGCCGGGTTCCAGCACCCGCGTCAGGCGCAGGAACGGGTGCCCGTCCGGGCGCGGGATCTCGCGCTCGCCGGTCGCATCGGCGGCGAGGCCCGCGACGTCGTGCACCTGCAGGCCGAGCAGGTGGCCGATGCCGTGCGGGAAGAACACGCTGGTGACGCGTTCGGCGACGGCGGTGTCGGCGTCGCAGCCGACGATGCCCGCGTCGTGCAGCAGGCCCCCGATCGCCCGGTGCGCCTCGAGGTGCACGTCGCGGTAATCGCGTCCCGCGCGTATGCCGGCGCACAGCTGCTGCTGCAGCGCGTCCATCGCCCCGACCAGCGCCGAGAATTCCGCGTCGCCGCCCGACCACGTGCGGGTGATGTCGCTGGCGTAGCCGCGGTGCTGGGCCCCCGCGTCGATCAGGAACGAGCGTCGCGGCACGTCGCGCCGCCGGTCGAGGTGCTGGTAGTGCAGCACCGCGCCGCCCGCGTCGAAGGCGACGATGTTGCCGTAGGGCAGTTCCTCCTCGCGCACGCCGGCCGCGGTGCAGTACGCCATGTGGGCCTCGTACTCGGAGGCACCGGACAGGAACGCATCGCGCGCGGCGACGTGGCCGCGTGCCGCGACCAGCGACGCGCGGCGCATGCAGGCGAGCTCGTACGGCGTCTTGACGGCGCGCGCGTAGTGCAGGTGGGCGAGCAGCGGTTGCGGGTTGACCGCGGCGAATCCCCACGCCTCGAACTCAGGCTGCCACTCGCCGACGAACGCGAAGCGTCCACGTTCGAGCCCGAGCAGGCTGCGCGCCGCAGCGACGTCACGCACCACGTGCACCTCGCAGGCGCGTTGCCACTCGCCGTCCGGCAGTTGCGGCGGGCGGTGCCAGTAGTCCGCCGGCTGGAAATACACGAGGCGCGGTGGTGTGCCAGGCGCGTGCACGACGAAGCAGTCCGGTGCGTCGGTCACGGGCACCCAGTGCTTGAAGTGCGGGTTGACCACGAACGGGTAGGGCCGGTCGTCCTGGAACGCGTAGCGTGGCCGCCCGGAATAGGCCACCAGCCCGTCGCAGCCACTGGCCTGCAGGGCAGCGTCGGTGCGACGGCCCAGCTCGGCGACGTGAGCGCCATGGAGTCGGTCGAGGTCCTGGTCCTGCATCGGGGGCACCCTTTGGCCGGTGGCGGAGGGCGAATCTTGCCCAAGACTGGCCCTTGTCGCCATTCAGAGACAGTTCCAGCCGGTGCAACCGGACCCGCCGACCCTAGAATTCCGTCCACGCAACCGCCTTGGCTCACGGGCATGGGCCCCCGGCGACGGACGGTTGATGGAAGTCCACTTTTTCGTCCAACCTGTTTCGGGGTAAATCGCACATGAACACCAAGATCGCACTCGCTGCTGCCCTCGCCGCCCTGGTCCTGGCCGGCTGCGCCAAGAAGGAAGCGCCGGTTGAGCAGGCTGCCGAGGCCGCTGCCGACGCCGCTGCCGCCGCTGGCCAGGCTGCCGACGCCGCTGCCGACGCTGCTGCCGCCTCGGGCGAGGCCGCTGCTGCTGCCGCCACCGACGCCGCTGGCGCCGCCGTTGACGCCGCTGGCGCCGCCACCGACGCCGCTGGCGCCGCTGTCGACGCTGCTGGCGCCGCCACTGCCGAAGCCGCTTCGGACGCCCTGCAGACGGCCGGCGAGGCTGTCGAGAACGCGGGCGAGAAGATCCAGGAAGCCGCCAAGTAATCCGGCGGTTCAGCCTGAGCTGAACGGACGGGCGGGTTCCTCGCGGGACCCGCCCGTTTTCTTTTGAGGAATAATCATGACCCGCGCGCACGGCTCGGCCCGGGTCCAGGGCAGGAGGCTCGCCGAACGTGTCCGTCACGCTGCGCGACTCACGCGACTCCCCCGACGACCGCGACTGGATCCGCGGGGTCTATCGCCTCTACCTGTCCGAGCTGTCGGCCTCCAAGTCGGGCCTGTTCCCGGCCCTCGGCGAATGGCCGTCCCGGGAAGGCGAGTTCCTCGCCGGCTGGTTCAACGATCCGGCGGCGACGCCCTTCGTCATCCTGGCCGACGGCCAGCGGGTAGGGTTCGCCCTGGTCGTGCGCCCGCCGGCTTTCCCGCGGCGCACCGCCGACTTCCGCATGGCGGAGTTCTTCATCGTCGACGCGGCGCGCCGCCGCGGCGTGGGTGCCAGCGCGGCGTCACGCCTGTTCACACGCTTCGCCGGCCACTGGGAAGTGGTGGAAGACGAGTACAACCGGCCGGCGCTGGCGTTCTGGCGCCGCGTGATCAGTCGCCACACCGGCGACCGCTACGTGGAGACGCGCGAGGCCGGCGAGGTCTGCCACCGCTTCGACACGTCGGCGCGACCCGGCCCGGCCGTCGGCTGAGCGCGAGTCAGGCGCTGCGCCGACCCGGCTTGGCGGCGGGCGCGGGTGCGGTTGCCGGGACGCCGAGGGTGCGCGCGAGGTAGCGCCCGGTGTGCGATCCCGCCACCCGTGCCACTTCCTCCGGCGTGCCGGCCGCCACGAGGCAGCCGCCGCCGTGGCCCCCTTCCGGCCCGAGGTCGATCACCCAGTCGGCGGTCTTGATCACGTCGAGGTTGTGCTCGATGACGACGATGGTGTTGCCCTCGTCGCGCAGGCGCAGCAGCACGGCGAGCAGTTGCTCGATGTCGTGGAAATGCAGGCCCGTGGTGGGCTCGTCGAGTATGTACAGCGTGCGGCCGGTGGAGCGCTTGGCGAGCTCGCGGGCGAGCTTCACGCGCTGCGCCTCGCCACCGGAGAGCGTCGTGGCGTTCTGGCCGAGGCGCACGTAGGAGAGCCCCACGTCGAGCAGCGTCGTGAGCTTCGACTGCAGCGCGGGCACGCTGCGGAAGAACACCGCCGCGTCCTCGACGGTCATCTCCAGCACCTCGTGGATGTTGCGGCCCTTGTAGCGGATCTCGAGCGTCTCGCGGTTGTAGCGCATGCCGCGGCAGGCGTCGCAGGTGACGTAGGCGTCGGGCAGGAAGTGCATCTCCACCTTGATGACGCCGTCGCCCTCGCAGGACTCGCAGCGGCCGCCGCGCACGTTGAAGCTGAAGCGGCCCGGGTCGTAGCCGCGGGCGCGCGCCTCCGGCACCTCGGCGAACAGGTCGCGGATCGGGCCGAACAGCCCGGTGTAGGTCGCGGGGTTGGAGCGTGGCGTGCGGCCGATCGGGCTCTGGTCGATGTCGATGACGCGATCGACCTGCTCGAGTCCTGCGACCGCGCGGCAGGGCGCCGCGTCGGCCACCGACTCCTGCAGTGCCGCAGCGACGTGGCGATACAGCGTGTCGACCACCAGCGTCGACTTGCCCGAGCCCGAGACGCCGGTGACGCAGGTCATCAGCCCGAGCGGGATCTCCACTGTCACGTCGCGCAGGTTGTTGCCCGTGGCGCCGACGATGCTCAGCGACCGGCCGCGTTGCGCCGGGGTGCGCACCGGCGGCACCGGGATGCGCCGCCGGCCGCTCAGGTACTGGCCGGTGAGCGACTCGGGCGCGGCCTCGATTTCGGCGGGCGTGCCTTGCGCGACCACTCGGCCGCCGTGGATGCCGGCGCCGGGGCCGAGGTCCACGACGTGGTCCGCCTGGCGAATCGCGTCCTCGTCGTGCTCCACGACCAGCACCGTGTTGCCGAGGTCGCGCAGCCGCGTGAGCGTGTCGAGCAGCCGCTGGTTGTCGCGCTGGTGCAGGCCGATCGACGGCTCGTCGAGGATGTACATCACGCCGACCAGCCCCGAGCCGATCTGGCTCGCGAGCCGGATGCGTTGCGCCTCGCCACCCGAAAGCGTCTCGGCGCTGCGGTCGAGCGACAGGTAGTCGAGGCCGACGTCCACCAGGAAGGTGAGGCGGTCGGCGATCTCCCGCACCAGGCGCCGCGCGATCTCGCCGCGCCAGCCCTCGACCTCGAGCGAGCCGAAGAAGCGCAGCGCGTCGGCGATCGGCAGCGCGGCCACCTGCGGCAGCGTACGGCCGCCGACGAACACGTGGCGCGCCGCGAGATTGAGCCGGCTGCCGCCGCAGTCAGCGCAGGGCCGCGTGCCGCGGTACTTGGCGAGTTCCTCGCGCACCGTGGCCGATTCGGTCTCGCGGTAGCGGCGCTCGAGGTTGGGCAGGATGCCTTCCCACGGGTGGCTGCGTTTTGCGGTGCCGCCCCGCGCGTCGAAGTAGCGGAACTCGACGCGTTCCTCGCCGCTGCCGTGCAGCAGGACGTGGCGCACGGCCTCCGGCAGGTCACCCCACGGCGTCTCGATGTCGAAGCGGTAGTGACGGGCGAGCGCCTGGATCAACTGGAAGTAGTACGCATTGCGGCGGTCCCAGCCGCGCACCGCCCCGCCCGCCAGCGACAGGGCAGGGTTGACCACCACCCGCGACGGGTCGAAATATTCCTGCAGGCCGAGGCCACTGCAGGTGCCGCAGGCGCCGCTGGGGTTGTTGAACGAGAACAGCCGCGGCTCGAGCTCCACCAGGCTGTAGCCGCAGATCGTGCAGGCGTAGCGGTTGGAAAAGACCAGCGGCGCGCGGGCCGGCTCGTCCTGGAACACGATGCGTGCGACGCCCTGCGACAGCCCGAGCGCGGTTTCGAACGATTCCGCGAGGCGCTGCGCGGCGTCGGGGCGCACCCGCAGCCGGTCGACCACGGCATCCACCGAGTGCCGGCGCCGCGGCTCGAGGACCGGCGCCGCGTCCAGCTCCACCAGCTTGCCGTCGACGAACGCGCGGACGAAGCCCTGCGCGCGCAGGTGCTCGAACGCCTCCGCGTGCTCGCCCTTGCGGTCCTGCACCACCGGCGCGAGCAGCAGCACGGCGGCGCCCTCTGGCAGCGCCAGCACCTGGTCCACCATCTGGCTCACCGACTGCGCGGCGAGGTCCTGGCCGTGCTCGGGGCAGCGCGGCACGCCGGCGCGCGCATAGAGCACCCGCAGGTAGTCGAACACCTCGGTCACGGTGCCGACCGTGGAGCGCGGATTGTGCGAGGTGGCCTTCTGCTCGATGGCGATCGCGGGTGAGAGGCCCTCGATGTGGTCGACGTCCGGCTTCTCCATCACCGACAGGAACTGTCGGGCATAGGCCGACAGCGACTCGACGTAGCGGCGCTGGCCTTCGGCGTAAATGGTGTCGAAGGCGAGCGACGACTTGCCTGAGCCCGACAGGCCGGTGATCACCACCAGCCGGTCGCGCGGCAAGTCGAGGTCGATGCCCTGCAGATTGTGAGTGCGCGCACCGCGGATTCGTATCACGTCCATGGCCTGACGAGCGGTTCGAGTGGCTGAGGGCGAGCCTGCTAATATAGGCCCAGCTTTCGAGGCAAAGCCAATCCGTACCAGAGATTCCACCCCCAGGCCGGCGCTC
>Ga0209391_10000951_pt1 | contig 14680 bp, 11 predicted proteins | sample PPLLak3March2015_FD_187246 | JGI IMG/M metagenome (GOLD analysis project Ga0209391, IMG submission 187246) | Freshwater sediment microbial communities from Prairie Pothole Lake near Jamestown, North Dakota, USA - PPLs Lake P7 Core (1) Depth... | ecosystem: Environmental > Aquatic > Freshwater >... | reverse complement strand
CGGAGTCCCAGGCGAGCTCCGGCTGGAAGCTGCCATCGCGTGCGCCGTCGCGGATCAGCGAGCGGAGCATCGCGAGGTGGCCGATGTGGGCGGGACGGAGCATGGGTCGCGGTGGCAACGTACGTACCGACTCATTAGAACGCGCGCAGCACGGGTGCGGGTGGACGACGTGCGGAGCGGGGCGCGGCGGGCGACGGGCGGCGCGGGGTGCGGACGCCGACCGATCGCCGGTCGGGCGCCGGCGCGCCGGACACCGACGATGGGTTGAAATCTGGCACGGACGCCGCTATCATTAGCACTCGTATCGGGCGAGTGCTAACAGCGTGGTCGATCCGCCCGATCGGCCCGAAACGTCATCGCGCAGCGCACGCCGTTGCGCCTTCGGGCCCTAACCAACTGATTCAAAAGCTCAATCAACAGGAGTGAGTGCTAACATGAAGCTTCGTCCCTTGCATGACCGGATCATTGTCAAGCGGCTGGAAGAAGAACGGAAATCCGCTGGTGGCATCGTGATTCCGGATACGGCTGCCGAAAAGCCCTCGATGGGCGAAGTGATCGCCGCAGGCCCCGGCAAGACCGACGACAACGGCAAGTTGGTCCCGATGGGCGTCAAGGTCGGCGACAAGATCCTCTTCGGCAAGTACTCGGGCCAGGAATTCAAGATGGAAGGCGCCGACTTGCTGCACATGCGCGAAGACGACGTGATCGGCGTCATCGCCTGATCGCCGCAGCCGCATCCGACATTCCACGCATCAGGAGACACTAGACATGGCAGCCAAAGACGTCCGCTTCGGCGACAACGTCCGCAACAAGATGGTGAACGGCGTGAACATCCTGTCGAACGCCGTCAAGATCACGCTCGGCCCCAAGGGCCGCAACGTCGTCCTCGAGCGCAGCTTCGGCGCGCCGACCATCACCAAGGACGGCGTGTCCGTCGCGAAGGAAATCGAACTCAAGGACAGGTTCGAGAACATGGGCGCGCAGATGGTGAAGGAAGTCGCGTCCAAGACCTCGGACGTGGCCGGCGACGGCACCACCACCGCCACCGTGCTCGCGCAGTCGATCATCGCCGAAGGCATGAAGTTCGTCGCCGCCGGCATGAACCCGATGGACCTGAAGCGCGGCATCGACAAGGCGGTCATCTCCGTCGTCGAGGAGCTGAAGAAGATCAGCAAGCCGTGCTCGACCTCGAAGGAAATCTCGCAGGTCGGCGCGATCTCGGCCAACGCCGACGAGTCGATCGGCAAGACGATCTCCGAGGCGATGGACAAGGTCGGCAAGGAAGGCGTGATCACCGTCGAGGACGGCAAGGGCCTCGAGAACGAGCTCGACCTGGTCGAGGGCATGCAGTTCGACCGCGGCTACATCTCGCCGTACTTCATCAACAACCCCGACAAGCAGGTCGCGGTCCTCGAAGACCCGTACATCCTGCTGCACGACAAGAAGATCTCGAACATCCGCGACCTGCTGCCGCTGCTCGAACAGGTCGCCAAGTCGGGCAAGCCGCTGGTCATCGTCGCCGAGGACGTCGACGGCGAGGCGCTCGCGACGCTGGTGGTCAACAACATCCGCGGCATCCTGAAGACCGTGGCCGTCAAGGCGCCGGGCTTCGGCGATCGCCGCAAGGCGATGCTCGAGGACATCGCGATCCTGAGCGGCGGCACGGTCATCGCCGAGGAGCTCGGGCTCAAGCTCGAGAACGCGACGTTGAAGGACCTCGGCCGCGCCAAGCGCATCGAGGCTGCCAAGGAAGACACGACGATCATCGACGGCCACGGCGAGAAGGCGGCGATCGAGGCGCGCGTCAAGACGATCCGCAGGCAGATCGAGGAAGCGACGTCCGACTACGACAAGGAGAAGCTGCAGGAGCGCGTGGCCAAGCTCGCCGGCGGCGTGGCGGTGATCAAGGTCGGTGCCGCCACCGAAGTCGAGATGAAGGAGAAGAAGGCCCGCGTCGAGGACGCGCTGCACGCGACCCGTGCAGCCGTCGAGGAAGGCATCGTCGCCGGTGGCGGCGTGGCCTACCTGCGCGCCCGCGCCAACATCAAGGGCCTGAAGGGCGACAACCCCGACCAGGAAGCCGGCATCAAGATCGTGCTGCGCGCGATCGAGGAGCCGCTGCGCCAGATCGTGCAGAACGCCGGCGACGAGCCGTCGGTCGTGGTCAACAAGGTCGTCGAGGGCAAGGGCAACTTCGGCTTCAACGCGGCTACCGGCCAGTACGGCGACATGGTCGAGATGGGCGTGCTCGATCCGACCAAGGTCACGCGGTTCGCGCTGCAGAACGCGGCGTCGGTCGCGTCGCTGATGCTCACCACCGAGGCAATGGTCGCCGAGTCGCCGAAGGACGAGAAGCCGATGGGCGGCGGCGGCGGCATGGGCGGCATGGGCGGCATGGGCGGCATGGGCGACATGGACATGTGACCGTCGCCGCAAGGCGGCGTCATCCCCGCGCAAGCGGGGATCCAGCGCCTGCAGTCAACGAAGCCCGGCCTCGCGCCGGGCTTCGTGCATTCCGGACCGCCGCATGCTATGCGGTCGAGCGCGCGACGCCGCGCAGCGTGAGTTCCCGCGCCCGGTGGCAGCGCACGAAGTGGTTGGGCGAGATTTCCTCCTGCACGGGCGACTCCTGCGAGCAGACGGGCGTCGCGTACTTGCACCGCGGATGGAAGTGGCAGCCCGAAGGCGTGTTGGCCGGGTCGGCCACCTCGCCCTGGAGGACGATCCGTTCCGAGCGCAGGCGCGGGTCCGGTATGGGCACCGCGGACATCAGGGCCTCGGTGTACGGATGCTTCGGGGCGGCGAAGAGCTCTTCGGTCGGCGCGGTCTCCACGATCCGGCCGACGTACATCACGGCGACGCGCTCGCTGATGTGCTTGACGACGCTCAAGTCGTGGGCGACGAACAGCACGGTGAGCCCGAGCTGTTCCTGGAGCTCGAGGAGCAGGTTCAGGATCTGCGCCTGCACTGAGACGTCGAGCGCGGAGACCGGTTCGTCCGCGACGATCAGGCGGGGATTGAGGGCGAGCGCCCGGGCGATGCCGATGCGCTGGCGCTGACCGCCCGAGAAGGCGTGGGGATAGCGACGCATGTACTCGGGCCGCAGACCCACGAGGCGGAGCAGCTCGACGACCCGGTCCGTGCGTTCCCGGGGGTCGCCCACGCCGTGCACCAGCAGCGGTTCACCGACGATGTCGAGGAGCGTCATCCGCGGGTTCAGCGACGAGAACGGATCCTGGAAGATCATCTGCATCTGGCGCCGCAGCAGGCGCAGCTCGCTCCTCGGGATCGTCGCCACGTCGACCACCTTGCCGCCCTCGGTGAGCAGGATCTGGCCGGCCGTCGGCGCGATCGCCCTCAGGATGCAGCGGGACGTCGTGGTCTTGCCGCAGCCGCTCTCGCCGACCAGCGACAGCGTCTCTCCCTCGTTGAGGAAGAACGTGACGTCGTCCACGGCCTTCACCTGGCCGACGATCCTCTGCAGAAGCCCCCTGCGAATGGGGAAGTACTTCTTGAGCCCCTTCACGTCGAGGAGCACGGGCTTGCCGGAGCCGGCGTCGCCGTTCGTCATGCGCGTGCGTTCCCGGTCATTGGTAGAGGAAGCAACTCACCTTGCGTCCTGCCCCGACGTCCAGCAACTGCGGGTCTTCCTTGTCGCAACGGCCGGGCTGGAACGCGGTGCACCGGGGATGGAACGGGCAGCCGGGCGGACGATTGAACGGGTGGGGAATCGAGCCGGTGATCGTCGGCAGCTTCACACGTGGCGCCGAGTCGATGCTCGGGATCGACTGCAGCAGCGCCTTGGTGTACGGATGCTTCGCATCGTGGAAGATCGCGTCGACGGGACCTTCCTCGACCACGCGCCCGAGATACATGACGACCACGTCGTCGGCCATCTCCGCGACCACGCCGAGGTTGTGCGTGATGAGCATGATGGCCATCTGGCGCTCCTGCTGGATCTTGCGCAGGAGATCCAGGATCTGCGCCTGGGTCGTGACGTCCAGGGCGGTCGTCGGCTCGTCGGCGATGAGCATGCGCGGGCTGCAGGACAGGGCCACCGCGATCATCGCGCGCTGGCGCAGGCCGCCGGAGAGCTCGAACGAGTACTCGTCGATGCGCCGCTCGGGCTTGGGAATGCCGACGCTGCGCAGCGCCTCGATGCCGCGCTGCCGCGCTTCGTGCTTGCTAACCGCGGCGTGGAGCCGGACCGCTTCGATGATTTGCGCGCCGACCGTGTGCACGGGACTGAACGAGGTCATCGGTTCCTGGAAGATCAGCCCGATCTCGCCGCCGCGGATGGCGCGCATCTCCCGGCTATCGCGCTTCAGCTGGACGAGGTCGGTCACGCTGCCGTCGGGCCGCGTGAGCAGGATCTCGCCGGCCTCGATGCGCCCGGGATCGTCGACGATCCGCAGGATCGACTGCGCCGTGACGCTCTTGCCGCAGCCGCTCTCGCCGACGATGCCGAGCGTCTTGCCCTCGTCAAGCTCGAACGACGCCCCGTCGACGGCCCTGGTCGTGCCCTCGTCCTGGAAGAAGCTCGTGCGCAGGTTGCGGACGGTCAGCAGTGGCGTGGCATTGGCGCTCATGCACTCACCTCACGCGGGCATGAGCGAGGGCAGGCGAGTTGCGCAGCGCTCGGTCTTGCGAAGCCGTTGCAGGCGGGCGCCCGACGGGCCGCCCCGAGGGCGCCCGCGTGATCTCCCAATCGATGCAAAAGGCGCAGCGGCGCTTCCGCATCTTGCAATGTCGTCACGAGCGCCTCTTGCATCGACCTAGAGGTACGGGTCCGCGGCGTCGCGGATGCCATCGCCCATGAAGTTGAAGGCCAGCACCGCGACGATCACGGCGAGCGAGGGGATCAGCAGCCACGGCGAGATCACCAGGGCCTGGATGTTCTGCGCATCCTGCAGCAGCACGCCCCAGCTGATCGCCGGCGGACGCAGGCCCAGGCCGAGGAACGACAGCGACGTCTCGCTGATGATGATCGCCGGGATGGCGAGCGTCGTCGCCGCGATGATGTGGCTCACGAACGACGGCACCATGTGCCGGAAGATGATCCGGGCCTTGCTGCAGCCCACCAGCTCGGCCGCCATGACGAAGTCCTCCTCCTTGAGCGAGATGAACCTGCCGCGCACGACGCGCGCGAGCTCGGTCCAGCCGATGAGGGAGATGATGATCGTGATGGCGAAGTAGACCTGAATGACGCTCCAGTCCGAGGGCAGCGCGGCGGCGAGGCCCATCCACAGCGGGATCGTCGGGATCGAGCGCAGGATCTCGATGATGCGCTGGATGACCGTGTCGATGATCCCGCCGAAATAGCCCGAGACGCCGCCCAGCACGACGCCGAGGACCAGCGAGAGCGCCACGCTGACGAGGCCGATCGTCATCGACGTGCGCGTCGCATGCATGAGCCGTGACCACAGGTCCCGTCCCTGCATATCGGTGCCCAGCAGGAACAGCGTCTCGCCCGCGTTCGCCCCCTCGACGGCAAACAGGTGCCGGTCCATCGGGATGAAGCCGAGGAACGCGTAGGGCTCGCCCCGGCCGAACAGCGTGATCGGGATCTTGCGGCTCGTGTCGGGAACGTAGACCCGCTTGAAGGTCGTGGGGTCGCGCGTGCCCTGCAACGCGTACACGTAGGGACTGAAGCGGCCGTCGTCGAACCAGTGGATCTGCTGTGGCGCCATCAGCGAGCGCTGCGCGTCCGACGCCTGCGGATCGACGTAGGCGAAGAAGTCGGCGAACAGCGACACCACGTAGAACGCGACCAGCACGAGCGTGCCGCCGACTGCCAGCTTGTGCTTGCGGAAGCGCCACCACATCAACTGCCACTGCGTGGCGACGGCGACCCGCTGCTCGGCCTGGCCGCCGCCGTCCGGCACGACCGCATCCGGCGCGACAATGCGTTCCGTCATCACTGCCGTCCCAGCCGGATTCTCGGATCGACCCACATCAGCAGCAGGTCCGAGATGAACGTCCCGATCACCGTCAGCACGCCGAGCAGCAGCACGATCGTCCCGGCGAGGAACATGTCCTGCGCGATCAGCGCCTTGAGCAGCAGGGGGCCGACCGTCGGCAGGCTCAGCACCAGCGAGACGATGATGCTGCCGGACACGACGTACGGCAGCAGGTAGCCGATCGTGCTCACGAACGGGTTGAGGGCCACGCGCACCGGGTAGCGCAGGATCACCCGGTACTCGGGCAGCCCGCGCGCCCGTGCGGTCGTGACGTAGGGCTTGCGCAGCTCGTCGAGCAGGTTCGACCGCATGATGCGGATCAGCTGCGCGGTGCCGGAGACGCCGAGCACGACGGCCGGGATCGGCAGGTGCTTGGTGAGGTCCCAGACCTTGGCCCAGCTCCACTCCGCCTCGATGTAGTCGGGCGAGAACAGTCCGCCGACATTCGCGCCGAACCACGCGAACCCGACGTACATGACGATCAGCGCGAGCAGGAACCCGGGAATCGCGAGCCCGACGAACCCGACGAACGTGAAGACGTAGTCGAGGAACGAATAGCGGTACACCGCCGAGTAGATGCCGATGGGCAGGGCGATGGCCCACGTGAAGATGATAGCCGCGACGGAAATCACCACGGTCAGCAGCAGCCGGTCGCCGATGACGTCCGAGACGGGCCGGCCCCACTCCATCGCCATGCCGAAGTTGCCCTGCATCATCAGCACCATCCACTTCATGTACTGCACGGTGATGGGCTTGTCGAGGCCGAGCTGCTCGCGCAGTGCCGCGGCCTCGCCTTCCGAGACCGCGCTGCCGGACGCCGACATCGACGAGATGTAGGACGTCACGTAGTCGCCGGGAGGCAGGTGGATGATGATGAACGACAGCACCGAGATGGCCAGCACCGTCAGCGCGGCGAGCAGCAGGCGGCGAACGATGTAGGACACCATGGCGAATTCCCGGGACGCGGTCCGGCGCGGGTGTTGCGGAAGCGGCCGCCCGCGGGGCGGGCGGCCGTCATGCCGCTACTTGAAGTAGAACGTGATCGGCTGCGACGAGAAGGGCGTGCGCACGTGTTGGGCGTTGACCTGCCGCTCGGGCACGTTGCCCATGTTGTTCTTCACCAGGCGGACGCCCATGAACGCCGGCGACTGCCCGACGGTGCCGATGCTGTAGACATTGTCGACGAGGATCTTCCAGATCTCCTTGCCGTTCCGGATGCGATCTTCCTCCTTGGCCCCGAACGAGGCGCGGAACAGGTCGAACGCACGCAGGAGCTCGGGATCGTCGGGCTTCTTGCCGGAGGCGCCCTTCGACGCGTACCAGCGAGCGAACGCCATGCCCATGTGGCTTTCGGCGGCGTCGACCGGAATCGCGTGGCGCGGGAACAGGAACAGCATCTCGGAGCCGTCGTTCGCCCAGGTGATGATCTGGTTCTCGTTGTTGTTGTCGCGCATGAACGCGAGGTTGCGCTCGAGCTCCTTGATGTCGACGTCGACGCCGATCTTGCGCCATTGCTGCTTGATCATCTCGGCGACCTGCGTGTAGGGCACGAACTGCCCGCCCACCGTCACCATCTCGACGCGCAGCCGCCCCTTGCCGTCCAGGCGCTGGCGGTAGCCTTCCGAGTCCTTCTTCGTCAGGCCGATCTTGTCCAAGAGCTCGTTGGCCTGCTTGATGTCGAGCACGCCCCACTTCTTGTTCCATTCGGCGCCCGGGCTGAAGATCGTGTCGGGCGAAGGCGCGATGTTGCCGGCCGTACCCACGCCCAGCCAGAACGCCTCGTTCAGCTGGTCGCGGTCGATGCCGAGCGCGAGCGCGCGGCGGAAGTCCCTGTTGCGCAGCAGCGTCATCATCTCGGGATCGCCTTCGTAGGAGTTCCCGACGTGGAGCGCGACGTCCGCGCCGTTCAGGCCCGGATCGAGGCGGACCGTGTAGTTGCCCCTCTTCGCGTTCTCCAGGAACACCGGCAGCTTCGACAGATGCATGTGCCGCTCCTGGATGTCGTACTCGCCCGCGATCGCGCGCAGGTTCGCGACCTCGGTGTTCTCGGCGAGCGTCATCGTGATGCGGTCGATGTACGGCAGCTGGTTGCCCGCGGTGTCGACCGCCCAGAAGTACGGGTTGCGCTCCATCGACCACGTCGGCGAGTTGATCGGCGACACCGTCTTCCACGGCGTCATCACCGGGAGTTCGGGGTTGAGCGCCCAGCTGTAGCGGTTGCGCAGCAGCGACACCCAGTTGTCGAAGCCGAGTTCCTTCGCCTTCTTGTTGACGGCATCCTCGGACGAGTACTTGGGCAGGAACTGCTTCAGGTAGTGCGCCGGGGCATACGCGCCGCCCCAGTTCTGGAACGCGCCGCGCGTCGCGAGGCCGGCACCGATCGCCGTGCTGCCCGCGAGCTGGTAGACGAAGAACGCGTAGGGTTCGGGGAACTCGAAGGCGACGGTGTAGTCGTCGATCTTGCGCATCGTCCCGTCCTTGCCGTCGATCTGGAACTCGAAGAACGGCGTCGGGACGATGTTCTTGTTGAGATAGATGTCCTCGTACCAGAAGATGAAGTCGTTCGCCGTGAACGGCTTGCCATCCGACCACTTCGCGCCCTTGCGCAGGTAGATCGTGATCGTCTTGCCGTCGTCGCTGATCTTCCAGTCCCGGGCGAGGCTGGGGGCGATCTTCGTGCCGGTGTAGTCGAACGTGAGAATCTTGTCCGCCGAGTTGATGCGGTTGCCGTTCTCGTGGTCGGCGGGACCCGTGAAGGCGCGGCGCCAGTTGCCGCCGTACTTCCCGACTTCCCGAAGCGGCTTCACCACGAAGAGCTGCGACGGCTCGGGCAGGCGCTTGTCGACCGCCGGCAGCTTGCCGGCCTTGACCTGCGCGGCCAGTGCCGGCGCTTCCTTGAAGGTTTTGGGAAAGGCCTTGGCGTCACGGACGATCTCCGGGCCCTCGAGCTTCCCGATCAGCGAGGCGCCGATTTTCGGGGCTGCGGGTGCGGCCGATTGCGCGGCGGCCCACCCCGACCCCATCGCAAGCGTGCCCGCAAGCCCGAGGCCCGCCAGCACACGAAGCGCGCGCGTCAGTTTCATGCCCAACTCCTTCTCATTGGTTTGCGGTTCGCCGTCGCCGGGCCCCGGTCCTTCGCGATCGATCCGGGCTGCCGATGGTGCGGTGCCCAATCACGCCGCGACAACAGGAGAGGCGGACGTACTCTTCCCGTGGCGCCATCTTCCCCCTTCCCGGGCGTCCGGGGTTGCCGCAGATCAAGTCGGCTTCCGGTCAGCGGACGGGCGGAGATGCGATCGCGTGGCAGGCGCAGACAGCAAAACGGCCGCCCGAGGGCGGCCGTTCCGTTCACGGCGGAGTCAGAACGCGACGTCAGTCGTCGATCACGAACGTGACCTTGAGGATGACCTTGTAGCCGGTGACCTTCCCTTTTTCCACGTTCACTTCCATGTCCTTGACCCACGCGCCTTTGACGTTGCGCAATGTCTTGTTGGCACGCCGGATGCCTTCGCTGATCGCGTCCTCAAACCCCTTCTTGCTGACGCATGAAATCTCGGTGATGCGTGCGACGGTCATGTCGTTTCCTCTTCGAGCGTTGATGAGCCGGGCCGGGATGCCGACCGCACGAGTATGCGCTCGCCATCGGGCAGCCGCAATGCGGCGGCGACTCTCCGGAGGATGGCGCGTCCGTTTGGTACGGCTGCTGCGCGAGGCCCCCCAGTTGCTACGAACTGCACGACAGCATCGAGCATCCCGCCCGGTCGCGCGCCCAGTCGGGGCGCTTCGCGGCGAAGTGCTCGCGGCCCGGCTGGTCGTCGTACGGCCTGCGCATCACGTCGAGCAGCTCCTCGATGCCGGCGAAGTCGCCCTGTTCCGCGCGGTCGATCACCTCCTGCGCGAGGTAGTTGCGCAGCACGTAGCGGGGATTGGCGCGTCGCATGCGCAGGCGGCGGGCTTCGGATGACAGCGAGTCGGCGCGCACTCGTGCCGCGTGGCGCGTGAGCCACTCGTCGAGCGCGGATTCGTGGGCGGTGCGCTTGCCCTCGTCGTAGTAGGCATCCGCGAAGGGTACGATCGACGGCGCGTCGAAGTCGACGTCCGCGAGCGCGCGGAACGTGATCGTCATGTCCATCTCGGCCGCGTGCATCAGCCGGTAGAGCGCGTGCAGGTGCTCGAGGTCCTCGTCGGTGCACGCCGCAAGCCCGAGCTTCGCGCTCGCGTGCTCGCGGAACGTGTCCACGTAGACGGCCTCGTAGCGCGCGAGCCCCTCGTGCAGCGGATCGTGCGTGTCGAAGAGCGGTACCAGCGCGGACGCGAGCCGGGTCAGGTTCCAGTAGGCGATCTGCGCCTGGTGGCCGAAGCGGTAGCGACGCCCTTCGGCGTCGGTGGTGTTCGGCGTCCAGTCGAGATCGAAGTCGTCGATCCAGCCGTACGGGCCGTAGTCGATCGTGAGGCCGAGGATCGACATGTTGTCCGTGTTCATCACCCCGTGCACGAAGCCGACTCGCATCCAGTGCGCGACCATGACCGCGGTGCGCTCGCAGACCTCGGCGAACCAGCGGGCGCGCAATGCCGCGTCGACCGGCTGGCCGTCGGCGACGAGCTCCGGAAAGTCGCGCCGGATCGTGAACTCGACGAGACGCGCGAGCAGCGCGACGTCGCCCCGCGAGGCCGGCAGCTCGAAGTTCCCGAAGCGTATGAAGGAGGGCGCGACCCGGCAGACGATCGCCCCGGGCTCGGCCCTGGGCCGGCCGTCGTAGAACATGTCGCGAATCACGTCCTCGCCGGTGGTGACGAGGCAGAGCGCGCGCGTGGTCGGCACGCCGAGGTGGTGCATCGCCTCGCTCACCAGGAACTCCCGCACCGACGAGCGCAGCACCGCGCGGCCGTCGGCGCTGCGCGAGTACGGAGTCGGCCCGGCGCCCTTGAGTTGCAGCTCGAGGCGCTGCCCGGCGGCGTTGACTGACTCGCCCAGCGTGATCGCGCGGCCATCTCCCAGCTGGCCTGCCCAATGGCCGAACTGGTGACCGCCGTAGTTCGCGGCATAGGGTTCGCTGCCCGGGGCGAGCGTATTGCCGGCCATCGCCTGGGCGAACGCGGGTGAGGCCACATCCGCCTCGGCAAGGCCCAGCAGGTCGGCGCAATCGCGCGACCAGGCGACGAGCCGCGGCGCGGCGACGGGGGTCGGCTGCACGCGGGAGTAGAGCGCGCCGTGCACCTGCCGCCGGCCAGGCTCGCTCGAAGGGTCGGCTGGCAGCTCGCGGACGAAACGGTTGTCGAAGCGCAGTGGTGGCATGGGTCGCGGCATGAATGGGGCCACAGGATAGACGGGAAGGGGGCGCTGCGGTTCCGCGTACGGGGCGGGGATCGCGTCTGCACCCGCTGACCGCCGTGGCGCGGGCCGGGGCCGTGCGAGCGGTTGTGGCGCAGTTCGGACGCTCCCCGGGCCCGGCAACGCCGAAAGCCGCCCCGGAGACACCGGTGCCCGGGCAATTGCTTTAGACTTGTTCAACTACGGCGGCTAACCCGCTAGAAATGCAGCGGATTTCCCGAATGGAAGTTGTGACGTACAGTACCCCCTCATGACGTCCGGCATCGCCCTGTTCGCGCTCGCGATCGCCGCGCTCGGCATTGCCGTCGTGGTGGGACTGGTGCGGCGTCGTCGCGCCGAGAACCCGAACACGAAGGGTGGCCTCGATGCGCCCTCGGCCGCGATGTGGACGGAGGGCGAGACGACCCGGCTCCTGTCGTCGGCGGAACTGCCGGGACTCTATCTCGTCCGGCCGCGATTCCTGTCCAAGGCCGAGGGCATGGTCTACCTGCTGCTGCGCGCCGCATTCCCGCGCCACGAGATCTTCGCGCGCGTGCGTCTCGCGGACGTGCTGCAGGTCAAGATCGGCCCGCAGGGAATGGAGCGGCTGCGCGCGTTCCGCAAGATTGCGAACCAGCACATCGGCTTCGTGATCGTCGACCGCGACATGACGATCGTCGCGATCGTGGACGCGAAGGAACCCGACACGATCGTCAATCCGCGCGACCAGAAGCTCGAGATCATCAAGCAGCGCTGCCTGCAGGCCGCGCAGGTGAAGTACATCTGCGTCTATCCGCCGCAACTGCCCCGCTACAAGGAGCTGCGCGAGCAGGTCCTCGGGCCCACCGCGGACGTGGTCGCCTAGCACCACCACCCGGCGCGCCGGTCCGCGCGCAGCTCGCGTCGCACTCGCGGCGCGTACCATTCGAGTACAGGGACTGCGTCGCCCGCGCACGAGCGACGGGTGCGCATGGTCCTGCCCGGAGATCCCGCATGTCCTCGTTCAAGCTCACCTACTCGACGATGTTCGATCCGCCTGCCGAGCTGCACTCGCGCTTCGAGGAGGCGCTGACCACGGTGCGCACCTTTGCCGGAGCCGAGCACGCGATGCACATCGGCGGCCGCGACGTGCGCGCGGCCCGGCAGTTCGACGCGAAGAGCCCGATCGACCAGCGCATCGTGCTGGGCTGCTTCCAGGCGGGTGACGCCACGCATGCTGCGGCGGCGGTCGCGTCGGCGCGGGCGGCGTTCCCGGCATGGTCGGCGACACCCTGGACCGAGCGGGTCGCTGTCCTGCGTCGCGCGGTCACGCACATCGAGGCGCGCGTCTTCGAGCTCGGTGCCGTACTCGCGCTCGAGGTCGGCAAGAACCGCATGGAGGCGCTCGGCGAGGCGCAGGAGACCGCCGACCTGATTGCCTGGTACTGCGACCAGATGGAAGCGAACGACGGCTACGTGCGGGCGATGCAGGGCGATCCGCTGCCGGGATTCGTCTCCGAGAACACGAGCGTGCTGAAGCCCCACGGCGCGTGGCTGGTGATCGCGCCGTTCAACTTCCCGTTCGCGCTCGCCGGTGGCCCGGTCGGCGCGGCCCTCGTCGCCGGCAATACCGTGGTGCTGAAGCCCGCGAGCTCGACCCCCTGGAGTGCCCGGCTGCTGGCGCTCGCGCTGCGCGACGCCGGCGTTCCGCCCGGTGCATTCAACCTCGTCACCGGCCCGGGCGGAAGCCTCGGGCAATCGCTGATCGAGCACCCCGACGTCGCGGGCGTCACGTTTACCGGGAGCTACGAGGTCGGCATGCACCTGTACCGCTCGATCGCCGCCGCGCCGTGGCCACGGCCGTGCATCGCCGAGATGGGCGGCAAGAACGCCACGATCGTCTCGCGCCACGCGGACCTGAAGGACGCGGTCACCGGCATCGTGCGCTCCGCGTTCGGCCTGTCCGGGCAGAAGTGCTCGGCCTGCTCGCGCGTCTACGTCGAGCACACGGTGTTCGCGGACTGCGTCGCCGCGCTGCACGGTGCGACCGCCAAGGTCGCGGTCGGCGACCCGACGCGCCGCGAACACTGGATGGGGCCGGTGATCGACGCGGCCGCCGTCGCGCGCTACGAGGACGCGGCCGCGCAGGTCCGGGCCCTCGGTGCGGACGGGGCGATCGTCGAGGGCGGGCTGCGACTCGACCGCAATGATCTGGCGCACGGAATGTTCGTCGCGCCGACCGTGGCGCGCGCGCCGCTCGACCACCCGCTGTGGTCGCGCGAGCTGTTCGCTCCGTTCGTGCTGGTGGCGCCGGTGGAGACCATCGAGGAAGGCATCGCGCGCGCCAACGCGGGGCCCTTCGGCCTCACGGCCGGCTTCTATGGCAGCGCGGAGGAGACCGAACGCTTCTTCGGATCGATCGAGGCCGGCGTGACCTACGCCAACCGGCCGCAGGGCGCGACTACGGGGGCGTGGCCGGGCTTCCAGCCGTTCGGCGGCTGGAAGGGCTCCGGATCGACCGGCCGCGGCGGCGGGTCGCTGTATTACCTGCCGCAGTACCTCCGCGAGCAGTCGCAGACGCGCGTCCGCCGCGACGGCTAGTTCCGGTCGTCGGGGTCGGTGTAAGCGGCGCTTGGCCCGTCCCGGGCCGGCGGGCGACAATGGCGCCCCTTTGCCCGTGACCACCCATGATGACGTCCTCGCTACGCGCGCTGTCCGCGCTGCTTCTCGCGCTGTTCGCTCCCCATCTCGCCGCGCAGACGCCGGCACCGGTGCCCGCCAACGGCGGGAGCCTCGTGTTCCAGGGCGACACGACGCGCGCGGGCATCGGCTGGGACAGCGACAACGATTGGCGCGGCGAGCTGTTCCACGTGCTCCGCGAGGACGCCGGCAGCGCGTGGCTCGGCGAACTGTGGGCGACGAGCGAGTCCGCCGGCGGCGCCAAGCTCTCCTACCACTGGCGGCCGGCCGATGCCGCCGCGGATGCGGGCGTGCGCAAGCTGTTCGGCGCGATCGACCAGAACCGTGACCGCGACCGCAAGGTCACGTTGGGCGGCGGCTACGAGACCGAGCGCTTCTTCGCGTCGGGGTACCTGTCTGCCGGCGTCACCGGCCGGCGCGAGACGGGGTTCTCGTCGGCGTCGACGACGCAGACGATCACGGGTGTCGAGCAGGGCGGCCGCCCCTACGAGCAGGACATCACGACCACGGTCACCACGCGCCTCTTCGAGCGCGCCTACGACTGGGGCGTGGGTGGTCGCGTCGGTCACTTCTATCCCGGCCCGCTGCTGCGCGTCGAGGCGGGCCTCGACTACGAGTGGGGGAGCGGCAGCACCGGCCAGACGACGCTGTCGCTCGGCGCCGAGAAGTTCTTCGCCGGAACGCCGCACAGCATTGCGGTCAGCGGCGAGGTCTACCGCAAGCACGGCGG
>Ga0209391_10000950_pt1 | contig 14693 bp, 13 predicted proteins | sample PPLLak3March2015_FD_187246 | JGI IMG/M metagenome (GOLD analysis project Ga0209391, IMG submission 187246) | Freshwater sediment microbial communities from Prairie Pothole Lake near Jamestown, North Dakota, USA - PPLs Lake P7 Core (1) Depth... | ecosystem: Environmental > Aquatic > Freshwater >... | reverse complement strand
AGGCCGGCACCCCGCGCGCGGTCGAGCAGCGCCTTCGCGTGCGCGGTGGACACCTGCACGACGACGCCGATCTCCTCGGCAAAGAGCGCGCGAAGCGGCGGCGCGTCGATGGCGTCAAGCGTGATGTCAATGCCGCAGCGCGACGCGAACGCCATCTCCGACAGCGTGGCGAACAGGCCGCCGTCGCCGACATCGTGGTAGGCGGCGAGCCAGCCCGCAGCGCGAGCCTCCGCGATGACGCGGAACAGCGCCGCGAGCGCGCCGGGATTGACGTCCGGTGCGTCGTCGCCGAGCTGCCCGTAGACCTGCGCAAGTGCCGAGCCCCCGAGTCGACGCCTGTGCTGCGCGGTGTCGAGCAGCACGAGCGCCGTGTCGCCCGCATCGTGCGCGAGCAGCGGCGTCAGCGTGCCGCGGACGTCGTCGATCGGCGCGAACGCGGACACGATGAGCGACACCGGCGCGATCACCGCCATGTCGCGGCCGGCGGCGTCGCGCCACGCCGTGCGCATCGACATCGAGTCCTTGCCCACCGGGATCGACACCCCGAGAGCGATGCAGAACTCGCTGACCGCCTGCACCGTGTCGTAGAGCGCCGCGTCCTCGCCCGGATGGCCCGCGGGCGCCATCCAGTTGGCCGACAGCTTGACGTCGCCCAGGGCCGCGAGCGGCGCGGCCGCGAGGTTGGTGATCGCCTCGGCCACGGCGATGCGCCCCGACGCCGGCGCGTCGATCAGCGCGAGCGGCGTGCGCTCGCCAATGGCGAACGCCTCCCCGGCATAGCCCTCGAAGTCCATCAGCGTCACCGCGGTGTCGGCCACCGGCACCTGCCAGGGGCCGACCATCGGGTCGCGTGCGCACAAGCCACCCACCGTGCGATCACCGATGGTGACGAGAAATGTCTTGTCGGCAACCGCGGGGAAGTTCAGCACGCGATAGGCGGCTTCGGTGAGATCGACGTTGGCCAGCGCCAGCGATGCCGGCTCGCGCTGCACGCGCCGCACGTCGCGTGTCATCCGCGGCGGTTTGCCCAGGATCACCTCGAGCGGCACATCGACCGGCCGGTGACCCAGCCGCGCGTCCTCGACGACGAGCCGGCCCGAAGCGTCGGCGCGGCCGACGACGGCGAAGGGTGCGCGCTCGCGTTCGCAGATCGCAGCGAAGCGCGTGAGACTCGATGGCGCAATGGCCAGCACGTAGCGCTCCTGCGCCTCGTTGCACCACAACTCGCGCGGCGACATGCCCGACTCCTCGGTCGGGATCGCGCGAAGGTCGAACGTCGCGCCGGCGCCTCCGCCGTGCACAAGTTCGGGCAGCGCGTTCGACAGGCCGCCCGCACCGACATCGTGGATCGACAGGATGGGGTTGCCCGCGCCGAGCTGCCAGCAGCGGTCGATGGCCTCCTGCGCGCGGCGCTGGATTTCGGCATTGCCGCGCTGCACGGAATCAAAGTCGAGGTCGGCAGTGTTCGTGCCGGTCGCCATCGACGACGCCGCGCCGCCGCCCAGGCCGATCAGCATGCCCGGGCCACCGAGCTGCACCAGCAGCGTACCCGGTGCGAGCGGGTGCTTCGCCGTGTGGTCGGCGCGGATGTTGCCCACGCCGCCGGCCACCATGATCGGCTTGTGGTAGCCACGCCATTGCCCACCGACCTCCATCTCGAAGGTACGGAAGTAGCCGGCGAGGTTGGGACGGCCGAACTCGTTGTTGAACGCCGCCGCGCCGATCGGTCCCTCGAGCATGATCGCGAGCGCCGAGGCGATGCGGTCGGGCTTGCCGGCCTGAGCTTCCCACGGCTGTTGCAGCGTCGGGATCGCGAGGTGCGAGACCGTGTAGCCGACGAGTCCCGCCTTCGGCTTCGCGCCCGTGCCGGTGGCGCCCTCGTCGCGGATTTCGCCGCCCGCGCCGGTCGCAGCGCCCGGGAACGGCGCGATCGCCGTGGGGTGGTTGTGCGTCTCCACCTTCATCAGCGTGTGCGTCGCCTCGCGATGCGCGGCGTAGCGGCCGTCGGGGCCCGGGTAGAAGCGTGCCACCGTCGCGCCGATCATGACCGCCGCGTTGTCCGAGTAGGCGACCACCGTGCCCTGAGGGTGCGCAGCGTGCGTGTCGCGGATCATGCGGAACAGGCTGCGCGGCTGCGGTGCGCCGTCGATCAGCCAGTCGGCGTTGAAGATCTTGTGCCGGCAGTGCTCCGAATTCGCCTGCGCGAACATCATCAGCTCGACGTCGGTCGGGTCGCGGCCAAGGGCGCGGAAGCTCGCGTCGAGATAGTCGATCTCGTCGTCGGCCAGCGCGAGACCCAGCTCCGCATTGGCCGCCGCGAGCGCGGCGCGCCCCTGCGCCAGCAGCGGGATCGTCGCCAGCGGCCGCGGCGGCAGGTGCGTGAACAGCCGCTCGGCGTCGCGCTCGTCGTCGAGCACCACCTCGACCATGCGGTCGTGGATCAGCGGCAGCAGGGCCCGGCGATCGCCATCGACCAGCGGTGCGTCGTCTTCGGTGCGGACGCGCAGCAGCATGCCGCGCTCGATGCGATTGACCGCGGCGAGCCCGCAGTTGTGGGCGATGTCGGTGGCCTTCGACGACCACGGCGAGATCGTGCCCGGACGCGGCACGACGAGCAGCGCGGTGCCGCCTTCATCGCCGCGTGCGTCGCGCGGTCCGTAAGTCAGCAGGCGCTCGAGCGTGGCGCGCTCGGACGCCGAGAGCGTACGCGACACCTCGACGAAGTGCTGCCACGCCGCGGAGATGCCGACGACATGGTGCGCGGGGCGCACGGCGGCGATGCCGGCGAGCAGCTTGGCGACACGGAACGCCGACAGCGCACTGCGGCCGCGCAACGAGAGGATTGCCATCGCCTGCGGATTATAAGGGGTCAGACCCTGCTTCCCCCCATGCAGGCCGGCGCCAGTGGAAAGTAGGGTCAGGAAAGTAGGGTCAGACTCGACTTTCCCGCAAAGGTGTCGCGGTTTGGAGCGTCGCCGACGGAAAGTCGAGTCTGACCCTACTTTCCGAACACCTCGTTCGCCTGTTGGGTGACGCGCACGAACGTCGTGCGCTTCGACAGCTCGCGCAGCCGCCGCGCGCCGACGTAGGTGCATGCCGAGCGCACGCCGCCGAGGATCTCCTGCACGGTGCCGGCGACCGGGCCGCGGTAGGGAACCAGCACCTCCTTGCCTTCGGCCGCACGGTACTGGGCCACGCCGCCCGCGTACTTCTCCATCGCCGCCTTGCTGCTCATGCCGTAGAAGCGCTGGAACTTGACGCCGTCACGCTCGACGGTCTCGCCACCGCACTCGTCGTGCCCCGCGAACATGCCGCCCAGCATCACGAAGTCGGCGCCGCCGCCGAAGGCCTTGGCGACGTCGCCGGGCGTGGTGCAGCCGCCGTCGGCGCAGATGTGGCCCTCCAGCCCGTGGGCGGCGTCGGCGCACTCGATGATCGCCGACAGCTGCGGGTAGCCCACGCCGGTCATCTTGCGGGTCGTGCACACCGAGCCCGGGCCGATGCCGACCTTGACGATGTCCGCCCCCGATAGGATCAACTCCTCGGTCATCTCGCCGGTGACGACGTTGCCGGCCATGATGACGAGGTGCGGGTAACGCTCGCGGATCTTCGCCACGAAGCTCACGAAGCCCTCGGTGTAGCCGTTCGCCACGTCGATGCAGACGTAGCGGATCGCCGAGTCGGCGCCCGTGCCGGCCTCGGCCATCACCTTGTGGAACTTCTCCTCGTCCGAGCGCGCGATGCCCATCGAGTGGAACGCCGCCGACTTGCGCGCCAGCGCGCGAAAGAACCGGACGGAGTCGTCGACCCCGTAGTGCTTGTGCAGAGCGGTGGACAGCTCGAAGGGCTCGAGCGCCAGCGCGATCTCCAGCGTACCGATGGTGTCCATGTTCGCCGCGACGATCGGCACGCCGTGGTATTCGACGCCGGCGTGGCGGAAGCGGAACTCCCGCGAGATGTCGACGTTGCTGCGCGTTGACAGCGTGCTGCGCTTGGGGCGGATCAGGACGTCCTTGAAGTCCAGCTTCACTTCGGTTTCGAGGCGCATGTCAGTCCCGATGGGCCGTCCCGAGGGACTGACCCGCCCCCCCGGGGGGCAGCGAACGAAGTGAGCGTGGGGGCCGTTCAACCGAGTCCCGATGGGCCGTCCCGAGGGACTGACCCGCCCCCTCGGGGGGCAGCGAACGAAGTGAGCGTGGGGGTCGTTTCATCCTGGGCTCCGGACGACAAAACGCCGCGACCGGGGCCTTCCGGATGCGGCGTTGACACAGTATACCCGCACCAAACGCCGGCCGGTATCATCGATGTCATGCCATCGATCGACCACCTCCTGGCACGCAACCGCGCCTGGGCCGCAGGCGTCGAGCAGCGCCGGCCGGGCTTCTTCCAGCGGCTGGCCGCCCAGCAGGCGCCGAGGTACCTGTGGATCGGTTGCGCCGACAGCCGCGTGCCGGCGAACGAGATCGTCGACCTCGATCCGGGCGAGCTGTTCGTCCATCGCAACGTCGCCAACGTCGTCGTCCACACCGACTTCAACTGCCTCGCCGTAGTGCAGTACGCGATCGACGTGCTGAAGGTCGAGCACGTGATGGTCGTCGGCCACTACGGTTGCGGCGGGATCAAGGCGGCGCTGGAGGACAGCGCGCATGGGCTGATCGACAACTGGCTGCGCCACGTGCAGGACGTCGCCACGCGCCACGCCGCGGTGCTGGACCCGCTCGCCGCGAAGGAAGACAAGGTCGACCTGCTCTGCGAGCTCAACGTTGTCGAGCAGGTCGCCAACCTCGCGCGCACCACGATCGTCCAGGAAGCGTGGCGGCGCGGCCACGCGGTGACGCTGCACGGGCTGATCTACGGGCTGGCCGACGGGCACCTCAAGGACCTCGGCATCAGCGTCGCGTCGGCCACCGAAGCAGCGCAGCGCTACCCGCAGGCCATCGAGGCGAAACGCGGCTGGAAGCGGTGACGCCGGGCGTGGTCGCCGGCTAGTACGGCGACATAAAAGCAACGCAACGTGCTGGCATGGGCACAACAATTCGTCGTCCCCGCGAAGGCGGGGACCCAGTGACTTTGAACGACGCTGGATTCCCGCCTTCGCGGGAATGACGCCGAGATTGAATGCACGTTGCGAATTTCATGAGTCTGTTGGCTAGTGGTGCAGGATCTTGGCGAGGAACTGCTGCGCCCGGTCCGAACGCGGCTTGCCGAAGAAATCGTCCTTCGTAGCGTCCTCGACGATCTGCCCGTGGTCCATGAAGATCACGCGGTGCGCGACCTTGTGCGCGAAGCCCATCTCGTGGGTGACGACCATCATCGTCATCCCTTCCTTCGCGAGCCCCACCATCACGTCGAGCACCTCGTTGATCATCTCGGGGTCGAGCGCCGAGGTCGGCTCGTCGAACAGCATGCAGATCGGGTCCATCGACAGCGCGCGCGCGATGGCCACACGCTGCTGCTGGCCGCCAGAGAGCTGCCCCGGGAACTTGTCGGCGTGGGCCTGCAGGCCCACCCGGTCGAGGTAGCGCAAGCCGCGCGCGTCGGCCTCGTCCTTCGAGCGCTTGAGGACCTTGACCTGCGCGAGCGCCAGGTTCTGGCGCACGTTGAGGTGCGGGAAGAGCTCGAAGTGCTGGAACACCATGCCGACACCGGCGCGCAGGCTGGAGAGATTGGTCTTCGCATCGCCGACGGACGTGCCGTTGACCAGGACCTCGCCCTTCTGGAACGCCTCCAGGCCGTTGACCACCTTGATGAGCGTCGACTTCCCGGAACCCGAGGGGCCGCAGACGACGACCACCTCGCCCTTCTCGACTTTCGTCGTGCAGTCTTTCAGCACCTGGAATGCGCCGTACCACTTCGATACGTCGCGGATCTCGATCATGGCCATGGTAGCCGGGGCCTCCCTCAGCGCAGGACGGCCACGCGGCTCTGCAGCCGCTTGACCAGCCAGGACAGCACGTAGCACAGCACCAGGTAGACGACGGCGACGAACACGTACATCTCCACCAGCCGGCTGTCGCGCTGCGCGATCTTGGAGGCCGCGCCGAGAAAGTCGGTGGCCGAGATCACGTAGACGAGCGAGGTGTCCTGGAAGAGGATGATGGTCTGCGTCAGCAGCACCGGGATCATGTTGCGGAACGCCTGCGGCAGCACGATGTGACCCATCGCCTGCCAGTAGTCGAGGCCCAGCGCGTAGGCCGCGGACACCTGCCCGCGGGCGATCGACTGGATGCCGGCGCGCATGATCTCGCAGAAGTAGGCCGCCTCGAACAGGATGAACGTGATGATCGCGGTGCGCTCCGCGCCGATCGGCGGCGGCCGCTCCGAGCCGGTGATGCCCTGCAGGATCAGCGGCATCAGGAAGAAGAACCAGAACAGCACCAGTACCAGCGGGATCGACCGCATCAGGTTGACGTAGCCCGCGGCCGCCATCGCCAGGGGCTTGAGCGAGGACAGGCGGGCCATCGCCAGCAGCGTGCCGAAGACGAGGCCGCCGAGCGCCGCCGTCACGGTCAGCTGCACCGTGTACTGGAAGCCCTTCCAGAGGTACGGCAGCGAGTTGACGATGACGGAGAAGTCGAAGCCCACCGGTGCTCCCCTACTTCCCGCCGCCCGCGATGTACCCGGGCACGGCGGTGCGTCGCTCGACGTAGGCCATGACGCGGTTCGCCGTCATCGCGATGGCGATGTAGATGATCGTCGCGGCCGAAAACGCCTCGAAGAAGTTGAACGTGTACTCGCCCATCTCGCGCGAGCGGAACGTGAGCTCCATCAGCCCGATGGTGAGCGCGATCGACGAGTTCTTGATCAGGTTCATCGTCTCGCTGGTGAGCGTCGGGATGACGATGCGGAAGGCCATCGGCAGCAGCACGTGGCGGTAGACCTGCGCCTCGGAGAGCCCCAGCGCACGGCCGGCCATGCGCTGTCCGCGCGGCAGCGACTGGATGCCCGCGCGCACCTGCTCCGCGATGCGTGCGGAGGTGAACAGCCCGAGGCAGAGGATCGCAGCGAGAAACTGCGCGTAGATCGGCTCGGTGGAGGTCATCCAGCCCTTGAGCGGCGGGACGAATTCCGGCACGACGAAGTACCAGAGGAACATCTGCACCAGCAGCGGGATGTTGCGGAAGAGCTCGACCCAGGCGTTGCCGAGGCGGACAAGCCACACCCGCTCGGTCGTGCGGATCACGCCGAACACGCTGCCCAGCGCCAGGGCAATGACCCACGCCACTGCGGATACGGCAAGCGTCCAGGCGAGGCCCGAGAGGATCCACTCCCAGTAGAACGCGTCGCCGTCTGGCGTCTGCTGGAAGAAGACGCCCCAGTTCCACTTGTAGTTCATGGCCCGGTCAGCGGAAATCGCGGAACGACCCGCGATTTCCGCAGCCCCCAACGGGAAGCGGGCCGCGGACGCTCCGCGGCCAGCGATGCGCTGCTACTGCACGCCCCTGTCGTTCGGATTCGCGAACGCGTCCCTGATCGCCGGTGTGGCGGCGAAGTTCATGTTGATGCCGCGCGGCGGGATCGGGCTCGTGAACCACTTCGCGTAGATCCGGTCGATCTCGCCGGACTTGTAGACGGCCGCGACGGAGCGGTCGACCAGCGCCTTGAACTGCGGATCGTCGCGCCGCAGCATCATGCCGTAGGGCTCGGTGCGCAGCGACTCGGGCAGGATCATGAAGTCGCCCGGGTTCGGCTGGTTGGCGATCTGCCCGGCGAGCAGGATGTCGTCCATGATGAACGCCTGCGCGCGGTCGGTGGCGAGCAGCTGCATCGACTCGGCGTGGTCCTTCGCCTGCAGCTCCTTGAAGTCGATGCCCTTGGCCTTCTCGTAGCCGCGCAGCAGCGGGATCGACGTGGTGCCGGACGTCGAGGCGACAGTCTTGCCGTTGAGGTCGGCGAACGTCTTCACGCCCGAGGTCTTCTTCACCGCCGCCGAGATGTTGACGACGAAGTAAGTCGGACCGAAGGCCACCTGCTTCTGCCGTTCGACCGAGTTCGTCGTGGAGCCGCACTCGATGTCGATGGTGCCGTTCTGCAGCAGCGGGATGCGGTTCGCCGAGGTCACCGGCTGGTAGGCCACCTTCAGGGCGGGCATCTTGAGCTCGGCCTTCACCGCGTCGACGACCTTGGCACACAGGTCCATCGCGTAGCCGACCGGCTGCTGCTTGTCGTCGAGATAGGAGAACGGGATCGACGACTCGCGGTGGCCGACGGTGATCGAGCCGGTGTCGCGGATCTTCTTCAGCGTGCCATCGAGCTGCTGCGCGAGCACCGGGGTTGCCACGAGGGCGGCGAGCGCGAGCGCGATGGACATGCGGTGGCGGGTTTTCATCGGGGCATTCCTCCTGGGGATCCCGGCACCTGGACGGCCGGGAAAACCTGTGGATTTTACGGGTGAGGCCGGGCTTTTGAAAGCGCGGCTGGCAACGGCGTGGCGGCCCCTATAATCGACGCGTGTCCGCCCCAGCGCCCCAGCTGCCACCGGTCTGCCGCGTCGCCGAGGTACGCGCGATCGAGGAGCGGGCCGCCGGCGCCCCGCTGATGGAGCGCGCCGGCGCCGCGGCTGCAGTCGTCGCGCAGGAACTCGCGTCCGGGCGACGAGGGCCGATCGTCGTGCTGGCCGGGCCGGGCAACAACGGCGGCGACGGCTTTGTCGTTGCCCGACGCCTCCGGGAGACGTTTCACGACGTCACAGTCGTGTTCCGCGCCGATGCGGCGAAGCTCCCGCGCGATGCCGCCCAGGCGCATGCGCAGTGGATCGCCGCCGGCGGCGGCACGTCGGTCGAGCTTCCCCATGGCGAAGCCGCACTCGTCATCGACGCGCTCTACGGTATCGGCCTTGGCCGCCCGCTCGCCCCGCACGATGCCGAGCTCGTGGTGTGGGCGAACCGGCAGCGCGCTCCGGTGCTCGCACTCGACGTTCCCACGGGGCTGAACGCGGACACAGGGGTCGCCACGGCGCCCGCGATTCGCGCTGCGGCCACGGCGACGTTCATCGCGCTCAAGCCGGGCCTCCTTACCGGAGCGGGGCCCGACCTGTGCGGGACCATCAGCGTGCACGCGCTCGACCTCGAACCGGGGCCCACGCCCGGCTGCGCGCTGATGTGGTCCGCGCTGGCTGCGGCGTTGCCCGAAGTGCTGGCACGCCGCACCCGCGTCGTGCACAAGGGCACGTTCGGCACGCTCGCGATCGTCGGCGGCGCCGAGGGGATGGTGGGCGCGCCGTTGCTCGCCGGCCGTGCGGCACTGCGCACCGGTGCCGGCAAGGTTCGCATCGGCTGCGTTGCCGGCAGCTACCCCGCCGTCGATCCCGGTACGCCCGAGCTGATGCTGCACGACGCGACGTCGGTCCTTGCCGGGGAATGCGACGCGATCGTCGCCGGCTGCGGGCTGGGCGCCACGCAGGCGGCGGTCAACGCGCTGCGGCAGGCCATCGAGGCCCCCGTCCCGCTGGTGCTGGACGCCGACGCGCTCAACCTGCTCGGCGCGGATCCCGAGCTGCGCGCCCGCGTGCGTGCGCGCGTCCAGGACACGATCGCAACGCCGCATCCCGCCGAAGCGGCGCGCCTGCTCGGCGGCGAACTCGCCGGCGTGCAGCACGACCGGCTCGCCGCCGCGCAAGCGATTGCACGCGAGCTGCGCGCGCACGTCGTGCTCAAGGGCGCCGGCAGCGTGATCGCCCACGCCCACGGGGCCTGGGCGATCAACACGACCGGCAACCCGGCGCTGGCGGCGGCGGGATCCGGCGACGTGCTGGCGGGCATCCTCGGCGCGCTGCTCGCGCAGCGCATCGAGGCGAAGTCCGCGTTGACCCTCGGCGTGTGCCTGCACGGCGCCGCCGCCGACGCGCTCGTCGCGCAGGGTCGCGGCCCGGTGGGCGTGCTCGCCTCCGAGCTTGCCGACGCCGCGCGCGACCTGATCAACCACGCAGCGGCGACGCAGCAGGGATAGGCCCTCACCCCAACCCTCTCCCGCAAGCGGGAGAGGGGGAACGTCCGCGCAATTCGCACGCGGTCCGCCGCACCGCGGGAACGAAGGAGCGCATCGGCGCAACCTGTACTCTCTCCCCCCGCGGCGCGGGGGAGAGTGCAGGGTGAGGGAGACGCCGGGCTCAGGGCAACAGCAGCGAAGCCCCCGTCGTTGCCCGCGACTCGAGCGCGCGGTGCGCCGCGGCCGCGTCGGCAAGCGGATACGACTGCCGCACGTCGGCCTTCACCGCGCCCTTGCGCACCATCGCGAACAGGCGCGCGGACATCTCGAGCAGATCGGAGCGCTTCGCCGCGTAGGTGAACAGCGTCGGCCGCGTCGCGTACAGCGAGCCCTTCTGCGCGAGCAGGCCGATGTTGAACGCCGCGACCGGACCCGACGCGCTGCCGAAGCTCACGAACAGGCCCCGCGGCTGCAGGCAGTCGAGCGAGGCCGGAAACGTGTCCTTGCCGACGGAATCGTAGACGACCGGCACGCCCTTCCCGCCGGTCAGCTCCTTCACGCGCGCGACGAAGTCCTCCCGCGAGTACACGATCGTCTCCGCGCACCCGTGCTCGCGCGCGAGCTTCGCCTTCGCGTCGGTGGACGCGGTGCCGATCATGCGCACACCGAGCGCCTTCGCCCACTGGCAGGCAATCAGCCCCACGCCGCCGGCCGCGGCATGGAACAGGATCGTCTCGCCGCCCTTCAGCTCGAACGTGCGGTGGAACAGGTATTCGACGGTCAGGCCCTTCAGCATCAGCGCCGCGGCATCGCGGTCGGCAACGTCGTCGGGCAGCGGCACGAGCCGATCGGCAGGCAGGTTGCGCGCCTCGCTGTAGGAGCCCGGCGCGCCGCCGCAGTAGGCGACGCGCTGGCCGACGACCAGACCCAGCGCTTCGGTGCCTGGACCGAGCGCCTCGATCACGCCCGCCGCCTCGCTGCCGAGGCCGGAGGGCAGGGTCAGCGGGTACTGCCCGCTGCGGTGGTACGTGTCGATGTAATTGACGCCGATCGCGGTGTGGCGCACGCGCGCCTCACCTTGTGCGGGCGCGCCCAGCGGGACTTCCTCGAATTGCATGGCCTCCGGCGCGCCGGTGGCGTGGATGCGAATGGCCCGGGTCATGGCAGGACTCCTTCGTGGTTCAGGATGCCAGCGCGCGGAACGTCGCGAAGCCCGCCGCCGTGAGCAGCAGCGAGCCGGCGAGATGCGCAGCGGCGAGCAGAAACGCGGCGCCGTGGTCGCCGCGCATGGCGAGCTCGACGACTTCCGCCGAGTAGGTCGAGAACGTGGTGAGCCCGCCGAGCAGGCCGGTCACCGTGAACAGCCGCCACTCGTGCGCGAGGTCGCCACGCGCGAGGAAGAACGCGATCGCGACGCCGACGAGGTAGCCGCCGATCAGGTTGGCGGCAAGCGTGCCGAGCGGGAACGAGGGCGCCTTCGGATTGAGCCAGGCAGAAAGGCCCCAGCGCAACCACGCGCCGACGGCGGCGCCGATCCCAACGGCAGCGAACTGGCCGATCATGCGAGCGATTCTACGGCAGCGGGGAAAGAGGGTCAGGAAACGAGCGAGGGTCAGACCCTCATTGCCCTGGAGACGACGGGCAATGAGGGTCTGACCCTGCGGTCTAGCGAACGAACTGGTCGACGAAGTCCGCCCCCAGCCCCACCGCCTCGTAGTGCCGGCGGCACATGTCGATCTTGCTCCACACGTCCTCGTAGCCGACCTGCGCGCCGACCTCGTCGAGGTAGATCATCGCGCCGAGAATGTTGAAGAACGTGATCATCTCGGGGCAGTCGGCAGGCACGGTCAGCGTGTGGATCTCGCCCGGCGGCTCGTAGACGAAGCTGCCCTCCTCCGCGGTCCACTCGTGCTCGAGGTACTTCCACCTTCCCTTGATCACGTATCCGACGACCGCCATCGGGTGCCGATGGCGGTGCAGCACGCCGCTCTTCCTCACGCGCAGCAGGTTGCACCAGCCGCCGGTCACGGTGTTGAGCAGCAGCGGGCGAAACCACACGTCGCGCGCCTGCGGCACCCACACGCGCTCGTCGGCGGGAATAGCGGCTACGGCGATCTCCGGCTGGATGCCTGTCGTGGGCAGGACGGGCGGTGCGTTCATCGGTCGACCTCTGCGATCATGCCGTCAGCTTGCACTCGGCCGCGAGGGCGGCCAACTCCGCGCTCGCGTCGTAGCGCTCGGGCCAGTCCCGCCGCGCGCGGCGATACCAGTAGCGCGCGTTGTCGACGTCGCCCTCCATCGCGTGGACGATGCCGTGCGCCCAGCAGCCGAGCGCACTCTCGTCTTGCTGCACCTGTGCGTGCGCGCGCTGCCAGTCCCCGTTCCCGAGGTGCCGCAGCGCCGCTGCCAGCGGCATGTCGGCCTCCTCAGGCAACGTGCCAGCCGCCGTCGACCGCGAGCACGGCCCCGGTGACGAACGCCGCGGCCGGCGAGACGAGGAACGCAATGGCCGCCGCGACGTCGGCAGGCTGCCCCCAGCGGTTGAGCGGCGTGCGCGCGAGGATCGGCGCGCTGCGCGCCGGGTCGTCCCACACCGGCTTGGTGAGCGGCGTCTGGATCCAGCCGGGGGCAACTGCGTTCACGCGGATGCCTTCCGCGGCGTAGGCCACCGCGAGCGAGCGCGTCAACTGGACCACGCCGCCCTTGCTCGACGCGTAACCGGGCGCGTGCGGCGCGCCGAAGAACGAGTACATCGACGCGATGTTGACGATCGCGCCCTTGCCCTGGGCGAGTCGCGGGCGCGCATGCGCGCAGCAGCGCATCGTGCCGGTCAGGTTCACCGCGATCGTCTTCTCGAATTCCGCCGGTTCGTGCTCGACGCCGCGGCGAATGATCCCGGCGCAGTTGACCAGCACGTCGAGCCGCGGCAGTTCGCCGACCAGGCGGCGCACCGCAGCGTCGTCGCACACGTCGAGCGCGACGGCGTCGCGACAGCGGAAGCCCGGGGAACTCCGCGCCGCGTCCGCCTCGGCCTGCGTCGCGCCGGTCACGGTGACCACCGCGCCAAGCGACGCGAGCGCATCGGCCACTCCTGCGCCGATGCCGCTGGTGCCGCCGGTCACCAGCGCCACGCGGCCGGCCAGCATGTCCGCGCGAAACGTGTCCGTGATCATCGCTTCAACTCCCCGAATGCCGTGGCGAACTCGCGCGCCACCTTCGCGACATCCTGCGCATCGGCGCCAGGCTTGTAGAGGCTCGATCCGGTGCCGAACCCCGACGCACCGGCGGCCCAGTAATCGGCCATGTTGTCCGGCCGGATGCCGCCCACGGCGAACACCAGCGTCTCCTTCGGCAGCACCGCGCGCCACGCCTTCAGCGCGACGGGCGGCAGCGCCTCGGCCGGGAACATCTTGAGAGCGTCGGCGCCGGCGGCCAGCGCCGCGAACGCCTCGGTGGGCGTGGCGACACCGGGGCAACACACCATGCCCAGCCGCTTCGCTTCGCGCACGATGGCCAGGTCCGAGTGCGGCATGACGACGATGCGCCCGCCTGCCGCGTGCACGCGCGCCACGTCGGCCACGTCGATCACCGTGCCGGCGCCGACGAGACAGCGCTCGCCGAAGCGCCGCGCCATGCGACCGATGCTGTCGAACGCGCGCGGCGAGTTGAGCGGCACCTCGAGCACGCGAAAGCCGGCGTCGACGAGCGCGTCGCCGACGGCGTCGACTTCCCCGGGCGTGATGCCGCGCAGCACCGCGATGAGCGGCAGCGGCACGAGGTAGGGCGAGAGCGGATTCATGCGGTCTGCTCGAGCTTCCAGCCCGCGTGGCGGGCAATGCGGACCAGCCCGCGCACGGCGGCGTCGGGCGGGCCCGGTTCTGCGGCGATGCCGGCCAGCGCCAGCGCGGCGCGATAGCGCGCCACCAGCGCATCGGCGCCGATGACGCGCACGCGCTCGCAGGACAAGCCCCGCGCGCGCGCCCACTCCCGCGCGTGACGGATCTCGTGGCCGATCAGCAGCCCCGAAAGCCAGTCGGCGACGTCGTGCCCATCGAGCGCGCCGGTAAGTGCCAGCGTGCGCGCGCCAAACGCGAGATGCGACAGCGCGCCGTCGCGCAGGCCCTGCGTGACGCCGCGCTCGAACGCGTGGCCCGGCGTCGCGATCGCCGCCGTTGCCTGCGCCAGGCGGCCGAGGATGCTGTGGGCCAGCAGCACGGCGTAGAGCTCGCCGGTCATGAACGTCGCGAAGCCCCGCAGCAGCCGTCCTTCGACGTGCGCCCACTTGCTGTGCGTGCCCGGGAGCACCGCGAGCACGGTCTCGTCGTCGCCGACGGAGCCCGCGAGCTGCGTCTCCTCGCCGCGCATCACGTCGGGCAGCCCATCGTCGCCACGGGCGAGAAGACCCGGCACGACCACCAGCTCGCCGCCAGGCGTGGTCACGAGGCGCCGGGCGAGATCGTCGATCGATGCCGGGCACTCGACGTACGGCGCCTCGACCCAGCCCTGGCGACTGCCGATCATTCCGGAGGCAAGGCGGCGCACTTCGAGCTCGCGCCAGTCGCCGAGCAATGCGTCGAGTGCCTCCGCGAAGCGGGCATCGCGCACGGCCTGAATGCCGAGCGGGGCCTCGCGCGTGTCGAGAACCCGGCCGTCGCGCCCGACCAGCGCAGCGCGCGCCGTGGTCGTGCCCCAGTCGACGGCAATGAGCGCGGCGGCGTCCATCCGCGCATTCTGGCACGACCGCCATCCGGCCCCTCGACCGGGTC
>Ga0209391_10000949_pt1 | contig 14697 bp, 15 predicted proteins | sample PPLLak3March2015_FD_187246 | JGI IMG/M metagenome (GOLD analysis project Ga0209391, IMG submission 187246) | Freshwater sediment microbial communities from Prairie Pothole Lake near Jamestown, North Dakota, USA - PPLs Lake P7 Core (1) Depth... | ecosystem: Environmental > Aquatic > Freshwater >... | reverse complement strand
GACGGGCTGGATGGGGGTCGAGGAGGCCATGAGGTGCAGACCGAGTCCCGCGGCCTCGCGGCGAAAATGCGCGACATGGCCGAGGACGCGCTCACGCCGCCACGGCTCATCCTCGAGCACGCGCAGCGATTCCCGGGTCGCCGCGGCGACGGCGGGGGGGAGCGCCGTCGTGTACATATAAGTGCGCCCGGTCTGCAGCAGCGTCTCGACGAGTACCGCCGACCCGGCGACGAAGGCGCCGAAGGTACCGAGCGCCTTGCCGAGCGTGCCCATCAGGATCGGTGCGTCGTCCGCGTCGAGACAGGCCGCCTCGAGCGACCCGCGCCCGGTCGGGCCCAGCACGCCGACACCGTGGGCGTCGTCCACGAACAGCCACGCGCCGCGCGTCCGGGCTGCGCCGGCGAGCGCGCGCAGCGGCGCCACGTCGCCGTCCATGCTGAACACGCCGTCGGTGGCGACCAGGGTGCGGCCGCCGCGGTCGTCCCGCGCGAGGCGCGCGGCCAGTGCATCCGCGTCCGCGTGCGGATAGCGCGAGAAGCGCGCGCCGCTCGCGAGCCCTGCGTCGAGCAGCGAGGCGTGGTTGAGGCGATCCATGAAGACCCGGTCGCCGCGCCCGAGCAACGCGGTCACCACGGCGAGGTTGGCCATGTACCCGGTGGAGAACAGCAGCGCGCGCTCCCGGCCGGTGAAGGCCGCGAGTTCCTCCTCGAGCGCGTGGTGCTCGCGGCAGTGGCCGCTCACGAGGTGCGACGCTCCGCTGCCCACGCCCCACTCGCGTGCCGCGGCCGCGAAGGCTTCGGCCACGCGGGAGTGGCCGGCGAGGCCGAGGTAGTCGTTGCTGCAGAAAGCGAGCAGGTTCTCTCCCGCCACGCGGGTGCGCACTCCGGCGGCGTCACGCGACTCCACCGCGCGCCGTCGCCGCAGGCGCCCGGCCGCGGCGACCCGGGCGAGGCCCGCCTCCAGCGAGGCCGCGAGCAGATCCATGCCGGGGACGGCCGGGCTCAGGCGCGAAGCGTCGTGGCGGCCGCGACTGCCGGTCCGGCGACGGATTCCGCGCCACCCTCGGCGACGAGGCCAAGTCGTGCGAACAGCTCCTCGTCGCGGCTGCGCCCCGGGTTGGGCGTGGTCAGCAGCTTCTCGCCGTGGAAGATCGAATTGGCGCCGGCCAGGAAGCACAGCGCCTGCACGGCGTCGCTCATGTCGGTGCGGCCCGCCGACAGCCGCAGGTAGGACTTCGGCATCAACAGCCGCGCGGTGGCGAGGGTGCGCACGAGATCGAGCGGATCGAGCGGCGGCAGGCCGTGCAGCGGCGTGCCCTCGACCTGCACGAGCTGGTTGATGGGCACGCTCTCGGGGTGCTGCGGCAGGGTCGCGAGCGTGTGCAGCAGCTGCACGCGGTCGAGCTCGGACTCGCCCAGGCCGAGGATGCCGCCGCAGCACACGGCGAGTCCCGCGTCGCGCACCGCCTGCAGCGTGTCGAGCCGGTCCTGGTAGGTGCGCGTGGTGATGATCTCTCCGTAGAAGGCCTCGGAGGTGTCGAGGTTGTGGTTGTAGTAGTCGAGGCCGGCGTCCTTGAGATCGCGTGCCTGCTCCGGGGTGAGCATGCCGAGCGTGGCGCAGGTCTCGAGCCCGAGGGCACTCACCTCGCGCACCATGGCCTTGACCTGCTCGAGCTGTCTCGGCTTGGGATTGCGCCAGGCCGCGCCCATGCAGAAGCGGGTCGCGCCGTTGCCCTTCGCGGCCCGCGCCGCCTCGAGCACCGGGCCGAGGTCGAGCAGTTCCTCGCGTCCGACGCCCGTCTCGTAGCGCACGCTCTGCGGGCAGTAGGCGCAGTCCTCCGGGCAGGCGCCGGTCTTGATCGACAGCAGCGTGCTCACCTGCACCCGGTTCGGGTCGAAGCCCAGGCGATGCACGCGCTGGGCGTGGAACACGAGGTCGTTCAAGGGCAGGGCGAACAGCGCGCGCACCTCCTCGAGCGACCAGTCGTTGCGCACGGTACCGAGTCGGTCGAGATCGGGTGCGGTCATGCTGAATCCTGCGAAAAACGCCTGAAATGCGCGTGGCGGGGACGGCCGGCCGGACGGAAGCTCGGCCCGAAGCAGCCGGCGGCAGTTTCGAAGCGGGTCCGTCGGCTGTCAACCAGCCATGCCTCAATGGGTTGACACTAAGCTCGACTGGCTCGGCGGCCTGCTGCTTCCGCCGCGCTGCGTGTTGTGCGGCGATCGCGGCCAGGTGCCCTGTCTCGACCTGTGCCGCGCCTGCGAAGCGGGCCTGCCGGTGCCGGGCCAGCCGTTCACCCACGAGTCCGGGCCCCTCCGAAGCTGCTTCGCGCCCTTCGGCTATGGGTATCCGATGGACCACCTGGTGCGGGCGCTCAAGTACCGCGGGCAGCTCGCGGTCGGACGGGTGCTCGGCACGCTCCTCGCCGGGCGACTCGAGGCCCTGGGGCTGCACGCCGGCGTCGACGTCGTGCTGCCCGTGCCGCTGCATCCGGCCCGCCACGGCGAGCGCGGTTTCAATCAGTCCGCCGAGATCGGACGCTGGGTCGCGCGCCGACTGCAACTGCGCGTCGATCCGCGCCTCGCGGTCCGACGCCGCGACACCCGGCCACAGGTCGGCCTGGCAGTGGAGCACCGCCACCACAACCTCGCGGGAGCCTTCGCCGCCTCGACGGCAGCGCGAGGGCTCAGGATCGCGGTGCTGGACGACGTGACGACGACGGGACGCACGCTGCAGGAACTCGCAGGAGTGCTGATGGCAGCGGGCGCGGTGTCGGTGGACGCCTGGTGCGTCGCGCGCGCGGACCTGCGCACGGCGGCGCCGGCCGAGAGATTGCGGGCCGCGGAGCCCGCCTGACCGGTCTGCTATCCTTCGGCCGGTCGCGCAGGGGGATCGGACGCCTGGTTCCGGATCCGCGCTGCCGCGGCCCAGTCGTCGAGGTATCCCGGTCATTCGCCATGAAGCGAGTCGTCAGCCTTGCAGTCTTTCTCGCCGCCCTGTGGTGGCTGCTGTCTGGCCAGACCAAGCCCCTGCTGCTTGGCTTTGGCGTCGTGAGCGTCGCGCTGGTGGTGTGGTTGGCCCGTCGAATGGAACTCGTCGATCACGAGAGCCACCCTGTCCACCTGTCGGGCCCGTTGACCCGGTTCTGGGCCGTCCTGCTGCGCGAGATCACGGTCTCCAACGTCGACGTGGTGCGGGCCATCCTCTCGCCCCGGCTGCCCATCCAGCCGCATTTCCTGCGGGTGCGTACCCGCCAGTCGACCGACCTCGGGAAGGTCATCCTCGCCAACTCGATCACCCTCACACCCGGCACGGTGACGGTGGACGTGCAGGGGGATGAGCTGCTGGTCCACGCGCTCACGGAAGCGAGCGGACGGGCGGTCGAGGAGGGCCAGCTCGATCGCGCAGTGCCCCTCGACTGCGAGGCCCGCGCCTGATGCTGCTCGCGGCCGGTGTCGCGATCCTGGTGGCGATGGGCCTGGCGCTGCTCAGGACCCTGCTCGGGCCGACGATCTGGGACAGGATCCTGGCGGTCAACAGCTTCGGCACGAAGACGGTGCTGCTGATCGCACTGATCGGCGCGTTCGCAGGCCGCACCGACTACCTCGACGTGGCGCTGCTCTACGCGCTCATCAATTTCCTCGGCACCGTCGCACTGATGAAGTACATCGAGACTGCGCCGCCCGACGACGCGCCCGGGGAGCGCAACTGATGGACTGGGGTGCGATCGCCAGCGGAATGCTGCTCGGGGCCGGCGCGCTGCTGCTGATCGTCGGCGGCATCGGCATCAACCGCTTCCCGCATTTCTACAGCCGGCTGCACGCCGCGGGCGTGATCGACACGCTGGGCGCCGCGCTGGTGCTCGCCGGGCTCGCGCCGGTCTTCGGCATGACCCTGGGCACGCTGAAGCTGGCCCTGGTCCTCGTCTTCCTGCTCTTCACGAGCCCCACGGCCTGTCACGCCCTCGCGCGGTCGGCCCACCTGAGCGGCCTCCGGGAACCCCGGTCGGCGCAGGAGCCGCCGTCATCGCAGAACTGATCGACATCCTGCTGCTCGGGTTCCTCGTGATCACGGCCCTGTACGTCGCGCTGAGCCGCGACCTGCTCGCCGTGATCATGGTGTTCAGCGCCAACAGCCTGCTCGCGGCCGGCATGTTCATGGTGATGGATGCGCCGGACGTCGGCTTCACGGAGGCGGCGGTCGGCGCGGGCGTGTCGACCATCCTGATGCTGCTCGCGCTGCGCTACTGCGCGCGCCACGAGCGACCGGGCCGCCCCCAGTGGCTGCCGCTCGCGGTGGTCGCCCTCACCGGCGCGGTGCTGGTCTGGGGCACGATGGACCTGCCGCCGGTCGGCGAGCCCGGGAACCCGATCCACCTGCACGTGGCGCCGCGCTACCTGCAGGAATCCGGACAGGAGATCGGCATTCCCAACGTCGTCACCAGCGTGCTCGCGAGCTACCGCGGCTTCGACACGCTCGGCGAGGTGATCGTCGTGTTCACCGCGGGCCTCGGCGTGTGGCTGCTGATCGGCGCGCGCCGGCGGGACGAGGAGCAGTAGATGCGCGACGTCGTGATCCTGCGGGTGGTCGCCAAGTTCCTGATCCCGGTGATCATGCTGTTCGCGCTGTACGTGCAGTTCCACGGCGAGCTCGGCCCGGGCGGTGCCTTCCAGGCCGGCGTGATCCTCGCCTCGGCGGTGATCCTGCACATGCTGGTGTTCGGGCTCGAGACCACGCGGCGCGTGGTGCCCGTGGCGTGGCTGCGGGCCGGCGCGGTGCTCGGCGCACTGCTCTATGGCGGCACCGGGGTCGCCGCGCTGGTGGGCGGCGGCAACTACCTCGACTACGACGCGCTTGCGGCCGATCCGGTCGCCGGCCAGCACCTCGGCATCATCCTGATCGAGCTCGGCGTGGGCCTCACGGTGGCCTCGACCATGGTGCTGCTGGTCTTCACGTTCGCCGAGCGGACGCGCCGATGACGCTCACCATCGGCCTCTACAACTACTGGATGGTCATCACCCTGATGATGATCGGCCTGTACACGATGATCTCGCGCGGCCACCTGGTGAAGAAGCTGGTGGGGCTCAACATCTTCCAGGCGGCGGTGTTCCTCCTGTACATCAGCATGGGCTTCGTGCGCGATGCGGCACCCCCGATACTCGAGCCGGGCGTCGAGCGCTACTCCAATCCGCTGCCGAGCGTGCTGATACTCACCGCCATCGTCGTGGGCGTGGCCACGACCGCGCTCGGCCTGGCGCTGGTGCTGCGCATCCGCGAGGCCTACGGCACGGTCGAAGAGGACGAGCTGCACCGCCTGGACAACGAATTCTGAGCATGGAGCACCTTCAAGTCCTGGTGGTGGTGATCCCGCTGCTGGCGGCGCCGCTGTGTGCGCTGCTGCCGGGGAGACGCGTGCCGTGGCTGCTGGCCACGACGGTGTCCTGGATAGTGCTCTGGGCCTCTGCACTGCTGGCGCTCGAGGTCCGCGAGGCCGGAGTGCTCACCTACGAGCTCGGCGGCTGGGCCGCCCCCTGGGGCATCGAGTACCGCCTCGACGCCGCGAGCGCGCTGGTGCAGCTGCTGATCGGCGTGGTGGCAGCGGTCGTGCTGCCCTTCGCGGGCACCAGCGCCGCGCTCGAGATCGCCCCGGAGCGGCAGGGCGGCTTCTACGCGGCGCTGCTGCTGCTCGTCGCGGGGCTGCTCGGCATCACCGCGACGGGCGACGCGTTCAACGTGTTCGTGTTCCTCGAGATCTCCTCGCTGTCCACGTACCTGCTGATCGCGCTGGGCCGCGACCGGCGCGCGCTCACGGCTTCGTTCCGCTACCTGATCATGGGCACGCTCGGCGCGACCTTCTACCTGATCGGCGTCGGGCTCCTCTACGCGATGACCGGCACGCTCAACATGGCGGACCTCGCGGAGCGGCTGCCGGCGGTGGCCGATACGCGCACCGTGCACACGGCGGTCGCGTTCCTCGTCGTCGGCATCTGTCTGAAGATCGCGCTGTTCCCGCTGCACCTGTGGCTGCCGAACGCCTACGCTTACGCACCCTCGGCGGTGGGCGCGCTGATTGCGGCCACCTCGACCAAGGTGGCGGTGTACCTGCTGATCCGCATCGTCTACACGGTGCTCGGCGTGGACTTCGCCTTCGGGCAGCTCGCCATGTCCTCCGTGCTGCTGGCGCTCGCCGTGCTCGGCATGCTCACCGCCTCCGCGGTGGCGGTGAACCAGCCCGACGCGCGCCGCATGCTCGCCTACTCGAGCGTGGCGCAGGTCGGCTACATGGTGCTCGGCCTGTCGCTCGCCTCGGTGGCCGGGCTCACGGCGGCCCTGCTGCACCTGATGAACCACGCGCTCATGAAGGGCGCGCTGTTCCTGGCGATGGGCTGCGTCGCCTACCGGCTCGGCGGAACCCGCGTGTCCGACCTCGCCGGCCTCGGGCGCGCGATGCCCTGGACCATGGCGGCCTTCGTGGCCGGCGGGCTCAGCCTGATCGGCGTGCCCCTCACCGTCGGCTTCGTCAGCAAGTGGTACCTCGTGCTCGCGGCACTCGAGCAGGGCCTGTGGCCGCTGGTGATTGCGGTGGTGGCGAGTTCGCTGCTCGCGGTCGCCTACGTCTGGCGCGTGGTCGAGATCGCGTACTTCCGCGGGCCCGCGCGAGACGGCGTCCGCGAGGCGCCGTGGTCGCTGCTCCTGCCGACCTGGGTGCTCGTGCTGGCGAACTTCTGGCTCGGCGTGGACACCCGCGTCACGGTCGGGCTGGCCACGCAGGCGGCACAGGCACTGATCGGGGCCGCGCCGTGAGCACCGCCACCGCGCTGCAACTGTGCCTGCTGGTGCCGCTGCTCGGGGCCGCAGGCATCGTCGCCGCCCGCCGGCGACCCAACCTGCGCGAGTCGATCACGCTGCTCACGGCGGCGACGCTGCTCGGCTGCGTGCTCGCTGTGCTGGCGGGGTTCCTCCATGGCGACGTGCCGACGGTGCTGCTCGCCGAGCCGGTGCCCGGCCTGCCGATCTCGCTGCGGCCCGAGCCCCTCGGCGTGTTGTTCGCCCTGCTCGCGAGCGGGCTGTGGCTGGTCACGTCGGTGTACTCGATCGGCTACATGCGTGCCAAGCGCGAGTCCCACCAGACGCGCTTCTACCTGTGCTTCGCCATCGCGCTCTTCGGCGTCATGGGCGTGGCGTTCGCGGCGAACCTGCTCACGCTGTTCGTCTTCTACGAGGTGCTGACGCTCTCGACCTACCCGCTGGTGGCGCACGCCGGCACGCCCGAGGCCGTGCGCGGCGCGCGCACCTACCTCGGCATCCTGCTGGCGACGTCCATCGGGCTGTTCCTGCCGGCCATCATCTGGACCTACTCGCTCGCCGGCACGCTCGAGTTCACGCCGGGCGGGGTACTCGAGGGCCGCGTCGGCGACGCCGGGGCCGCGCTGCTGCTCGGCCTGTTCGTGCTTGGCATCGGCAAGGCGGCCGTCATGCCCGTGCACCGCTGGCTGCCCGCGGCCATGGTGGCGCCCACGCCGGTGTCGGCGCTGCTGCACGCCGTGGCGGTGGTCAAGGCCGGCGTGTTCACCATCACCAAGGTCGTGATCTACATCTTCGGGCTCGACTTCCTGGCCGGTGTGCCGGCCGAGCGCCTGCTCGTGTACCTCGCCGGCTTCACGGTGATCGCGGCCTCGGTGGTCGCGCTGCGCCAGGACAACCTCAAGCGCCTGCTCGCCTACTCGACGGTCGGGCAGCTCTCCTACGTGGTGATCGCCGCCATGGTGCTGACGCCGCTCGCCGAGATCGGCGCGGCCCTCCACATGGTGGCGCACGGGCTCGCGAAGATCACGCTGTTCTTCACGGCGGGAGCGATCTACGTCGCCTCGGGCAAGACGCGCGTGTCCGAGCTCGACGGCATCGGCCGGCGCATGCCGTGGACCATGGCGGCCTTCGCGGTCGGTGCGCTCAGCATGGTGGGCGTGCCGCCGACGGCCGGCTTCGTCTCGAAGTGGTACATCATCGCGGGCTCGTTCCAGAACGACCTCTATTTCGTGCTGGTGGTGCTCACGCTCTCGACGGGCCTCAACGCCGCGTACTTCCTGCCGTTGATCCACCGCGCGTTCTTCCGCAGCGAGACCGTGGCGCCGAAGTACGACCACGGCGAGGCGCCCTGGCCGATGGTGGCCGCGCTGGTGCTGACGGCCGCCCTCACCGTGGCGTTCTTCGTGTTCAACGGGCCGGTCGTGGACCTCGAAAAGTCGATCGTGGGGAAGTCATGAGTTCCGACGAGCGTCCTCGCGTGACGCCGCTGCCCCCGGCCGGGGCAAGCTGGCTCGACCGGCCCGGCACCATTCGGGTGCTGTGGATCGCGTTCATCGCGGTGCTGGCCATCACGGTGGCGGCCGAGCTGCTCGTGCACCTGCACCCGCGCTTCCGCCTCGAGCGCTGGTTCGGCTTCCACGCCGCCTGGGGATTCCTGAGCTGCGTCGCCATGGTGCTGTTCGCCAACCTGCTCGGCATCTTCCTGAGGCGGCCGGACGACTACTACGCGCAACGACCGGAGTGGCCGGACGGCGAGGAGCGGAGCGGTGATTGAACTCGCCTTCCCGCCCGCGTTCATCCTGATCATCGGCGCGCTGCTGATCGCGGTGGCGCGCCCGGCGCTGCGGCCGGTGATCGTGCTGCTCACGCCGCTCGTGACGCTGTGGGCGATCTGGCGGCTGCCGGACGGCGTGCTGCTCACCACTCAGTTCCTCGGCTACCCGATCGAGCTCGTGGAGGCGGGGAAGCTGCGGCGACTGTTCGCGACCGTGTTCGCGATCATGGCCTTCGCGGGCGGACTGTTCGGCCTGAAGCAGGCGCGCTGGACCGAGCTCGCCGCCGCGTACGCCTATGCGGCAGGCGCCGTCGGCGTCGCCTTCGCCGGCGACCTGATCACCATGTTCCTGTTCTGGGAGTTCATGGCGATCTTCTCGACGGTGGTCGTCTGGTGCGGCGGCACCGAGGGTGCGCGCCGGGCCGGCGTGCGCTACGCCATCATGCACCTCGTCGGCGGCGTGGTCCTCAAGATCGGCATCGAGGGGGTCATGATCCACACCGGGTCCGTGGACATCCGGCCGCTGGACCTCGACACCTTCGACGCCTGGGTCGTGCTCGCGGGCGTGCTCATCAATGCCGCCGCGCCGCCGGTGAGCCAGTGGCTGAGCGACGCCTACCCCGAGTCGAGTCCCACGGGCGGGGTGTTCCTCTCCGCCTTCACGACCAAGACCGCGGTGCTGGCGCTGATCCTGCTGTTCCCCGGGGCCGAGGTGCTGGTGTGGATCGGCCTGTACATGGTGTTCTACGGGATCATCTACGCGCTGCTCGAGAACGACATGCGGCGCATCCTCTCGTACTCCATCGTCAACCAGGTGGGGTTCATGGTCTGCGGCGTCGGCATCGGTACGCAGATGGCGCTGAACGGCGCGGCCGCGCACGCCTTCGTGCACATCATCTACAAGGCGCTGCTGTTCATGAGCGCGGGCGCGGTGATGTACCAGACCGGCCGCCGCAAGTGCACCGACATCGGCGGCCTCTACCGGTCCATGCCGCTCACCATGACCTGCGGCATGATCGGCGCGCTGTCCATCTCGGCCTTCCCGCTCACCTCGGGCTTCATAGCCAAGTCGCTGATCAGCGAGGCGGCCGGGCAGCAGGGCCTCGAGCTCGTCTGGCTGCTGCTCACCGCGGCCTCCGCCGGCGTGTTCCTGCACGCGGGCATCAAGTTCCCGTGGTTCGTGTTCTTCCACCGCGACTCCGGCCTGCGCCCGGCCGATCCGCCGTGGAACATGCGCGCCGCGATGCTGCTGTTCTCGGCCGCCTGCATCGTGCTCGGCTGCTTCCCGGCCCTTCTCTATCCGCTGCTGCCGTACCCGGTGGACTACGTGCCCTACACCGCGGCCCACGTCGTCACGCAGCTGCAGCTGCTGATGTTCGCGGGCCTCGCGTTCTTCGTCATGCTGTCGCAGATGGAGCGGATGCTGACCATCACGCTCGACTTCGACTGGTTCTACCGGGTGCTGCTGGTGCGGGTGGCGAAGGTCGTGGAGAGGACATGGAGCTGGCTGCTCGAGCTGCTGCGCCAACTGCGGCGCGACCTCGGCACCGTGCTCGGGCCGCGCTTCGAGGCCTGGTTCCTGCCGCACGGGCGGCTGGCGCAGACCTGGCCCACGGGCAGCATGACGCTGTGGGTCACGGTCATCCTGGTGCTGCTGGTGGTGCTGGCGCAGCGCGACACTCTGCCCTGAGGCCGGTAGACCGCCGGACCCGCCGGCACGCGCTCAGTGGTTGAACAGGTAGTCGAGCGCGATTCCCGCGAATACTGCGAGCCCGAAGAGATTGTTGTTCAGGAAGGCGCGGAAGCAGGCCGTTGGCTCGCGATGGTGGATCAGCACCTGCTGGCGGACGGCCAGCACCGCCGCCGTGAGCAGCCCGGCCCAGTACCACCGCCCGAGCGACTCCATCCAGCCGACGAGCGCCAGCCCGCCGAGCGCGCCCGCCTGCAGCGCCGCGATCACGACGCGGTCCCAGCGACCGAACAGGATGGCCGAGGAGCGGATACCGATCACGAGGTCGTCCTCGCGATCCACCATGGCGTACATGGTGTCGTAGGCCGTGGTCCACAGCACCACCGACAGGAACAGCGCCCAGGCCTCGGGCGGCACCGAGCCCGTCTGCGCCGCGAACGCCATCGGCACCGACCACCCGAACGCGGCGCCGAGATAGGCCTGCGGCAGCGAGAAGAATCGCTTGAGGAACGGGTAGGTGACGGCCAGCACGCCGCCGATCAGGGCCAGCACCTGCGTCGGCCGGTTGAGCGGAATCACCAGTGCGAGCGCGATGAGCCCGAGCACCGCGAACAGGCCGAGCGCCTCCGCCGGCGACACGGACTGTCGCGCCAGCGGGCGATCGGCCGTGCGGCGCACGTGCGGGTCGAACTCGCGGTCGGCGAAGTCGTTCATGACGCAGCCCGCCGAGCGCATCACGAAGGTGCCGAGCACGAAGATGACGAACAACCGCTCGTCGGGGCGGCCGTCAGCCGAGAGCCACAGCGCCCACAGTACCGGCCAAAGAAGCAGCCAGATGCCGATCGGCCGGTCGAGTCGCATCAGCCGCGCGTACTCGCGCAGCCGCGATCGCGGCCCCTCGGCGCTCGATTTGCGGTTGACGTCTGTGGCGTTGCGCATGGGATCCGTGCCGGCCGAGTCAAACCTTGCCGAAGCGCTCGCCGTCCCTGACCCAGCGGCGCAGCAATGCGGCTATGTTGGCCCCTGGGCCGCGCAGCATCAAATCGGCCGCGCGCTGCACCCCGGGCAGCAGGTCGGAGTCGCGCACGAGGTCCGCCACGCGCAGCTGCATCAGGCCGGTCTGCCGCGTGCCGAGCAGCTCGCCCGGGCCGCGCAACTCGAGATCGCGCCGCGCCACCTCGAAGCCGTCGCTGGTGTCGCGCAGCACGCCGAGCCGCTCGCGCGCGATGGCGGTCAGCGGCGGCGCGTACAGCAGCACGCAGGTGCTCTCCACCGTGCCGCGGCCCACTCGGCCACGCAACTGGTGCAGTTGCGCGAGCCCCATGCGTTCGGCGTTCTCGATGATCATCAGGCTCGCGTTCGGCACGTCCACGCCCACCTCGATGACCGTGGTGGCGACCAGCAGGTCGAGCTGCCCGGCCTTGAACGCGTTCATCACGACGTCCTTGCGGTTGCCCGGCATGCGTCCGTGGACGAGCCCGATGCGCACCTCGGGCAGGGCGGCCGCGAGCGTGGCGGCGGTCTCTTCGGCGGCCTGATGGCGCAGCGTCTCGGACTCGTCGATCAGCGGGCAGACCCAGTACGCCTGGCGTCCCGCGCGGCAGGCCGCCTCGATGCGGGCCACGACCTCGTCCCGCCGCGCCTCCGGGAGCACCACGGTGCGAACCGGGGTGCGGCCGGGCGGCAGCTCGTCGATGACCGAGACGTCGAGGTCGGCGTAGGCCGTCATCGCCAGCGTGCGGGGGATGGGAGTCGCCGTCATGACCAGCTGGTGGGGGAATCGGCCGTCGGCCCGGCCCTTCTCGCGCAGCTGCACCCGCTGGTGAACGCCGAAGCGGTGCTGCTCGTCCACGATCATGAGCGCGAGCCGGTCGAAGGCCACGCCCTCCTGGAACAGCGCGTGCGTGCCGACGGCGACCTGCACGGCGCCCGCGGCGAGGTCCTGCGTCAGCGCCGTGCGCGCCCGGCCGGCGAGGCGACCCGTGAGCAGGCCCACGCGCACGCCGAGCGGGTCGAGCCAGCCCATGAAGTTGCGCGAGTGCTGCTCGGCGAGCAGCTCGGTGGGCGCCATCACGGCCGCCTGCGCGCCATGCTCGACGGCGCGCAGCGCGGCGAGCGCGGCCACGACCGTCTTGCCCGAGCCCACGTCCCCCTGCACCAGCCGCATCATCGGGTGCTCGCGGGCGAGGTCGGCCTGGATCTCGTCCCAGGCGCGGCGCTGCGCGCCGGTGAGACTGAACGGCAGTCGCTCGAGGCAGCGCTCGACCAGCCCGGTCCGCGGCGGCAGCGGCCAGGCGTCGTCGAGATCGGCGGCCTGGCGAAGCTGGCGCAGGCTGATCTGGTGCGCGAGCAGCTCCTCGAAGGCGAGGCGGCGCTGCGCGGGGTGCCGTCCCGCGTTCAACGCATCGATGTCGGCTTGCGGCGGCGGCCGGTGCACGGAGGCGAGCGCCACCTCGAGCGACGGCAGCCCGACCATGCCGAGCACTTCGGGCGTCACCCAGTCGCGCAGTCCGCCCCCTGGAAGCTGCGCGAGCGCGAGCGAGGTGAGTACCCGCATGCGGCCCTGCTGCACGCCCTCGGTGGTCGGGTAGACGGGCGTGAGGCCTTCCTCGGCGGGCGACGCTGCGCCGGGCGCGATCCTGTGGTACTCGGGATGGACGATCTCGAGGCCGGCCGGGCCGGGCCGCACTTCGCCGAAGCAGCGCAGTCGCGCGCCGCGCACGAGGGCCTCCTGCTGCGCGGCGCTGAAATAGAAGAATCGCAGCGTCAGGAAACCCGAGCCGTCGGCGATGCGGCAGAGCAGGGCGCGGCGACGCCGGAACACGACTTCCGCGAGCTGCACCTCGCCCTCGACCACGGCACGGTCGCCCGTGCGCAGGCTGCCGATGGGCACCACGCGCGTGCGGTCCTCGTAGCGCAGCGGCAGGTGGAACAGCACGTCCTGCACGGTGTGCAGGCCGAGCCGCTCGAGTGTCGCCGCGAGGGCCGCGCCCACGCCGCGCAGGCTGGTGACGGGCCGCTCGTCGAGCGGCGGCGCCCCGTTCACAAACGACTCACGACAGGCTCACGGTGACTCACGACGGCGTCGCGACGGAGTCACGGCGCGGGACGCAAATCCGCGGGTCACAGCGCGAGGATGGCGTCCATCTCGACCGCGGCGCCCTTCGGCAACGCCGCGACGCCGAGTGCAGCGCGAGCGGGATACGGCTGGCTGAAGTATTGCGCCATCACCCGGTTCACGAGCGCGAAGTGCGCGAGGTCGGTGAGGTACACCGTGAGCTTCACGACATGGGAGAGGTCGGCGCCGGAGGCCTCCGCCACCGCCTTGAGGTTCTCGAACACGCGCCGCACCTGCGCCTCCATGTCGCCGGTCACGAGTTCGCCAGTGGCCGGGTCGAGCGGGATCTGCCCGGACAGGTACACGGTGTCGCCGGCGCGGACCGCCTGCGAGTACGTGCCGATCGCCTGCGGGGCATGCGGGGTGTGGATGGGCGTGCGGTGCATGGGTGGTTTCCTTGGGTGTCAGGTCAGCGTCCGGGTCACCTTGAGCACCTCCGGCATGCCGCGGATCGCGCGGATCACGCGCGCGAGGTGGCGGCGGTCCTGCACCAGCAGTTCGAAGGTGAGCATGGAGGAATCGCTGTCGCGCTCCACGACGGAGACGCGGTCGATGTTGGTCTGGGTCGCGGCGATGGCGGAGGCGACGCGCGCCAGCACGCCCATGCGGTTCGTGACCTCGGCCTTGATCTCGACGTGGAAGTGTCGGTCCGTGGCCGCCTGCCAGGTGACCGTCACCCATTTTTCCGGCTGCTTGCGGAACGAGGCGAGGTTGCCGCAGGCCTCGCGGTGGATCACGACGCCGCGCCCGGTCGAGAGGTTGGCGAGGATCGGGTCGTTGGGGATGGGGAAGCAGCAGCGCGCGTAGCTCACCACCAGGCCCTCGGTGCCGGCGATCGCGAGCGGACCGGCGCCGCCGTCGGCCGGGGCGCCGGCCTCGCCCGGCAACAGCCGGCGCGCTACGAAGGGTGCCACGCGTTCGCCGAGGCCGATCTTCTCGAACAGCTCCTCGTCGCTGCGCAGGCCGAGATCGTGCACCACCGTCTCGAGCGCTTCGGCGGGCACCTTGCGGAGACCGAGCGAGAACTCCTCGAGCGCCTGGTTGAGCAGCCGCCGGCCGAGGTCCACCGCCTCCGAGCGCTTGAGGTTCTTCAGGTACTGGCGGATGGCGGCGCGCGCCTTGGCGGTGACGACGAAGTTCACCCACGACGGGTTCGGCGTCGCGCCCTTGGCGGTGATGATCTCGACCGTCTGGCCGTTGCGCAGCGGCGTCCTGAGCGGCACGAGCCGGCGGTCCACCTTGGCGGCCACGCAGCGGTTGCCGACATCCGTGTGCACGTCGTAGGCGAAATCGACGCAGGTCGAGCCG
>Ga0209391_10000948_pt1 | contig 14704 bp, 17 predicted proteins | sample PPLLak3March2015_FD_187246 | JGI IMG/M metagenome (GOLD analysis project Ga0209391, IMG submission 187246) | Freshwater sediment microbial communities from Prairie Pothole Lake near Jamestown, North Dakota, USA - PPLs Lake P7 Core (1) Depth... | ecosystem: Environmental > Aquatic > Freshwater >... | reverse complement strand
TGCTCGGCGGCGGGGTTTTCGAGAGTCACTCCGCGAGGATCTCGGAGAACTTCTCCGCTCCCTGAATCTCCAAAGTAGTCCATGGCCTGCCGGCATCCGCCAGCGCGCGGGACAGGGGCGAGGGAGTAAGATCCTCCCGCTCCGCATGGCGCAGGGCAGCCACCGTCGCCAGCGGATCGAGCCGGTTGAGCGGATACATGGCATAGCCCGCGCCGATGTCCACGCCGTCGCTGGCGCGCATTTCGAAATGCAGGTGCGCCGGATAATAGCCGTTCGAGGTGCCGACGGTGCCGATTTTCCCACCGCGCGGCACGAGTGCCCCGCGGGCCACGTCAATGCGGTCGAGATGCGCATACATCGAGTGCAGCGTGCGGCCATCCGGCGCGCCGTGGGCGATGACGACGAGTTTTCCCCAGCCAGGCGAGGGTTCGCCGGCATAGAGCACCAAGCCATCGGCGGTGGAAAACACCGGATCACCGAGATCCGTGTCCATGCCGCCGATGCCGTTGAGGTCGTCGCCGGTGTGGCGTCCACCACGTTTTTCGTTCATTTCCCAGAACTTCTGGGCGTTGTAAACGAGTCCGCCGTGCTCCGAGCCCAGCGGCGGATCAAAGCGCGTGGCCCGTGGGATTTGCGCGGTCTGCCATGCGGAAAGAAAATGAAAGCGATGATCCGGCGCGCCGCCATCCGGCATTCCCAAAGGCGCGTCCGCATCCTGGAAGCCGATGCGCTCGACGGGCGGCTTTTCACCCATGCGCCACAGCACCACGCCCACGATCCCCGCAGCGGCGGCAAGCGTGAGCAGCATCAGCAGATTGGAGGTGGACGTCCGCACGGCTGCAAGCCTGCAAAACACCACTCCAACAATCAAGCCGGCTGTCTCAGGCACCTTTTTGCGCTTGCGGGCCAGCGTCCCGGCCGGTGGAGTGACGCCCGATGACGCGCTTGTGGCAAATGCCCAAAGGATGGATCGCGGCCTGGCTGCTGCTCGCGCTTGGCTGCGCCCTGGCGACGGCGGCGTCCGCCCAGCAGGTGAAGGTGAATTTTGCGGACGGCTTTGATTTCCCGGTCGGCAAACCGAATGCCGACGGCTACTACAAGTCACGCGGCCTGCGTTTGCGCTCGCCCCAGCACTTTGGCGAGGACTGGAACGGCCGTGCCGGTGGCAACTCCGACATCGGGGATCCGGTCTATGCCATCGCGGATGGAGTTGTCACCTTCGCCCACAACGTCCGCGGCGGCTGGGGAAACGTGGTGCTCACCCGCCATGCCTATCGCGATCCCGCATCCGGCCAGGTGAAATACATCGACACCCTCAATGGCCACCTCGACCGCATGACGGTCAGGACCGGCCAGATCATCAAGCGCGGCGAGCAGATCGGCACCATTGGCACCAATTCCGGCATGTATCCCGCCCACCTCCATTTCGAGATCCGCTACAACATCCACATCGGCCTGCATCGCAACGTCGCCCCGGACACGCTCGAGCACTGGGCGGACCCCACCCAGTTCATCAACCGCTACCGCAAGCTCAACCGCGAGTGGCGGCCGGCGTCCATCCCCACCGGCACCTATCAGCCCTACGGCGGATACAAGGGGCTGTGACGCGGCGTTATTTTCCCGCGCCGAATGTCAGCTCCACTCCCCGGCGCTTCCACGCCTTGGTCACCTCCGTTTCGAGCTGTTCGAAAGTGCGCCCGTCCAACAGGGCTGCCAGCGCTTCCTCACCGGTGGTCCCGTCGCGCAGCGCCTTGAGGAATTGCTTGATGCGTTTGGCGTCGCCATCGCCATCCATCTGCAGGAAGTAATAGGTGATCAGCAACCCGGCCCCGTAATTCAACTGGGTTTTTTCCAGAAAACTCTGGTAACTCTGGAGCATGAAGGTTTTCAAGCCGGGCAGTTGGATCTCCGTGCCCAGCGCCCGGCCGCCATTGCCTTTCGAGCCGTATCCCGTGGCGTAGTCGATGATGTCCCGATGGTTGTTCCGCACGCTGTAAGCGCCGGAACGGTAGGGCGTCACGGCGATGTATTCGGCGATGCCCTCGGTGAACCAGCCCATGCCGCCCGGTTCGAAATAAGCCTCCGCCGTGAGCTGGTGAGTCAGTTCATGCGGAAGTGTCTTGCTGCTCTTGTCGCGGTCCAGCATGTAGCCGTCGCCCACCGGGCGGACCCCCAGGCTGGTGAGCGGCACCAGCACATGCGCATCCCTTCCTTGAAAAACCCCGGCGCTTGAGGGAGGGCCGCCGGCATCAACGTAATCATTGAATTTCTCGAACAGGCGGATCTGGAGTTTCCCATCGGTTCTTTTGCCGCCATCCAGGCCGATCGGCAGCGAGCGGCAGAACAAATAGGTGGCTTCGAACATCACGGCAAAGCCCTTGACCACCGTTTTTGAAAGCCGGACATCACTCGTATAGCGGTAGTTCGCACTTTCATAAATGAAGCGTTTCTTCTCCGCGTCCTCCTCGACGACGGTGATCTCCGGATCCTCCCCGTATTTGATGCGGTCAGGCCAGGGAGCGTCGAAACTCAATCCGGGTTCTTGCAAACCAGCCGGATCCTGCGTTGTCGCGGCCTTGCCGGCATCCCCCTCATTTTCCTGGCTTCGGGCGAATTCGGCATCCGCGGCGCAAAGCTTGGCAAGCGGGAAGGGCACCTTGCGGCCGTCCTTCAGTTCGAGAATGACCGACTCACCCTCCATGCCGAGCATCCGCGCCTCGATGCTGCGGTCCCGAAGATCCGTCCACGACCGCATTTCGCCCGCATGGGCAAATCCGGCGAGAAACAACACATGAATGAGCAGGCGCATGACGTGAATGGCTGAATTGATCACCGTCTATTCCCACCACCGCCGGGAGTCGAAGGAAATTTCTCACCGGCCGGCATTCCACGGCGGAAAAAGTTGGAAAAACCGGCATCGCATCCATGATGCCGCCGCGACCCATGGAACAACCTGAAGAAATCATGCCTGTGGCGGAAGCCGCCGAAAAGCCTCCCGCCCCGGGGTGGCGTGAGGATTTAACCGTGCTGATGAAGGTGCGGCTGAATTTCTTCGTGCTCATCACCGCCTTCTTCGGATTCCTGCTCGCCTCGCGCGGCGCGCCTTTCGACTGGATGAGGCTCGTGCACACCATTCTCGGCACGGCCGCCGCCGCTTTCGGTGCCTCTGCATTCAACCAGCTCATGGAGGTGGATCTGGACGCGCGGATGAAACGCACCGCAGACCGGCCGCTGCCATCGCGCCGGATGGACCCGTTGGTGGCCTTCGGCATCGGCTGGGTGCTCTCCGCCATCGGCATCATCCACCTCGCCGTGCAGGTGGGACACCTCGCCGCCTATCTCACCGCCACCACCATCGCGATCTATGTGTTTGTTTACACACCCCTCAAACGATTCAGCTCCACCAACACGCTGGTCGGAGCCATTCCCGGTGCCATCCCGCCGGTCATCGGCTGGGTCGGCGCCGGCGGCCACCTCGGCTGGGAGGCATGGTTTCTCTTCGGCCTGCTCTTCCTCTGGCAGTTGCCGCACTTCATCGCCATCAACTGGCTCTGCCGCGACGAGTATGAATCCGTGGGTTACAAAATGTGGTCCAACGGCGATCTAACAGGGCGCAAAAGCGGCGCGCTCTCCGCCATCTTCTGCCTGGTGCTCGCGGCATGGTCGCTGGTGCCCGCGCTGCTGGGTTTCGCCAACCTGCTGTGGACCATCGCCGGCCCCTTGCTCGCGCTCATCATGATGGCGCTGGCGCTGAAGTTCTCGCGCGACGGCGAGCGCGCCTCGGCCCGCCGGCTGTTTCTCTACACCTTGCTATACCTGCCGGCCTCGCTGCTGGTGCTGGCACTCGCATGGAAGGTCCGCCCATGAGTGCCGCCACCGATCTGATCGCCTCCACCCGGAGGCTTTGCGACGCGCTCGGGGATCTGACCTTCGCCGCGCCTGTGGCCTGTGTTTACCGTCCACTCCAATACGCGTGGCGGCCGCATCAGCGCTATCTGGAACGCTATGGGCGGGGCCCCAAGCGCGTGGTGTTTCTCGGCATGAATCCGGGCCCGTTCGGCATGGCGCAAACCGGCGTGCCGTTTGGCGAGGTGGCCGCCGTGCGCGATTGGCTGGAAATCCATGAACCGGTGGATAAACCCGCCGGCGAGCATCCCAAGCGGCCCGTCGAGGGTTTCAACTGCACACGCTCGGAAGTGAGCGGCCGCCGCCTGTGGGGATTGTTCGCGGAGCGCTTCGGCACGGCGGACGCCTTCTTCAAGGATCACTTCGTGCTCAACTACTGCCCGCTGGTGTGGATGAGCGCGACCGGCGCGAATCTAACACCCGACAAGCTGCCCGCCGCGGAAATGGCACCGGTGGAAGATGCCTGCCTCGCCCACCTCGCGGAAGTCATCGGCCTGCTCAAGCCTTCTTTCCTGATCGGCATCGGCGGCTTTGCCGAGCAACGCCTGCTCCGCGCTGCGGAAACAAGCGGCAGCAAGGCCGCCATCGGCCGCATCCTTCATCCATCGCCCGCATCTCCTGCCGCAAACCGCGGCTGGGCGGAGGCGGCGTCACGCCAACTCGCCGCACTCGGCATCTGGTGAACGCCGCTCACTTGAGCGTGCCACGCAGCTTGCGCACCAGCCGCGCATCATCCCTGCGGCCCTCCCCTTCCAGCGCCGCGACCAGATTGTTGAACAGTCGCAACAACACCGTGCCCGGGTCTGCGGACTGGCGCAGCACATTGCGCTCCGCCCGGCCGATCTCCGGATCTTCTAACAGAGATGCCTGGAGATGCAGCCGGCCGCGATCGAAGCAATCGACGATGATCGGATAACCGTCCTCGTAAATGCGGCAGAGGAAATGCCCGGGAAAGTTCACCGCCTCCACCACGAGCTCGAGACGCCGGGCGACGAGTTGGAAAATCAAGGCAAGGCCCAGCGGGTTGGAGCGGCCCTCGGCAATGGCCCATGCGAGATCCGAGTTGCGCGGATCTTCATACCCGGCCTCGTTTCCAACCAGCCTTCCCTCTTCAAACAGAAAAGCGCGCAAATCATTGGCGCTGCCGACACCGGCTTCATCCGCCTCCTCCGCCAACAGGTCGAGCGCGTCGGAGAGCGGCTGGCGCAACGAGACCCCATCGTGCAGGAAATCCGAAATCACGCGCAGCAGTGCCTCGAAGGCCTCCCAATCCTCGCGCAGCGCCGCGGCTCCACCGCTGGGTGCCAGCCACTCGTGCTCCAATGCCGCGCGCCGGGCCGGGCGCAGCAATACCACCAGCACCTCGCGTTCGCTGTCACTCAGCCCGCGCGGATGCGTGGCGAGAAACTCACTCAGATCCCCGCCGCCGCACAGCGCCAGCCGCCCGGCCACGCGCGCACGCACCTCGGGCGTCTCGTCATCGAGCAGCCGCAACAGGGCGGCCAGTTCCTCAGGCGCAGGCGGCGCCTCATGCAGCGGTGAACTCAAAACGGAATCGCAGGGTGAGATAACATCGGATGGTGCGCGATACTGGGTTCGAACCAGTGACCCCCTCCGTGTCAGGGAGGTGCTCTACCACTGAGCTAACCGCGCGTTACCGTTTCGTCCGGGGCGCGGGAAGCTAGGACGGCGCCCCCCCGCGATGCAATCCCTTTTTCTGTGAAAAAAGCGAGGCGGGGGATCCGCAGATCCCCCGCCGTTGACCATTCCCTCACCGGAACCGCGGGGCGGCTGCCATTCAGGCAGGGCCGCCGCCGCAGTCCGTATGGGCATTGGAATTACTTCTTCTTGGCAGCCTTTTTCGCCGCCTTCTTGGCAACTTTCTTCACTGCCTTTTTCGCAGCCTTCTTGGCGGGGGCCTTCTTGGCAGCGGCTTTCTTGGCCGGAGCCTTCTTGGCAACCGTCTTCTTCACCGCTTTCTTGGCGGCTTTCTTGGCGCTTTTGGCAACCTTCTTCACCGCTTTCTTGGCAGCCTTTTTGGCAACCTTCTTGGCGGGGGCTTTCTTGGCCGCTTTCTTCACTGCCTTTTTGGCCGGGGCCTTCTTGGCAACTTTCTTCGCGGCTTTCTTTGCTGGTGCCTTCTTGGCAACCTTCTTCGCTGTTTTTTTCGCAGCCATGGTTTTGTGTCGTTGGAGTTCGCGTTCTATGTTTGTTTTCTCTTCCGGCGTTAACGTGCCGGCGGAGAGGATTGCGAGGAGCGCCTCACCGAGGCGTCCTCCAAAAGCGTTGGTCAGGAAATCGCGGGTCGCGCGCTGCACGATGAGCTCCTGCGAGTAAACAGCTTCATACACATGCGCCCTGCCTACCAGCGAGCGCTTCACCAGGTTCTTGCGCTCCAGGTTCTGCATCACGGTGAGCACCGTGGTGTAGGCCCGGTCTTTTCCATCAGGCAGCGTCTCATGAATCTCGGCCACCGTGGATGGTCCTTCATGCCACAGAACCGATAGGGCCTGTAGTTCGAGATTGGATGGTTGTGACGGCCTCGCCATGCGTTGTAAGCTCGTTGCTTGTGCACGATATGACTAGTAGTTCGGAGATCCGTCAAGTTGAAACGCATCGATTTTCAAGAAAACTTTAGCACCTCGGATGAGGTGATTTGCGATCTACGATGCAGGCCGTAGCACGCTGCGAGCGCTCAGTCTTGCGCGCCGCCGGATGCGGGGCGCGTGATGCGTGCATCGATCCGGTGCAATGTTTCCCAGAAGCGCTCGTCCACCGCATCACCGTTGAAGAGCACCTTTCCCTCGGTGGATACGATGACCATCGTTGGCAGTTTCCGCACGCGCAACTGGCGCGCGAGCGAGCCACGCTTCGGATCGATGAGCCATGCACCGCAAGCCTTGCCGGCATGAGGCTGGACCATGGCAGCGGCATCCTCCGGCAGCCCCGGCATGTCCGCGGGAACCAGCGATGCCACGGCCACTCCATGAGCGGAGAGACTCGCGGCAGTGGCGATGAAGTCCGGCATCGCATCACTGCACTCACTGCTCCATGGAGACCAGAAATGCAGCAGCAGCGCCTGTTTCCCCTTGATGAGCGTGCCAAGCGCCACGGCATCGCCACCTGCCAGCGGCGCGGGGCGGAGTGCCAAATCGATTTGAACGGCAGCCATCGACTCCTGCATGTGGAAGCGCTCGATGTGCGGGGCGTAGGCGGCGGCCTGTGCCGGACTGAGCCAGAAGGCCTCGGTGATGTGCCGCTTGAAGCCGGCCTTGTCCCCCTTGACCAGCGCGGCGACGGACTGGACGTATTCCACCACGGAGAGCCATTCCTCCTCCACGCTGAAGATGGCGGAGTCATCGAGATTGAAAACCGCGCGCTGCTTGAGGAACTCCGGCAGCAGGGAGGCAAGCGCGGCGTCATCACCCTTGTCCACCTGATAGAGGAAGCGCGCCTCGAGCATGGCCTGGGCGCTCACGCCTGCTTCGCGCGCGGCGGCGAGCGCCTGCTCGAATGCGGCGGGGGATTTCCTCTCGGAGAGGATTTTATCAAGCGCGTCCCGCCGCGCGTTGGCGGCGACTTCCGCGGCGACCGATTGCGGAGAGGGCGGCTCCGCCATCAACGCGAAGGGTGCGGCGATGATTGGCAGGATGAATGCAAGCGGACGCATGAGTTGTGAAAATGAAAGCCGCCGGAAGCGCAGCGGCTTGCGGCGGCGGTTGATGATTCGCTCAGCGAGGCGGGATGACCATCTTGCGTCCGAGCACCACGGTGTCGTTGGTCATTTGGTTGGCCTGCTTGATGGAGGCGATGGGCACTTTGTATTTGGAGCTGAGGCCGGAGAGCGTGTCGCCCTTGACGACGGTGTGAACGATGGCGGAGCCGTTTCCGGCAGGAGCAGCGGCGGGTGTTTCCACATCAGCGGGCGCGGGTGCCGCACTGCTTTCATCATAGGCCGCCGGCGTATCGTAAACCGGATTCACGGGTTGGGACGCGTAGGCATCTTCATGGCCCGCGTCCGGCGCGCCATAGGGATTGGAGGTGTCGTAGGTGTCGGCCTTCTGCGAAGCGCAGGAAGCAAGCGCGATGGCGATCACGGATGGGGCGAGGATGCGGATGGGATTCATGGCGGGATGGGAGTTGGTGTGTGTTGGCTCTGCGCGTCAACCCGCGGCGGGCACGCGCGTTTCATTAACGTGGCGGAGACCCTGCTTTATTCATTTTCATGCGCAGCGGAAGCGGAAAAATGCGGCCGCCGTTTCACTGGTGTGGCTAGCCAATGCTTCCAGCGTCTCGCCGCGCAGCGTGGCAAGGAACATGGCGGTGTCGTGCACGTAGGCCGGTTCGTTGCGTTTGCCGCGGTGTGGCTCGGGCGCGAGGTAGGGCGCATCCGTCTCCACCATGAAGGAGCCCGGCGGGCACTTGGGCGCGGTCTCGCGCACATCGCGGGCGCTTTTGAAGGTGACCACTCCGCCGAAGGAGACGAGCCCGCCGAGATCGAGCGCGCGCTTGGCGTTCTGCCAGGGGCCGATGAAGCAGTGGAACACGGCGCGCGTGCGCCTGTGGAATTCCTGATAGATCCCGAGCGCGTCTTCAAACGAGGCGTGCCCCTCGCGGTCACGGGTGTGGATGACCACGTTGAGGCCGCAGGCGGCGGCGAGTTCGAAATGCTGGCGCAGGAATTCCAACTGCCGCGCGCGGAATGTTTCCTCATCCCATCCATCCGGAGCCGGGTGGTAGTAATCGAGGCCGGTCTCGCCGATCGCGCAGACGCGCGGGTCATTGGTGAAGGCGGCGAGCTGGTCCACCGCATCGTCCGGCGCGTGATGGACGTCGCATGGATGGATGCCGATGCAGGCGTGCACAAGCGGGTGGTCCGCGAGGCGCAGGTTCGCCTGCACGTCGCCAAGCGATGTTGCGAGTGTGACCAGCCCGCCGACACCGGCATGCGCGGCGCGCTCGATGAGTGAAGCCGCTTCGTTTTCCGTAAAGCGGTGCGAGGCAAGATGGCAGTGGGAATCGATGAGCATGGCATTCAGCGGTGCAGCGCGGCGAGCAAGGCGGAGACTTTGTCGAAGTCCTTGATGCCGGGGGATATCTCCGCGCCGGATGCCACATCGAGTGCGGCGGGCCGCACCGTGGCGGCGGCGAGCGCGGCGTTTTGCGGCGTGATGCCGCCGGCAAGGATCAGCGGAATGGATGGATGGCGTGACTTGAAATCGAGCGCCGCATTCCAATCGAAAGTCTCGCCCGTGCCGCCATAGACGCCCGGTGCGTGCGCATCCAGCAGGATGGCATTTGCGCCGAATTCCGCCGCACGATCGAGATCCGCGATGGTCTTCACGCCGATGCCCTTGAAAAAAGACACGCCGTTTTCCTGATAGATCGCGGTGTCCTCCGGTGTCTCGTCGCCGTGGACTTGGACGACATCGAGCAGCCCCTCGCGGATGAGTTGCAGTGGCAGCTCCGGAGCTTCGTTCACGAACACACCGACGCGCAGGATGCTTCCCGCGAGGCCGGCGAGCCAGGTGGCGTTTCGCGGTGCGAGATGGCGTTTCGATTGCGGCCAGAAGTTCACGCCGAGCGCATCCACGCCGCACGCGACGAGCCGCTCCGCATCATCACGGGTGGTGACGCCGCAGATCTTGAGGGAGACCGACGAGGGATTCAGAAAGCGTTCGAGCGGAGACATGGCGGGACGCTAATGAAAATCCCCGGCGATGGAACGCTGAACTTGCGGCATGGGGTGCCGCAACATCATGCGTGTTCGCCGAGCACCTTGCCCAGCAGGGTGATCATCGACTGCGCCGCAAGCTTGCCCGTCTCGAGCACCTCGTGATGATCGAGCGGCGCGGCGGAAATGCCGGCGGCCCAGTTGGTGAGGCAGGAGAACGCTGCCACCGGCAGTCCGAGCGAGCGGGCCTGGATGGTTTCCAGCACGGTGCTCATGCCCACCGCATCCGCGCCGAGCGTGCGCAGCATCCGCACCTCGGCGGGTGTTTCATACTGCGGTCCGCGCAGGCCGGCATAGACGCCCTCGTGCAGCGGCATGGCAAGCGCGAGCGCGGCCTTGCGGAATGCATCGCGCCATGCGGGATCGTAGGCGGCGGAGAGATCCACGAAGTCCGCGCCTTCGAGAGGCGAAGCGCCTGTTAGATTGAGGTGGTCGGAAAACATCATCCATGAGCCTGGATGGAAATCCGGGTTCAGGGTGCCGGCGGCATTGGTGAGGATGAGGCGCGCCATCCCCTGCCCCGCCATCCAGCGCAGGCCCGCGGTGACCGCCTGCGGGGCATGGCCTTCGTAAAGATGCACCCGGCCCTTCATCAGGAGCACCGGCGTTCCCTCCAGCGCGCCGAAGATGAATTTCCCGCTGTGGCCGGGCACGGTGGAGGCCGGCAGGCCCGCATCGGCGAAGGACACCTCGCGTTCCACCACCACCGCATCCGCCAGCGCTCCGAGCCCGGATCCCAAGACGATTCCTGTCATGCGGCAAGTCAGTCATCAGACCTGATGATGTCAAGAAGGGCGTCCGTAGATCCGGGAGGCTTCATGTTTTGTAAAAACGACCGCCCGCGGCGGAGGTTTGTAGCGGCGTCTCTATGTGCGTCGCTGGCTTTCTCCGGTGATGGCGCGCTGCATGAAAAATAGCGACGCTCACAGAGCGCTACAGTTCAAAGGACAAAGGGAAGACTCACCTCTTCCGGCGGGTGACGCAGGCCGCGCGGCGGAGCTTGGAGAATCGCTTCGGAGGCGGTGAAAAAATCAAACGAGCCTCACCGCGTGCTTCTTGGAGAGCTTGAGCACAGCGCCGGGTGACGGAGCGAGCGGCGCGGCGGGATCGGTGAGCTTTTCGCCGTTGAGTTGGACGGAGCCGGAGGTGATGAATTGTTTGCGCAGCTCGCTGTTGGATTTCTCCAAATCGAAGGCGGCTTTGAAGGCGTGGGCTGCGAGCGAAAGCACCGTCAGCTCGGCGGGAAGATCCGCGATGGAAAGCTCGGGAAGCTCTGCGGCGGCGAGGTCTTTTTTGGAGAAACGCGTGTCCCAGTCGGCGCGGGCGGCGGCACCGGCTTCTTCGCCGTGGTAGCGGGCGGTGAGTTTTTCCGCGAGGGCCTTCTTGGCATCCATCGGGTGGCCGGAGGGATCGCGCGCCTCGCCTAACAGAAGCAGGTAGTAGCGGTCCATCAGTTCGTCGGACACGCTCATGAGCTTGCCGAACATTTCCTGCGGCGGATCGGAAACTCCGATGTAGTTGCCGTAGGACTTGGACATTTTCCGGACGCCATCGAGGCCTTCCAACAATGGCAGCACCATGACGACCTGCTGCGGCTGCCCTTCTTCCTTCTGGAGGTCGCGCCCGACGAGGATGTTGAAAAGCTGGTCGGTGCCGCCGAGTTCGACGTCGGCGCGGATCTCAACCGAGTCCCAGCCCTGCATGATGGGATATTGGAGTTCGTGGAGGCGGATTTCCTGGCCGGCATCAAGGCGGTTGCGGAAGTCCTCGCGCTGGAGCATTTGCTGGAGGGTGACGCGGGAGTTGAGCTTGAGGATTTCCTCGTAGCTCATCTTGCGGAACCAGTCGCCGTTGTAAACGATCTCGGTCTTCGATTTGTCGAGGATCTTGAAGGCTTGGTCGGTGTAGGTCTCGGCGTTTGCCAGGACTTCATCACGGGTGAGCGGCGGGCGGGTGGCGGAGCGGCCGGAGGGATCGCCGATGGTGGCGGTGAAGTCGCCAATGAGCAGCACCGCCTGATGCCCCAGCAACTGGAACTGGCGCAGCTTTTCCAGCGCGACGGTGTGGCCGAAATGGATGTCCGGCGCGGTGGGATCGACGCCGAGCTTGATGCGCAGCGGCCGGCCGAGCCGCAGCTTTTCGAGCAGTTCCTTTTCGGAAAGCACCTTGGCGGCACCGGCGGTGAGATGGGCGAGTTGTTGTTCGGGAGACATGGGGAGGTAAAAGCTGAAAAGCTGAAAAGCTGAAAAGCTGAAAGGCTGAAAGAAGGCGATGATGAGGTGCGGGAAGTCTCGTATTTCAGCGTTTCAGCGTTTCAGTATTTATTCTTCCAGGTGGAGTTGTAGAATGCGCTTGAGTTCTTCGGCGGCTTCCGGGCTGTCGGGGACGCTGTGGTTGCAGGGGACGATTTTTTCCGAGGCGACCGGCGTGACGCGGGACGACCAGTAGGGCACCACTCCGTCGCTGCTGGCAGGAGTGTTGCCCTTGCCGCGGTCTCCGATGATGGAGTGAAAAGTGATATCGGAAGGCAGCGGCAGCTTGTTGAGCGCGATGGTGGCGCGGTTGTAGGGCGAGAGGCTGTTGATGGATGTGGGCAGCCGGTCGGTGGGATCATCGCCCCGCAGGACGTCCTCCGCCGCGAGCAGGGTGCGGTCGAGCAGTTCCACGGTGAGGGTTTTGGGCAGGCGGATGAGTTTGGAAATCCACACGGCGGGGCCGATGGTGGCCATCGGGCTGCCGCGGTGGGGCACGGCCATGAAAACCACGCGCTCGGGCTCGCGGAGCGGCTCATAGAGCAGACCTTGCTCAATCAAGCCGCGGGTGGGGGCGGACACCTTGAGGTGGCTGATGGGCTTTGTGAAAACCCCGTCATACATCACCTTGCCGGGGTCCGTGACGCTGGAGCGCGTGAGCAGGCCGCCCATCGAGTGGGCCACGACGACCATGCGGTTGAGCTTGCGGTCGTGGCCTTTCGTGCGGGCGTATGCACAGGCCTCGCGCATCTTGTTGCGGAAGTTGATCGCACTCAGCGTCCATGGCGGGCCGGTGGGGTAGTTGTAGAGCCAGATCTGATAGTTCTCGCGGAACCACGGTTCGGGCGAGAGTTCGTTGACCATGTTCTTGAATGCATCCGGGCTGGATACCAGGCCGTGCACGAAGACGACGGGGATTTTCTCCGGATCGTAGGGCGTGACGAAAAAGACGCCGGATTCCTCCAGAAAGCGGTCCGGCAGGATGACGTTCTGGATCTTCAGGTTGTCCAGCTCGCACATGTCCCAATAGAAGGCATTGGGCGCGGTCCAGTCTGCCGCGAGCGTGTGGCTTGCGGTGCCGATCCGGAGATCTTCCCGCACCCAGCGTTTGGTGAAATGCCAGGCCGGGGTGCCGCCCGCATCGAAGGCGAGCGCGGCGGTGATGTTGTAGGGCAGGCCGTTGGGCAGCAGGAATTTCCTGCGCGGCATGCCGACCGGAGAGGTCTCTTTCCAGCCCACCAGCGGCACGCCGACGCCATCGGTGGTCCTGTGGTTGCTGACCGTGCGGCCATTCACCCGCGTGGCGGGAAACAGGGCGTCCAGCCTGGCAATATCCACTTCTTGCGGGTCGGCCGACGCGATGCGGGTGCCGATGGCGGCCGCGCGCGTGTCCCAGCCGTCAGGGCCGCAGCGGAGCTGGTCGAAGAGTTTTGCCACCGCAGCGTTGTAGCGGACGCGCGCCTGCTCCCAGTCGGCCTTGCGTGACGGATCGGCGAGGATTTCCCAATCCCTGCGGGCCTGCTCCAGCAAGGAAGCGGCCGGCCCCCGCGAGGCGGCGGGCACCCGGCGGCACTCAGGCGGCTGCGGCGCGCCGCACTGGCAAAGCAGGGCGGCGAGCAGGCAGGAGGCAAGCAGACGGTGGAGCTGAGACATCGGAAACGCAGGTGGCGGAAGAATGCCCGCTCGCGCGCTTCTGCCAAGCCTGATTCGGAGCCCTGCGAACACCAGCGTCCCCGCTGGCTTGGAAATGAGGGGGAGATTGAACATTGAACATCGGACTTCCAACGTCGAAGTGAAGAGGCTGGAAAGCCGGTTCTTTTTCTTCACTTCAATGTTTCATGTTCCTCCGGGGCTGGGACCGCGAGTTTGCAACTCGCCCGACAATGGTGGGTCAATGCCGGGTGAAAGAGATACCCTGGGGCGGGGCTTTCGCTTTTCATTGGCTCCGCATTGGCTTGCGAGTTGCAAACTCGCGCTCCCGGCACCCAGCGCACCGGGAAGCGCGGCGGAGGGCGGAATGGCGGACTCCGATTCGCCGTGGCCCATGGGAGGACAATGGGTGGCAGCGCACTTGAAAGTCGAAACCGACCCTTTCTATTTTGTGAGACTGCGGGGACTGACCCCAGAGTGTGTACCAGAGCTTTACAAGTGACGCTTGTAATCCATGGCGGCATGGAGCACGCGAACGATCTCAAGGGATTCGACGCCGCTGCGGAAGAGAATGACGTGACTCCCTTCCGCCGCAATCCTGCACCCCGCAAACAAATCCGGGCGCTGACGGTAACGGGTGGGAGCGGCACGGATGGTTTCGAATCGTTGCCAGATCCGGCCAAGATAAAGTTCCTCCTGTTGCTTGCCCCAGGTTTCGGACGTGTATTTGCGGATTGAACGAAGGTCATCCAGGGCCGCAGCGGTGAGGATCATTTTCATGCATCTTCCCGCACCAGGGCCATGAACTGATCCTTGGATTCCACCGTCACGGTCTGGCCGGATTCCAGTTGGGCAAAGCCAATGGCAGCCTCCCGCGCCAGCCACTCGGTCTCCCGCTCCCATGCCAGGGAACGTCTCAATGCCTCGCGCACAACCTCGCTGGCGCTGTCGTAGAGACCCGATTTCAACTTGGCATTGACAGCTTCTTCCAGTTCCGCAGTGAGTGAAATGTTCATGATGGACGGATACGATTCTTCACAATTCCTGTCAATCCAGCAGTGCCGTTTGTAATGGGCTTAAGGGTTGTGTGCTTGTTCAGCCAACGCGTGGATCAGATCCGGCGGCTTGTCCGTCGAAGCCTTGGCGAAGACGGGCGGCGCAG
>Ga0209391_10000947_pt1 | contig 14705 bp, 13 predicted proteins | sample PPLLak3March2015_FD_187246 | JGI IMG/M metagenome (GOLD analysis project Ga0209391, IMG submission 187246) | Freshwater sediment microbial communities from Prairie Pothole Lake near Jamestown, North Dakota, USA - PPLs Lake P7 Core (1) Depth... | ecosystem: Environmental > Aquatic > Freshwater >... | reverse complement strand
CGTGGATTCCTCCGTTTTAGTTACTGCCGGTGCTTCAGCAGGAGCTGCTGGTGTAACGGTTGTGGTGCTGGAAGTGGATTCCTGGGTTTTAGTTGCTGCGGGTTCTTCTGCTTTATTACAGCCAGCCAATAACGCCAAAGTAACTAAACCTGTAGCTATAATTGCTTTATTTTTCATAGTAGTGTCCTGTTTATTTCAAGTTTTTGTTTGGGGTTTCTTTGCCTGAGAAATTTCAAGGTAAATACAATGCTAACACATGAAAGGGAGTATTTTGCAATTAAAAGGCCATTTTTGAATTGCAGTAAGCTATCTATATTCAGAGAATGCAATGTTGGATTTTCAGAATACAACTTTCTTTCCTGGTTAATATTGTTGCTGACATTACAGCCTTAATTTGCTTAACACACGCTGAATGGCCTTACCATTAAGAGCATGACTTGTGTTTTGGGAGGTAAGTGGATTGCACGACCCTGCCAAATGTTATATTATAACATTCAACTCCAGGGAACTGATTTTTAGCAATGACTACTCTCGCCAAATCCAACCAACATCATCATCACCAGTCTTCAGAGCATAATCATAACGAATGTGTAAGCGAGGCGCTGGGTACAGCTGAATATTTATGTGTCGAACGCGGGGTGCAATTAACACCCATCCGTCATAAAGTGCTGGAGTTGATCTGGGAAAGTCACAAAGCCGTCAAAGCCTATGAGTTGCTGGATCGTCTCAAGCCCCTGCAACAGGCGGCAAAACCGGCGACTATATACCGTGCGCTGGATTTTTTGATCGAACAGGGCTTGATCCATCGCGTGGAAAGCCTCAATGCGTTCGTCGGTTGCCGTTGTTCGGGCCATCAACATGAGCAATTATTGCTGATCTGTAAACACTGCCAGGAAGTCGATGAGCGTTCCGCTCCAGCCGTCATGCTGGCTTTGTCGCAAGAGTTCAAGCAAGCCGGCTTTATGGTGCATAGTAAGGCCATAGAAGTTCATGGTGTTTGTGCGAAGTGCCGGCATTTGTCGGGTGATCAAAGCTGATAGATAGTGCTATCCGGATAAGTTTTCCTGCATGCGTAGGGCGTGCTATGCGCGCCTTACTCCCTCCCTGCCAATTAATTGAGTTCATTCAAATATTTTTCGACCACTTTTGCAGGCAGTGGAATATAGCCGCCCTTAATTACGATTTCCTGGCCTTCCTTTGATAACACCATTTTCAGGAATTCTTTTTCGAGCGGCGGCAATGGCTGATTAGGCTTTTTGTTCACATAGACGAACAAATAACGGGTCAACGGATAAGCGCCCTTCAGTGCGTTTTCGGCAGTCGCTTCGACATAATCGGTGCTGCCTTTTCTGGCCAATGGCACCACCCTGACGCCGGAAGTCGAATAACCTAAGCCCGAATAACCGATACCGTTGACAGAAGTTGTCACCGCTTGCACAACCGAAGCAGAGCCGGGTTGTTCGTTCACGCTGTCCTTGAAGTCGCCTTTACAAAGCGCATGTTCTTTGAAATATCCGTAGGTACCCGATACCGAGTTACGTCCGTACAACTGAATGCTTTTTGCGCCCCAGACGGCTACGCCTGCATCACCCCAGGTTTCAATTTCCTTGCTAGCGCCGCATTTAAGCGTTTCTGAAAAAATCGCGTCAACTTGATCCAGCGACAAGCCCTTGATTGGGTTATCCTTGTTCACCATCACCGACAGCGCGTCAACCGCAACCGGAAACGCAGTCGGTTTATAGCCAAATTTGTCTTCGAAAGCCTCGATTTCGTCATCTTTCATCTCCCGGCTCATCGAGCCCAGATTTGCGGTGCCTACAGTTAACGCAGGAGGTGCGGTCGAAGAACCCGCGGCTTGAATTTGAATATTCACATTCGGATAAAAACTGTTGAAAGTCTCGGCCCACAAAGTCATCAGGTTGGCAAGGGTATCGGAACCGACGATGGAATGGTTTCCCGAAATGCTGGTGGCTGTTTGATAGTCTGGAAGGCTTGGGTCAACTGTAAGCTTGGTGGCTGCCTGGCTGCTCAAGGGGACGAGTAACATAATCCCCAGGGCCAAAACCAGCCATGGTTTTTTAAACGATAATTTCATAGCAACTCTCAGAAAATGGATAGATAGATGGGTTCATTATAATTTGGTTAGTCATTTAATATGACAGAATTATGATAGTAATATGCATGAAACAATGTATGGATTTTATCCCCTTTTCCCAACCCATTGGTGGGAGAGGGACTAACTGTTCTGGACCAGGTAGTCAAATAATTTTCAATGCAGTTATAACTTAAGGCAAGCAAAAAATGTTTGCAATATGTTATGTTATAACATACCTTATTAATCCTGAGCGCTGGATGAAGTGCATCTATTCAGTCCCTCTCTTTGAAAAAGAGGGGGTAGGGCAGATTTTTAAATAAAGCCCCCTCAATCCCCTTTTTCAAAGGGGGGGAGGTGAATAGTTACTATGAAGTTACCGAAACGCCAATCCAGAAGTTTTTGCAATGGATCGTATTCAACTTAACGATTTTTCACTCGCCAATTAACCACATTATGAACAAAAAACTCGCCATTCTTTTATTATCGACAGGTGCGATAGGGTCCGATGTACTCGCTGCTGAAAAAGATATTTACAAACTGGACGATGTGATTATCACCAGTACAGGTCTAAAACACTCCACGTCAAAAGCAGCCCGCCCGGTAACGGTTTTATCGGGGGATCAGTTGCAAACAAAAATCGGGCAAACCATCGGCGGTACGTTGCAGAATGAACCCGGCATAACCAGTCAATCATTCGGACCCGGCGTTGGCACCCCCGTCATCCGGGGTCAATCAGGGCCCCGCGTTCGGGTTATGCAAAATAGCCTGGGTAATAATGATGTTTCGACCTTAAGCCCCGATCATCCTAATGGGGTGAATCCGATTATAGCGGAACGCATTGAAGTCTTGCGCGGCCCTTCCACATTGTTGTATGGCAACGGCGCTATCGGCGGCGTGGTGAACGTTATCGATAACCGTATTCCTGAACAAGTCCCCGACAAACTGCTCGGCGGCGCGCTTCATCAAAGCTATGACTCAGCGTCTACCGAAACTTCCAGCGCGCTCAAGCTGGAAGGGGGCAAGGATATGTTCGCCTATCACCTGGATGGTTTTTATCGTGATCAGGGTAACGTACATGTTGGCGGACAACCGATAGACGAGGCAGCTGCGCGCGCCACCAACCCCACCCTGGAAGGCACGCCGGTACTGGAAAATCCGGACGGGGTCATCACTAACTCCAATGCGCGTTCACGCGGCGGCTCGGCAGGCGCTTCGGTAATAGGCGACGTGGGTTTGGCCGGCGCCGCCATTAATACCCTGGAAAGCAATTACGGCATTCCACCCAATGGCACGGGTAGCCCGCCAGTCAGAATTCAGATGAACCAGACCAAATATGATTTCAAGGGTCAACTCAACAAACCCTTTACACTTGCCGAAGAAATACGTGTGAAATTCGGTTACACCGACTACAAGCATGTTGAACTGGACGACGGTGAACCTGCCACAACCTTTCTCAATAAATCCTATGAAAGCCGTCTGGAGCTTGAACATCAGCCGATAGGGATCGTGAAAGGCGTGCTGGGCTTTCAATCCGTCAACACTGAATTTTCAGCTCTGGGTGAAGAAGCGTTAGTGCCGCCAACCGACATTGACTCGTACGGCTTGTTTGCAATCGAATCGTTTGCGATTGGCGACGTCACCTACGAGTTGGGTGTTCGCGGCGAATGGCAAGGTCTTACGCCAGAAGAAATCTACGACAGCAAATCCTATGCACCAATCAGCGGATCGGTCTCGGCCTTGTGGGATATTACCAAACAGCATCAGCTGAGCCTGGCGGTAACCCAATCCCAACGGGCGCCACAGGTACAGGAATTGTTTTCCAATGGTGTCCATGAAGCGACACAGAGCTATGAATTAGGCGATACGAATCTGAACAAGGAAATTTCCTATAACCTGGATCTCGGCTACCGGTTTAATGCCGAGTGGATGACCGCTGATATTAATCTTTTTCATAATTGGGTCAATGACTACATTTACCAGAACCAGGATTATAGGGTGTTTAACGAGGATCTGGAGGACTTTGAGCTTTTTTGCTCGGGCCCTGCCGGCGCTTGTCTTCCTGTCTATCAAAGTGACCAGGCCAACGCCATTTTCCGTGGTTTTGAGGCCAAGACGGTATTTCCCTTAATGCAAAACAAGTATGGAGCGATCGATCTGACTTTATTCGGCGACTATACCCGTGGTACGTTCAACCAGGGCGGCGATGTCCCCCGTATGCCGCCATTGCGCTATGGATTTGAACTCAGTTACGGGAAAAATGACTGGTCGACCGACGTACGCTTGACGCGAGGAGAGCCGCAGAACCATGCGGGCGAAAATCAGTCCAACACACCGGGTTATTTGTTACTGAATCTTGGCGCACAATATCATTTGGCGACCTTCCACGATTCCGAGGTGTTGCTGTTTGCAAGAGGGAAAAACATGCTGAATGAAAACATACGTAATTCAACCTCCTATTTGCGTAATTTCGCTCCCGAACCGGGGCGTAGCGCGGAAATTGGTATTCGAATCAGCTACTAGGGATCATGTGTGTAATAAAGTATTTGTCCTCATTTACCTTGACGCCATGAACTCACAACTATTTACCGAGCCATGCAAGGCAGAAATTTGAACGTGTTTTTTTTAAAATTAGAAAATCTAGCCGCGCGATATCGTCGTTTACTCGTAGTTTTAATTGTCGTTATCATTATTCAGATTTTCGAAGCAATGCTTCTGCATTATAAATACGATCTTTTTACCGGCGGTTTCCTGCAGCCGTTTTCATACAAAACACTTCCTGAACGCTTAACATTCATTCTCGTTTCATTATGGTTCGACTTGTCATTTTTTGGACTTTTGGCCAGTCTCTGGTTTTTTGTCGCTGACAAACTCAATAAATTTGGCCTGACTATTTACTATAGCTTTACGGTTATCGTGGTGTTTTTAACCGGTATCTGGTTGTTTTTTAAGTTTAAAGTGCTGTCCTACTTTAGTGACACGGTAAATCTTCAAATTATCACAAATCTGGGCGGAGGCAGTTTAAGGGAGGCCTTGTTGTATGTCAGTAATGAAATCCTTTTGTTTATTGCCATCCTTGGCATAATTACAGCCGGGTTGATTTTTTTTATAAACTTCTTAAAACAGCGGACAATTATTCAGCGGTTCACGACCAGTACCATAGAACACAGAACATACATGGAGCTATTGATAGCCGCTGTTATGTTAACGCCTGTCATGTCCTATGTAGTGTCTAATAATGACTTTTTAAGGTATGGACTGGAGAAGAAAACCACCTACCGGCTCATTAGCATGAGCCTGGACAAACTATCGGATATTGATTTTGACGGCTTTGGCAGCTTTTCGTATCCGAAGGATAAAGCCGTTTTCAATGCCGCTATTTATCCTGGGGCATTGGATATTCCCGGAAACGGTGTCGATGAAGACGGCTTTTTGGGCGATGCTGTTGCAGGCGTTGTTGCTGATGACACCCTTGCCGGAATAAGGCCCCGGCAGGGTAAACATATCGTTCTTATTGTCCTGGAAAGCGCCCGCGCCGATGTACTCGACCAAAAAATAAACGGACAGTACGTAACGCCGGTGATGCGGGAAATTGCAAAAAATGGCGTCTCTATAAAAAATGCCTATAGTCACACCGGCTATACGACCACGTCCATTAAAGCCATTTTTAATAGAGGCCTGGTAAAAAACAACGATAACATCACTTTATTGAAGTATCTGCAAGCGGCGGGTTACCAAGTCTCTATAATCTCCGGCCAGGATGAGGCCTTTGGCGATGTGGCGACAGAAACGGGCATGAAAACCGGCGGCGTGTCCTACTTTGATGCCAGAACAGCGCTTGATGACCGGGTATTTCCCAGCACGGAACATGGCAGTTTGCGCCTGAGTGAAGAGCGTGTCATCGAGCAGTTTCAAAAACGCATCAAGCAGGTGGATTTTGCTCAGCCACAGTTTTTCTACTTGAACATACAAGCGGGCCACTTTCCTTATTCGCATCCGAAAATGGCCAAGCGGATTGCGGATAATTTGATTCCTCGCGCTGATATTAACGAGGAAAACAAAGACTGGGTTGCGGAAACCTATTGGAATGCCATAGCCAATGCCGATTGGGCCGTTGGCAAGGTCATTGAGTCATTAAAAGAACGCAGCCAGCTTGATAATACGACCCTTGTTATTTTGGGGGATCACGGTGAATCCTTGTTTGATGACGGGTTTCTTGGTCATGGACACGCCCTTAATGATACCCAAACAAAAATACCGTTAATCATCAATGATCCAACTATTTTGGCTTATGAACCGATAGGGCAAGTCGATGTCGCGGAAATGGCCATTCGATCTGCGTTAGGCCTGACCAATAAATGGACAAACAAAGATAAAACCGTATTTCAACTTGTGGGCAGTTTAGCTCAGCCCACATTGATTGCGCATGTAAAACAGGATGGGGTTCGGACCTTGTTTGATTTCCGTTCCGAAGCGTTTTTTTTCAGCGATTTGAAGTCATGGAAGTCTTACAAAGAGGCACTATCAGACCCTGTTTATCAAGATCGGGTGACCCGCTTGATTCGTGAGTGGGAAGCGTTACGCTGGCGTGAACATAACGCGGAAAAGTTATAATTGTCTTCACATGTTTATTTTCAAGCCTAAATGGAGTTAACACCGTAACTGCGCCATCAAGTCTTCCGCTAAGCCTTTTACTGTACCGCGGGTAATAATGACCAGTCGCCCAATGCCATCATCAGAAGTTCTTACAGGTAGTCGCGTAGCAGGATAAAGCCTTCCGGCTGTTCCTTGCACCAGCAAAGGTTCGTTTTGGCCGGGTGTGTAAACCATGCCTTTTATACGCATGAGTTCATTCGGATAGTGAGCAACCAGGTATTCCAAGGCTTTTTGTAATCGTTCCCACGGCAGCCGATTCTCAAGTTGCAGGGTGATACTGCTAAAGCCATGATCAGGTAAATCGGGCAGTTCAGTATCACGCAGACGGCGGAATTTCATAGGAAAATTGTGTAGCGCGTTGGGCTCAAGCGCCCCTTGCACAGCGGTTAGTCGCATGGCTGCGGGCGCCAAGTGATCCAGTCGCGCACTCATCCGGTCAATTTGTTGAGCGGTTGCTAGGTCGGTTTGCGTCATTATCACCGTATCCGCCCAGGCGATTTGCGCTTGCGCTTCAGGAAAGTAGTCAAAATGCGCTTCATCCATGACCGCTGAAACGGTGCTGATAACACCTTGCAAGCTGTAACGCTTAGCCAGCCAACGTTCTCTTAATAAAATATCCAGCACGGGTTCCGGATTGGCAACGCCGCTGGTTTCGATAATTACACGCTCGAAAGGTTTGTTCCCGTAATCCCAAGCCATGCGCAGATTTTTAAGTAAGGGGGTTAACGAGTCTTTAACCTGACAGCATAAACAGCCGCCTACCAATGTCGATAACGGTACTTTATGATCGCGCAGTAATTGTTGATCAATCGGTGTTGTACCAAACTCGTTAATGATGACTGCGGATTTGGGTGCATGACTCAATAAGCGATTGAGTAACGTCGTTTTTCCGCTGCCCAGAAACCCGCCGATAATGAATACGGGTATGCGTTCAATGATTTTAGATGATAGATTTAAGCGCGTTAACATGCTAAATGACCCTACAGCTATCCAATGCTTCATGTATGTTTTGTTTAGGCAGGTTACGCCCGATAAAGACAAACACCGATTGGCGGATTTCGTTAAGTGCCCAGGCTACGCCAAAACTGTCCGCAAGTAGCATGTGTACACCCTGGTAAATAATCTTGCGGTTGCAGCCTGCAATATGAACGATGCCTTTATAGCGCAATAAATCGTTACCATAATCCCTCATCATCACATCCATGAACGCTATAATCCTTGCCGCGTCAAAAGGCTTGTCGGTGCGATAGACAAAGGATGTGATACCGGCATCGTGTTCATGGCTGACATCTTCCAGAAAATCGGGCTCGATTTCCAGAATAGCATTGAGATTAAAGCCGCGTATATCGAGAATTTCACTGATGTCGGTTTCGCCAAAATGGGCATGAGCGATAGGCGCGCGGGCATTGATAGCGCGTAAACGCGCTTCCAGTTCAGCCACTTCCGCAGATGATATTAGATCCGTTTTTGATAATAACAGACGATCCGCAAAGCCCACTTGCTCTTCGGCCTCATGATTTTCATCGAGTTGTTTGAGCGCATGTTTAGCATCAACGACGGTAATAATCGCATCCAACAAGTAGTAATCACCAATATCCTGTTCAATAAAAAACGTTTGCGCGACCGGCGCGGGATCTGCAAGACCGGTCGTTTCAATAATGACCCGCTCAAAATGCAGCGCCCCATTGTCGCGTTTTTCGGCCAATTCACCCAAAATTCGCACCAGATCACCGCGCACGGTGCAACAAATAAAGCCGTTGTTCATTTCAACGATTTGCTCTTCGCCCTGAATGAGCAGGTCATTGTCAATACCTTCTTCGCCGAATTCATTTTCAATGACGGCAATACGTTGGCCGTGTTCCTCGGACAGAATGCGATTTAACAACGTGGTTTTTCCCGCGCCTAAAAATCCCGTCAAAATCGTAACGGGAACAGCTGTGAAGCGATTGGAATCAAACATTAGGTTCTCCTGGATAGAGGGTAGTTTCTTAGCCGAAATCAAGGGTTAACAATAACCGGCGCGGTAACTCCGGATTCACCCGCGGCGAGCGATGAACCGCGCCGTGTTGTTCATTGCCTTCCCAGGCACTGCCTTTTAGCAAGCCGACCGCATAGGAAGGCATACTGTAAATGGCTTCCGGGTCTAAAATGAGTCCGGATTGCTCGTCCTTGATCCCGGAAGAGGCGCCACCCAACTTACTCCGATCAACATAAGCACTTTCCAGCCATTCGGTACCGGCGCCGCCATAGGTGCAAACCAGGCGGCAGGTAACCGAGTCCACATGAAAGCGCGGGCACATGGGATGGTCCAGGGTACGCAAACGCAAACCGGCGCGTTTTAGATCGAATAAATCACAAAAGACGGCAGTGAGGTGGGCAACATCCTCGCAAAATTGACGGTAACCAGGCAAAAACTCGGCGTGGGGAATCAGGCGATAAAAATCAAATGCTGTCGGCTCAATGTTTTCCACAAAGCTGACTTCATTTTTAAACAGCAAAAGCGAACTGACAAAAATTTCCAGCCCACTATCGGCTTTGCGTTTGACCAGACAAATGTTGATGTCCGTTTCATAGATGGCCGACAAATCAGCCAGGTCATCGGACTGAAAGGTGCGCGCATAGCGTGGAATGAAAATATGTTTTGGATTAGCAATCATGGTGGACCTCATTGACTCAGTAAAGTGTTTTCCAGTATGAAAAATAAAAACATGCCCAATAAAGCCGTTAAGCAAACGGTTGAAATCGATCCCTGGCGCTTAACTGCATCAGGAATAAGGTGAATAAAAGCATCACCCAGCAACACACCCACCGCCAGGGCAACCAGATAAGGAATGATAAGCTTGAGACGTTCCGGCTCTATCCACAAGGCAAACATCCCGCTCATTGAGGTAATGCTGACCAAAGCACTAGCGCCGATAGCCCCCGCAACAACTTCAATGGAAAGATTCATCGTAATTGAGCACTCAAAATTTTTGGGGAATATCAGCCTGATGCGTGCCGTAAATGAACCCGGCAATGGCATTTGGCAACTGATGCACAATTGCATCGGCTAATAACACGGCAAGCACTAAAGCTATTAAATTCAGAGCGATGCGCTTTAAACGTTTGCCCTCAATTCGGAGCGGTAACAAATCCAAGCCCGTTGACAAGAGCGCTTCAAGTTTATGGACAGTGTGATTAAGTTTGTTCATCAGCCAACCATACCGGGAAATGATCTGGAAAGGTTATCCAGCTGTCTTTGCCGGCCGCTAATTCGTCATCACTTAACAAACACCAATCCAATTCCTGACGGGCTTTGTCAGCGTCGATATTTTGGCCGATAAAAACCAGCTCCTGACGGCAGTCACCAAACGGCGTTTGCCAGTTGGCGCGAATATCTCGAATATAGTCTTCAGGCCAATCTGATTCAGGCACCGAAGCCCACCATCGCCCGGCGCAGCCATGTTGCATCGTACCACCGGCTTGCGACCACAAACCTGCCCAATCAGGCCGCGAGGCCAACCAGAAGAAGCCTTTGGAACGCAGCAAATTGCCGTTTTCCCAATCACTACGATGCAGGTAATCATAAAAACGGCCGGGATGAAACGGCCTGCGGGCAGCATAAACAAAACTGGCTATGCCGTATTCTTCGGTTTCAGGGATATGGCTACCGCGTATTTCTTGTAACCAGCCCGCAGCTTGTTCTGCTTGCTCAAAATTGAAACGGCCGGTGTTGAGTAATTTATGCAGTGGCACCTTGCCCATGACCATCGGGATGATTTCGGCATCGCGATTCAGGGATTTAAGAATCGCTATTAAATTGGCCAACTCGTCACTGCACACCAAATCGGCTTTGGAAATTAATATAACGTTGCTGAATTCAACCTGCTCCACCAGTAAATCAGCGATGTTACGCTCATCATCCTCGCCCAAGCCGGCATTGATGTCTTTCAGCGATTGCGCTTCCTGGTAATCACGCATGAAATTGACGGCATCGACCACCGTCACCATAGTATCCAGTCTGCAAATATCAGACAAACTGACGCCGTTTTCATCCCGGAAAGTAAAGGTTTCGGCAATTGGCATAGGTTCTGCAATCCCGGTTGATTCAATCAGCAAATAATCAAAACGCCCGGCTTTGGCCAATTGGCCGACTTCAATCAGCAAGTCTTCACGCAAGGTGCAACAAATGCAGCCATTGCTCATTTCCACCAGTTTTTCTTCGGCGCGATTAAGGGTTACCTCTTTTTTCACGAGCGCGGCATCTATATTGATTTCGCTCATATCGTTGACGATAACAGCGATTTTTAAACCCTCTCGGTTGGCGAGAATGTGATTAAGCACGGTCGTTTTTCCTGCGCCCAAAAAGCCGGACAATACCGTGACAGGAAGTTGTTTGGATGGCATGGCAATAAGATAGAGAGTAATGGATATGTTATGTTATAACATATCCATTACTAAAGACAACATTCTTCTTGTGTCAGGGTTACTATCGCTTATCTATTAAGGAGCGTAATTAAGAGTCTTGGGGATGATTTTTTGAGACTCTTTATTTGATAGTTGAGCGGAAAGCCTACCTGATTGATTGGCTTGTAAACCTTAAAAATCCTGAATGCTGGTATGATTTATATTCAAGTTCATGAATTTGAAATAATTACACTTATGTTTGCGTGCTGAGATATTTTTAACTGACATGTCTCCGTAAACCAGGGCAATGATTTCACTTTTTGCTTCCAGCCAGTCTCGAATGTCATTGCCGGGAGAAAAGCCGCGTTTTTCTGCCTTGTAATAAGCCGCCTCAGCGATCATGGCATCAAGATTAACCGGTTGAACTGTTGGCTGTGTTGGCAGGGTAAAGCCAAAACCGAACTTTATCAGGTTAACAAGATCCTGCGGTGAGTTTCCTTTGATACCGATTTCAGCTGGTTTCAGCTCTGACCGAGTGCCGAAAAGTTGATCCCAGAGCGATAAAACAGCGCCATAGTTACTGTCATGCTCGCTCCGTTGCGTTGAATGGTGGGTACGGTGTAGTGATGGAACAATAATTAGATTTCCCAGCAAATTTTCACCCTTGAAGGAAATGTTCGTGTGATGAAACATTATAAATAGGGTCATTATTGCTTCACTGGTTAGCACCATCGCTTGTTCTATACCTAAAAAGATAATTAGAATCGCTTTCAGGACGTTGGTGATAAATAGCTCCAGAAAATGTATCCGAAATGATGTTGTAATATTCAAATAAGGATCGTTATGATGCACCTTGTGAAACATCCACAGACAATCAAAGCTGTGACTGGCTTTGTGCCAGAGATACATTAACAGATCGAGCATTAAAAACGACAAAACTGCTTTCCATGCAGGACTGGATAGTGTGCTTAGTAGTCCTTTGTCTGAATAGCGTTCGGCCAGTACCAATAAAGTTGAAGCTGACACTAACGATAATCCAATACTGTTAATAATAAACAGGCCAATATTTGTTTTATAGGACTGGCGCAAGTGTTTTTTAGGTAGTTTTTCTCTTGGCGCTTGGAATTCAAGGGTCGCCAGTATGGCAAAAACCATGAATAAAGTTAATGCCAGTACTTCTGCTGGCACCATCGTTGGCCATCTGAAATTGAATTCAAGTAAAGTAGTTGGGCTTAACATTGTCTTTTCCTCGCTATAAAGCTGATATGCATATTAATCTTAAGTAATGTTAATGACGGTTTGATGACAAAAGGTTTCTTTCTATAATGTTGCCATTACTTATAATTATGAGTATCAAGCATTAACAAACACTGAATAACCTAAATGAGTTGTCGTTGATTCATCCGTTGAATAAAGCTCATTTAATCTCCCTTGCTTTAAATTCATGCAAAACTCGCGCCAAATATTCGGTAAGCTATTTTGAAGTGCTGACTAATATCCCCGTAGGCCAAAATGGCCAAGGGCTGTAGCTTTTGAATGTCAATTTGAACCGAGCAGGATGCATTGCTGATCCGCCAGAAGTTAGTTGTTTTGAACCACCTGAATGGTTCAATTGAGTGCAATTGTATCATTTATTTGCACCAATAAAGCTATTTATTTAATTATTGTTTCGCAATAACATGCATATTGTCATGATACTGTGCTTTTTGATTAACACGGGACAGACCTGCCGGATCTAACGCAGGTATTGATGTTTCGCCTAAAATTGGTAGTTCTGTTGTTTACAAGCAGTCGCCGTACTCCATAATCAAAAGCCGGCAATCAAAGAAGGTATTGGGGTATTGAGTGCTGATAATAAAGCGTAAGAAATATTCTAAAAACAGATAAAGGGTGATAGCACGAGCAGCACTACTCCAAATTTTATGACGGGTATTCCCGGAGCATCGCCAGACCGATGTCGTCCACCAGACAATAGGCAGAAACAGCATTCCGTGCACTGTTTTCCAACTGGCTATAGTATAGGTTACGTTCATTACCCGGTAATCAATATAATATAGGATGGCATTGACGAATAAGAAAAATGGCCAAAATGCGCGCCATAATGCCGAATTTCCAAGCCATGCAGAATGTAAAAATTGATACATACTACCGCCGGGTTTGTCGATCCAGTTCTTATTAACTTCGGGTGTATAAAAATAAACCAGAAAAAAAATAGCAGTTAAAAATATAACGGCCTCAATAAGCGAAAATAGGCTGGTGTAGGTAAAAATAATTGGTAAAGTGTTGATGAACATATTGAGTAATTTGCTTAAAGTAAAAAATATACCGTTATATTTATTTTTGGCAATCAACTGAGCGCATTATATTGGAGTTGGGTTTCAGTCGTTTTTATCGGATGAAGTGTCAATAAAATTTTAACCCAAAGTGAGTACACATCTTTTAATGATGCATCAATACGCACACAAGATTTTTATATACACTGCATTGCCTTGTGAGGCTAAGCCTTTGGTAGAACATTTCGACTTGAAAAAAGATGTCAGTTTTCAGCCGTTTGCAGTGTATGTAAATCATGACATTTGCTTGACGGTGACAGGGCTTGGGAAAAGTGCGATGGCCGCCGGAGTGGCATATACACAAGCGCTGTTTGCTAAAGTTGAGCATCCGGTTATACTCAATATAGGGATCGCCGGGCATAAGGATCACTTATTGGGTGGCATATTTTTAATCGATAAAATTATCGATATTGATAGCCAAAAAAGCTATTATCCGTCTTTAGTTTTTACGCCGCATTGCCCCACCGGCAGTATCCAAACGTCATCCAAACCACAGCTCAATTATGAATCGGCACATCTTTGCGATATGGAAGCATCTGCCTTTTATGAAACAGCGGTGCGTTTTTCTTCAAGTGAGTTTATTCTCTGCTTGAAAGTCATTTCAGACAATCAATTATCAACTGTCGAAAATATTCAACCTAAACAGGTTTCTGCATTAATAGCGGCACACCTTGCTACGGTTGAATCATTACTGTCGCGCACCGCCACACAGGCAGAGCTGATAACCTCGCCTGAGCCCAGGTTATTTGAGCAACTGATACAACGTTATCGTTTTACCGTTAATGAACGGATGCAATTAAAAAACCAGTTATCCCGCTGGAATGTTGTCACTAATCACCAGTCCCTTGATTTTGATGAAGCCCTTCTACATAGTGGTAAAGATGTGCTGCACTGGCTGGATCAACGGATCAATAACACTGACTTCTATTTATAAAAGATTCGCGGTGGGTTAAAAAAAGAAAAATGCGTTCTTGGTGACAGCAACAATACCGATATAAACAAAACAGGCCATTGCGCCGACAAAAGCCAGCCATCGGACGGTTCCGCGATTACGCATAACAATCACACCTAAGCCGATATAGCCAAGTAACGCCACTAATTTGGCAATAATCCAGCCATATTCTGTGGATAACCATCCTCCTTGAAATACCAGGGTAATACCGCTGACCAGCAACAGGGTATCAATGACATGGGGTGCAATTTTGAGTGCTTTTTTTTTAAGTATAGCCGGATGAGTT